>Ga0233414_10000596_pt1 | contig 14723 bp, 18 predicted proteins | sample Na_anoxic_10_MG_FD_189020 | JGI IMG/M metagenome (GOLD analysis project Ga0233414, IMG submission 189020) | Seawater microbial communities from Saanich Inlet, British Columbia, Canada - Na_anoxic_10_MG | ecosystem: Environmental > Aquatic > Marine > Inlet | place: Canada: British Columbia...
GTATTAAAATAGTTAGCAGTAAGACGCTCGTGTCTTTTCCAAGCATCTTTAGATCTCTGTTTTTTAACTCGTTTACCCATTGAACCTCATGTCTGACAACCAGTGAAATTAATACAATCGAGTGTATCAGCAGTTTGATCCTCACCACAGGTATTAAGACGTCACTAAACGCAAGAACTCAACATTCCTAATAACTGACTACATCTCTCCGTATGGCCAGTCTTCTGCGTCATTCGGCTTAGAAGCTGATTGCTGTTGTTGATTACTACTTACTATCGGGGGGGGCACAGGAGGCACGCCAGGGGCAGTAGATGCTGTTTGAGTAGGAGCTGCCTGGGGGTTTATCAAAGGAGCAGGAGGCGTGTTAACTGTTTGAGAGGATACGGCTGTTTCAGAACCACCCTTTTGGGTGTAATACTCCTCAAGAATGATTTGTTGAGCTTTTTTGTATAATTCTATTTGATTCGCAAAGATACTATAGTAATTTATATATCTATCTTTTCCAGGATTCTGTTTATCTGGACCGGCATTCCTGCTAGGTGGCAAAGCAGCAATACCATTCTTGGTATTACGTACTTTCCATTCTCTTAAGTCAACAATATGGTTACCTTGATAATGCAAACTAAGAGTCGCATTTGCGAGTATCCCATAACTTTGTTGCTTTTCACTACCGAGCCAGACTTTTGCTTTCATCTCTATCATTCGTAAGATCCAATCTAAAAAAAGCTTTCTCGGGCTGTCCCCTTCAGGGACATGCAGGATAGAAGAAAGGACAGAAAGACTATCCTTACCCAAGAAAGCAAAAATTATGTTTAACAGTTAAGCACCATGCTAATAGATCATCGGTCGAAAGGCTGCAAGCCTGAGATTGATGATCTGTCGAACATCTTCCCTATTTGTTTGTCAATATTGACCCTGTCTGGCGATCCGCCAGAACTATAACAGTATTGCTACTATTATCCATGGTGTTAAAAAGAAATTACGTCACTTTCTGTATTTGACTGCTTTGAAAAACGAAATTTAGATTTCATTCTATTGTCGACATGTTTAATCCAAGCCTCTTTACCAACTATAGAGCCTTCATTTATATTTTCCCTATAGTTCAATAATCCATCTCCTTTCTTGGCATTCTCTTTATGTAATTTAAGCTGATGTCGTGCAGCACGAACACATCTTTTGTATTTCCTTGAAACTGTTCGTTCTCCTCTATTATTTATGTTTATGTTAAATATTTTTTTGTTATATATATTTCTCATATATTTTACTTTTTTATAATTTATTTTAAAGCCATAGTATCTAAGTAAATCTATTAATATTGGCAAAAATTTTCTAAGATTATAACTATGCAATCCAGCTCTTTCATATCTTGATGCACCTAAACTTTTAACAGGAGGTTTTGAATGACAAGAAATTATAATGTCATCTGCATATCTGGTATACCTAAATCCTCTTTCAGTTGCAAAACTATTAATTCTTTTATCCATATTGATCAAAACTATATTGGATAATACCGGAGAACTAGCGGCACCTATTGGTAAGCGTCCTTCATTACAACAAATTTTTCCAATTAGTTTTATATCATAAGAAGAAAGTCCAATGTAATCATCTGATTGAATATTTGATTTTTCATTCATAAAACAATTATCAATCGAAGATTTATTAACATCGAAATCCGATACCATCTTTTTATAAAAATCATCCTTTTTCATATAAAAAATATTTTGAAAATAAGCTTCAACTTCTGACTGTAAAATAGCCTCAAAAAAGTTTTTCACATCAACATGTAGCATGTTAATTGCATACTTATGTCTATCAATACATCTTAATATGCTCGAGCCTTTCCTATATGAATAGACCGAAGAATGAACGTAAGTATTTTCTTTAAGAAGTCGAGCTATTTTTTTCTGTAAAATTAATAATTTTTTACATGGGATAGATATTCTTTTCCCATTTATATGTTTCTTGGAGTAAGGCTTGTGTTTAAATATATCGTTAATCTCTTGTTCTGTAACTTCAATAAGTTTAAAAAAAGATGTGTTCGAGAGCTTAAATATTTTAAGATCTTTAGTATTTTTCCTATTGATTCTCTCCAATATCATTCTCCTTATTTGAGTTCATTACTATTAGCTCATTAAGTATTTCGTCATAAACTTCTTCATTTTTAGAAATAAATTCTATTACATTTTTTTTCCCTTGAAGTTTTCCTTCGGGAAAAAGTCGATACTTATACCAAGCACCGCCCTGTTCTATTAGTCCAGAAGCAAGGGCTGCATTAATTGTGCATTGTTTGGAATCAAAACCAACACCAAAGGTGAAAGGAATATAGACTTGATGACCTTCATGGGCGCCTTGCTTAGTCTTTTCCACAGTAATTACCGAATCAAACCCGGAGACAACTTTCTTTTCTCTTCCGTCAGGCATACGAACCAGTACTTCTTTATCTTTATCGTATGCTCTACGAAAAGAGAGTCTTATATGCGCAAAATGTTTTGTCGCATTTCCTCCTTTTGTAATTAATCTTTCTCCATGTCCTCGAGAATTAATATCTGTATAGACATGTGCAATAAGTATACATGCGGTATCATGCCTAGAGATATCTTTATTGGCCATTCTATAGAACTGGCCAATTTTACGATTAAGCACAGCTACGTTTTCTTGTCGTAATGTACGTTCTTTAGGCTTTATCCCAGCCTTAACGGCTGGAGCTTCAACTTCTGCCCGAGGAAGCAATGCACCAATACTATCTATTAATACACCTTTAAGACACCCAGTTCTGGACAGATCTACAACCTTTTGCAATACATCTTCCATAATATCTGTTTCTGCGAATACAAGACGGTCTTCATCGACACCAAGGTTTCGTACCCAACTGGCATCATAGCTATTTTCAATATCTGCAATCAACCAAATAGCTTCTAAGTCTTCTTGTTGGCTATTACCAATAAGTTGGTAAGCCATAGAGGACTTACCAGACTGTGACGGTCCAGTAAAGACTGTAAATTTACCTGAGGGAACTCCTCCATCTAAATTTTGATCAAGTTGTGGTACTCCGGTAGGAATTTTTTCATAGCTTAACGCATTGCTGACATCTTTATCACTAGCAAATCCAATGACAGCAGAAGGATTTTCTTTCTTCATGTTCTTGATAGTTTCCATTAACTTAAGCTTTTTTGCTTCTAAAGATTCTGGGGCCTTAGCCCCTGTCAGTTCTTCAAGAATCTTTTTTCGTCTTCCCATGCTCTACCTCTATTTCCAACTCTTCTAAAAGTATTGTATTAGTTTTTATAATATTAATAAAATCGGAATATTCAAGCGTTGCAAATTTTCTGTTACCAATAGTCTCACTAACCCAAAGAGGACATTTTCCTCGCTTCAAGCTTCTGTTAATACATTTATTGACTTCTTCTCTAGAGAGGTTAATACTTTCACTTGAAAGTTTTCGTTTACATTCAATAGAAAATCTAGGAGTAATCAAATCATTCTCGCCATATTTAGCTCCAGAATTAGCTTCATAACGAATCCATTCTTTGGAACTTTTTGGCCAAGAATCAAAAACAAATTGTTCTAGGACGTCTCCTTTTTCTCTCATTAACTGTTCACTCCAGAAAAATTGATTGAATAAACTTGAGTAGACACATTATCCAGCTCTTCTTGGTTATCCATAATACACGCGGAAACAACTTGTGCTGAATTGATGAGAATGTCTCTTGCGTTAAAGATAGAACCGACTCCAGTATAAGTAATTCTCATAGAATCTGGATCTTTTTTAATCATAAATGGTCGATCAGTATCTGCAGGTGGCAAACCCATAGCGGCTTGAGTCTCTTCTTCTTCAGTAAAGTGCTCTTCGTTACCATCCTTATACACTTTTATCAATCTCTGAGATGCCTTCGGACTCATTGGCTTCAACGCAAATATGAAATTGTGATCCGTTAAAATCTGTTTGATATCTGCTACAGTTTCTACATTGATGGGGTTGCCTAATTGATCTGCCACTTTGGCAATAATGTCGCCCCTCATTGTAGTTAAATTTATCCATTTTGTCATTAAAATTTACCTTCCTTTTGATTGCTCTCCAGCAAATCAAAACAATGTCTGCTACAACAATGCGAAATGCAATGTTGATTGCTGTTTTGCCAAAATTTAGCATGAGAATTTAAAAAAAACTTTCCGGATCTTCTTCTGGTGCACCAGATAAATTTGTGAATGGAAGAATACCATCATCATTTGCAGCACTTTTTATATCTATAAGATCTTCAAGGGCACCATCAAGTTGCCTACGTACAGATTCTTGACCAAGCTTAAATCCTTTTAGGAAGAAATGCTGGAATATATTTTCCATATCATTGAAAATTCTAGGATAACCCATCCGTACTGTTGGATAATCTTTTGCAATATGCTTAGAAGTTGATCTAGAAAATTCAATTAAACATTTCATAAGAACTGGTTCACATTCAAAAAAATCCATGATAGATGTAAGAGCTGAATTTATATCTTTAGTATCATTTATAAATATTTTCTTAATTAATTTCTGATCTACTAGGTTTTTATTTTCCGCAGCCATTATTCCTCCGTAAAATCATCGCCATCTAATTCGAAATAAGCAGTTCCATCAAAAATGTCATCTTCGGGGACAAAAGGTCCATCTGCTGCGGATTCAAAACTGTACATGAAATCCTCTATGATTCTACGTTCATCTTCATCTATGTCAAGATATTTTAATGCAACTTTTATCCCTGTATTCTTTTCAAATTTTCCGAATAGTCTTCCAAGAATAAATGCTGTAACATAGCTACTCATATCATCGCCAGTGACATGCTGCTTAACAGCTTCAAGGTCATTAGACGTCTCATTAAATATCTCGTTCAAATTATCTTCAAGATTTTTGTTTTTTGCCTCATCTTCGAATTCGTCTTTTAACAGTAATGAAATTGTAAGAAACCAGTTCTCTAAAAATTCTTCTTTGGACATAGTACTAAAAAATTTAGTCATTGTCTTGCCCATTTTATCGATATCAATATCTTTTTCAGAAGTAGTTATATCTATTTTGAGTCGTTTATTAGTACTCAAATTAAAGATAGTACCATCTTTAAGGACAATAAACTTTTCCATTTATTCAATCCCCCTTGAGTTAGATCCAGTTTCATGCATATGGGCTGCTGGACTGTTTTGAAATTCTACTTGACCTAGAATTTTAATTTCCTTATGATCAGCGCATAACATAGAAACCCAGACTTCTTTTTGCTGATTGTAATCTTTGTTCGGACAAAATGTCCTTATTTCTCCATCTATGTATAACAACATACCTGGAGAATACGGGCATTCTGTATCCTTAGGTACTGTCACACTCAGGTTATAGATATCAAATCCATACCTATTATCATAGTATATCACAGGACCCCTTGATTTAGCAGCTAGCATTCTAAGTTCAGTCCTACCTATCTTATTCAGATATGGAGGCTGAGTTATCTTCCAGACATGGACTATTCCTGAAAATTTCAAGACAATTCCCCTCCTTTTCTTAATGCTATTAAGTCACAAATAGATCCATCTGTAACTTTTATTGAATTATTGAATGGTTCTTTAATAGATAATTCAATAGCTATTTTATCTATTTTTCCAGCACGTAAAAAATCAATCATGCAATCAATGCTAAACGTGCAAGTAAGTTTCTTCTCTAGTTTCTTTTCGAAAGAGCAAGACACTTGTTCTTTTATCGTTCCTCCGCTAAATATCGCTTCTAATTTAATAATTTTATCCATAAATATAATTTTACAATCAGCACTTTTGACTATTTTTTTCATAGATAGAAGCTTATCCTTTATCTCTTTTCTAGAAAGAGTACAGGTATTTTCCGGTTTTCTATCGATAGACTTTTTAAAAGCCTTTACAAAATCTTTCTTAATATTCTTTGTCATTATACATAGTTCTATGTCTTGTTGACTAAATTTTATAAAAGAGCTATTTGCTTCTATCTTTGTTTTTTTATCAGAAGCAAAAAAATCAAGAGGTGCTAAATCTTTATAGTCGATAAAATACTTTTGTTTTATTGGAAAATCCACAAAAGATAGGCTCTTATGTCTATATGTATATAGTTTATTTGAATCTAACGCACAGAGCCTTAAATGTCCCAATACATCAGATGATCTAGCTGAATGAGCAGCTTGTTTGACGACAGAGAAATCAAATTTCAAATGATTAAGTTCTTTCATAGAATTATTATGTGTAACTAGACCTTCATAAAAATTGCCTTCTAGTTCAGAACGTTTTACATATTCACATCTAGCACTCCATGAATTATTACTATGGTCTCTAAACTTGACACTTTTACCATAGTTAAGATATGTTATATCATTTATGGATTCAAGCATTCCACAAAAGGAATCTACTTCTACATAGCCAAGGCTATTTGTACTATGTACCATCTCAGTTAAAGTACTCCAAGTTAGTATCGCTGTACCTGAGGTACTTCTATATACTACATTGTTGTCTTTATTTATTAATATATGTACTAATCTTTGGTCAAGTAATAAATTACGTTTGTCTGTCAAAGACTTAAGCATTTTACATACTTTTTTAAGTTCCATTTTTGGCCATTTCTAAGAAAAAATTTAAAATTGAAAATCTGCCTACAATTTTTTTTTAGGTTTTTCTGTTCTATAAGATTATATATAACAATATAGCTAATTATTAATATTTACCAAATTTTTCATGTTGAAGTCTTTGAGCAACACCTTCTAAGACGCGAACAAACGCCATGGCTGAAAAATAGAGAGAGGAAAGCATTTCATGAGAGATTGCAACTTCTCCATGATATTGATACTGCTCTTTTGCGGCGACACGACTCATACTCTCAGCAGCTGATTCCGTAAGTCTAATATTCATATCTTCGGCAATTTCTTTTATTTGAATATGATACTTAGAGCATAAGACACGTCTTATGCCATCTGCATGTTGCGTGTTACCTTTCATATATCCCACTAAAGTCGAAATACGTAAAATTCCAGCACTTAATTTTATTAGATCAGATTCTATCTCGGGCATAAATCGATCAAAATCACCATCCCTGTATTTCTCAAGTATCTTATACACAAATTCAATATCTGTCCAATGTCTTTCATCCATTAAAACTTCATGATACGAGGGAGCTACTAGATCTGAATTATCGTCTTTCTGTTGTAAAAGACGATTCTTTATTCGCCTAAGCGAATTTATTGCCTGTTCTTCTTTTCCGTTAGATTGTTGATCCATTAAAAATCTCCAGATGTTTCTATTAATTTTACGACAATCCCTTGACCCCAGGATCTTAAAACTAAATCTTCCATGCAACCCTTAGGTGTAATCATCTTGTTCTCAAAATCAGGTGAAAAAATTGAATCCGCATAATTATGGGTCTTAATAAAGCAGATTAGCATACATGCGAGTATCTTATTAGGTAAACCTGAGTCTAAATTCTCTCTACAAGAAGCTGGTATGATTTTAGATACCGCATATTCATCAATTATATCTAATAGATTCATACCCGATATAGCAGTAGATCCTCGTGAAATTGAATCATCCTCAATTATGCATATCATTTTCATTCCATAAAACACTTTAGCTAGTTCGTCTTTATTCTTTTCATAATGTTTTACCATACAATCAGTAAATCGTTTTTTAAGCTCATCTTTTGTACCATTTACTGAACTATATCCCATAGATTTTATTAAATTCTTAATCTCTACTATTGTCATATCATTTCCAAATATTGGATGGTATGTAACTTCAAAAATACTAGTTTCAGCATTTTCTACATCTATTTGAGCACTAGGAACTACTCTTACTTGAGATGTATAATTCGTAGAAATTTCTTTAGTAAGAAAATGATCTCTTGATCTGCGATAGTGCGGTACATTTGTTGAATTGTATCTTTTTCCATCGCTACATAGTGTCCATCTTTTGCTAGCCGATGAATCGTTAATTACTATATCTATTTCATCTGCAGATAAGCCTATGGGAAAAGAAACATCTAATTCTCTTCCTATTAACGCAGATATTTTACCGACATCACTAGATATACTGTTCTTAGCATATTTTTTATTTGAAGCGATATCTATTTTTTTAGCTTCTTCTATTGAGTCTATTTGATTAAACGATTGTTCAGCAGATAATTCTGATTGAAGTTCCGCTTTTGCATCATTAGAAAAGAAACAAGGGTATAACAAAAAATTATTAGAAACTGCGTTCGATGAATATTCGATTATCCAAGAATTATTAAATGCTAAATCACTAAAAATCTGATAATCAGAAGAATTATAATTTCCTTGCTTATATATCCCCTCGTAATTTACACAAAGAAATGCAGTAATGTGTTCTTCTCCTGCTAAATAATTATCGACAGAATCCATAGAAATTAAGTCATTACCTATTTGTTTAAAAGTTTTCAAAAAAGACATTGCAAAATCGCTATCATAACAGATTGGATTCATCATTAAATTGATAATATGGTACTCATGATCTTCATGGGAAAAATCATGTAGCGTAAAGATTTCTGGATCAAGCTCATTTAAATCTTCTATTTTTTTAATTGTACCTTTAAGCTCAGGCTTTATATCATATATCGCTTTTCTGGTGCCTCTGAAGTCGGGTTCGCCATCAAGACAAGCGATAGAAGCACATAACCTAGCTATATTAAATTGTGTCCAATTTTCTTTTAGTCTATTCCTGGCGGTATTAAGAATATCCGAGTAAGTGAAATGATCTGGTACTAGATCATAATGTGATAAAAATCTTTTCGCTGCATTTTGATAAAATCCACAAATTCCATTCCGTATCGGCGAAGTGGTATTATTTCGTTCGGAAATCCATCCCCAAGCATCAATCGTATTCACGCTTAGCTGATCTAACTGATATCTTTTTTCATCTATTCTGCTTTTCTGAACTTTAAGCATTCCAGAATGTTTAAGAACATGTTCTGTAAAAAAATTAAACGTATCTTGAAAACTCCATGCATAAAAGCTGGTGTTTATGGAAGATTCCCCGAGAGCCCTATTTTTATTGTTTACGCTACTTGATTCTATAAAAGGCTGAATATTATTCGTAATAGGATTACAGATATTTGGTAATCTATTCACAAAAGTTTTAATTTCATTTGACCAAATAGCTGAAGTTACAGGTATATCGTATTTAACATGATCAGAGAATTTAATACTTTGCATTTTAAATATATACCTGATGGTGTTATCAGGATTTTTAATTCGTTCAGCAATTATTCCAAACATTAAGCCTCCAATCTACTCTCGCTTCTACAAATTCTTTTATAGTTAAGTACTGCAGAATTGCATGCGTCAACTATTAATTCAAAATCTTTATCGTCAAAAAGCAAATTTCTTTGAAGTTCATCAAGTTTCTTATTGATTTCATTACAAATTACTATTTTTTCAATTTTATTTTCTGCCTGATCCATAAGGCTAGCGACTTTATCATAATACTTAATGCTTTGACCTATAAGGGTGGGCTTAGTTACAAGAAACGATTTATTTGTTATCTTTTTAGTCATTTGATCTAATATATTTTGCGGAATAGTTCCTTGATTAGCTGCTTCGATATTTAGCGCAAGCATGCATAGTATTGAAACATCTGCAGAAGTCTCTTCCATTATTCTAGTCCAAGCAGCATTTTTCGCAATTTTTGCAATATCTTCGTTTACTAAAATTTCAGCTTTTCTAATAGGATCAGAACTAACCATGAGCTCATAATTCAAATTAACTAAATGAAGATCTTTCGAATCAAAGAAGTCTCTAAGTTGATCAAAAACATTTTTGGTATGAGCTTCTCCTTCGCTATCTATGGAGTTGTCTTCATTGATTCCAAAAGGAATACTGAACATTACTGCATTTTTAACTGAAGTTGTAAAATCGCTAAGTTCGGATCCATATAGATTGCTATGCGCCATTTCCATAGCCCTATATCCCATAATACAACGCTTCATATATCCAAGGCGTCTACCGTCGAGCTCTATTGGTTGCCGATCTTTTTCCTTAGTTGAGCTAGTTGTTCTAGACTGAAGTGCTTTTGCGAATTTACTAAGAAAATTAGAAAGAACATTAAACTCAATCTGATTAGACATGAGCCTATAGTTTTCAGTAGCTAAAATTAATAAGGTATGTATCTTAGTATAGGTCTCCTCCATATTCTTTACGACTAATTCTTTTGTCTCTCCAGTCCAATAGCCAAGAGCCGGAGCGTCATCCATGCCAATACTGTTGATAATTTCAATACGATCATCATTACTCATTTCTAAAACGGAAGGAACATCAATAAAGCTAGCGAAACGGCCGATATAGGCTTCATCAAGCATATTTGTGCCTTCGTATCCAACGGGGTTCATAGCACCCCAAATAAATTTACAGTCTAATTTGAATCCCATGACTTCTCTTGATCTAATGATCTCAAGCCATTTTGATTGCAACTCAGCTGTAGCACGGTTAACTTCGTCGATGAATATAAATTCCTTATCCCAACATGTTATCGGGCTAGAAATATATTCCATTTTCCCCTCTTGCATCGCTTTAGGGTTAGGTAAACCCAACATATCTTCAAACATAGATTTGCTTGCGTCATAAGATTGAAAGGAAAGCCCAAGAGCTTTTGCTACATCTTTTGCAGCTTTAGTTTTAGCAGCACCATGCTTGCCAACCATCAATAGCGGGTCTCCAGTAATCAATGATTGAAACATCATTACTTCGTGTTCTCTGGGAATACCCCAGATACCCAATGAATTAAAGACTTGAGCCAATTTATTCTCCTTTTTCTAAGTATTTTTATTGCGCAATTTTCGCAATAATATGTGTAAACGATTGACCAGGCTTTATTCCATGGACCATCTATTTTCTTTTCTTTAAAGCTATTTGAAATTTTTACGGCAGGAACACCTTCTATAGTTTTCATACAATTTGCACATTTGATAGGTATTCCATTTCTATCTGTATGTATAAACATTAGCAAAGATCGTCTAAATAATATGTTTTATTATATGTTTTAGAGATAAAATTGTTCTTATTATCAGATTTTTCAATAAGTATCATGCATGCCTTAGATATATCTGCTTTACATTTTTTTTTATTTTCTTCTGTTATATCTGCGTATCCATCGGAAAAAACAATAATTTTTGAATAGTCATTTTTAACTGCATGTTCAATAATGCAATTAAAATCAGTTCCTCCAGTAGTTTTTATATGTCCCTCAAGCAAAGAGCTAAAACTAGTTTCGGTTACTTGATTAGAAAACTGGAAAATTCTATTAATATTTTTTCTAAGACTTCGAATAACACTTAATACTTTTGGCAAAATAGCATACATCGATCCAGATACATCGAGATAAACTGCTAAACCGCTAGACTTTTTTTTATCTGCATTTACTGTATTCCTCCAAAGAACAGGAGTTATACCACAAGCCAGCATAGCGAGATCTCTTCTTGATGGATTAGTTGGAAATACAGAACTGATTATTTTTTTATCACTTATGTAATCAGTAATCTTATTTATATTTTTATTAACAGAAAAATCTCTAAGTAAATTATTTCTCATATTACTTCGACTTTCAATAAGTGAAATAACTGAATTCATAAAAGCATTTTGATATCCAGATTCTCTGCACTTTTTTGATATTTCCATAGCTATTTTGGATACGTCGTCTGCGCTAATTGAAGCATCTAAGCATTTAGACTCTTCGTTTTCTTCATCGCTATCGCCTTCAACGTGGGTTCCTAAAAAGACTACTTTCTTATGATTTTTCTTATCCATAATGAGCTTTAACGCTGAAAAAACTGAAGCGACAGAGGCACCAGTATCATTATCGTATAATTCAGAGTATACATTTTTAAATTTACTCCGTTGAATTGCTGAGGAATATGGCCTAAGTATTCCCTCTAGCACGCTTCCTTTATAAAAAGAAACCATAAGATCCGCATGACCAAGCATATGAAATATAGTTGAATTGATTACAGAATCTGCAGCAAGATTATGTAATTCCCTATGACCATTATATTCTCTAGAAAAATCGCCGAATACTTTATGTAAAAGCTCATGAGTAATTACTTCAATAACTTTTTTAGGAGTATCTATGTACTTTTCCCAAAAATCCTTATTATAGTAAAGAACTCCTTCTCCTGATATTGCCAGAGTTTCTATCTCTGAAGCAAGTTCATCACCTTTTGATACAGGATGTACTTCTTTAAGAAATCCATTTGCTACCCAGCAGTCGTATCCATAGGTGGCGCGTAGTAGATCAAGTATCTGTTCTAGATAGATCTCCTTTTCTTTTTGTAAACCATGATCGATAACCATTCTTTAAACCACCTAACTTTTGTTTCTTTTTAGAACTATTGACAATGTCACGTATCCATTCGAAAAGTATAGAGAACTCTTCAAAACATACTTTATTGGTTGTTATTGAACTATCTGAACTGCTGTAAAAGAGTTCTGGTATATTAGTCCAGCCAATGACTATATCTCTTGATTTTACAGTAGGAAATAAAGTCTTTATCATCCACCAAATATCAGACCTGTACATATTAGATCCATACTGATAAGCTTTTGTTTTAGATTTTAAAGCATATAGGAATGTATTATTATATTTTATTTCGTAAAATTCGAAATCTCCTATAAATTTAGAACATTTTGGAAATTTGTTTAATACCATATCCATTTCATCGAATTTAACGACAAATCTATATGGTAGCAAGCTAGTCTTCTTGCAATTGTTCTATATAATTACGCACTTCTTCTTCTATCTCTACGTTAGTTGCAGGGGAATCATCCCTAAGCATTAGCATTAGATCTTCTAAAAATTCTAATGGGTCTTTCATGGTACCTCCTAATACCCATATGATAAGTCTATATATATTCTATTTCTACCAGTTCATTTTTTTCACATCTTAAGCAGATATCTTGTCTATCGTCAATACTAGAATCAAGTTTACCAAAAAACCTATATGGTTTTTTTTCATTACAAAGAATACATTTCTTTTCTGCTACAACCCATCCTTCTGGGGATCTTATCCAAATATCATCTGTTGGTGCCCTAGATTCTGAATTTGCGCTAGGGTTTCCCACCTTAGTTCTATACTTAGAAACATCTATTTTCTTGTCGTAATCAAATATTCGAGGCAAGATAGTATCGTCCCTCCATCTTTTATCTGATCGTATTCTAGCGCATGAGTCTAATATCGCTTGAATTTTCTTTATTGATCTAGGAAATCGCGTGTTCTGACAAACACATTTTATCATTTCTATTGCTTCTTCATAATATATGAATCGATTATCATAAATGTATTCTAATTCTAAATCGCTATACAAAATATTAAATCTTGTAAAATTCATGTATTGCTTTCGTTCTTGTTTATTCTCATAAACATTAGTGTTTGACGAATTTATCTTTTCGTCAACTTACTTTATCTATTTTTAGAATACAAGAACTTTATTAATAATAATAAAATGTCTACTGTGGCTGGAAGAAGGTACCGTTATTCTGAGACGCCAACTGCTGCATGAACGTGATCCCACCGTTGTCGGAGGAGATGTAAATGGTATTGACGGGAATCTGTTGCCAGTTCGCAGCGGTGATGTCTGCCAAGCTCTGGGTCGCAGTATTGGCACCATTGCAATACGGCTCACCATCGGAGAGCACGAGCACCTGCTTCATCTGCTTCGAACACTGATTGGCAATGTTGAGAGTCTCGACTCCTGCAGGACCCAAACAGGTCCAGCCAGCAGCGTTTAATGAATTAACCCATGCAGTGGCCGATCCCTTGTTCGCAGGGTTGGCTCGCTGAGGAGAGGGATTCCAGGAGACATGACCCTCTGAGAAAGCCACCACGCCAAACTCCGCCTGGGAAGAAAGTGAGTTCAGAGTCTGGGTGAACTCCTGCTTGAGATCCTCGATCTCACCGTTCCAACTCATCGAGCATGATTTGTCGAGACACCAGAAGAAGGCATCTCCTTCATACTCACCACCCCAGAAGTTGATGGTCTCGGGGGCATCTTCTTCTTCATCGCCATCTCCGGCGCCACCTGAAGGTAGATCGAGGGGTCTGCGAGCTTCTTCATCGGACTGTGACAAAACCACAGGCAATATAGTAAGAGATACATATAACAACGTAGTAATAGCAATTAAAATCTTACTCATTAGTATACTTTCTAGTAATCGACCTGACGGAAGGTTCCGCCATTCATGGCAGAAAGATTAATGTAGAACTGTTCTTCACCAGTATAGAAAGAACTAGTGAAGTAGATAGTATGTATCGGCAGATTCTCGAAGTTGGCTGCCGTGATCGACTCCATGCAGATATCTGCGTAGTTTCCACCGCCAGCACCCTCACAGTACGGCTCACGAGCTCCGCAGAGTATTACCTGCTTATGAGCACCCGAAGCTTGCTGGGCCAAGCCTAGGCCCGTGAGAGCAGCGTCCAAGAGGCAATGGTTCTCAATTGGAGCAAGTGTACCCATCCATGCCTGAGCCGATGCCTTGTGACCGGGTGAGGCGTGGCAACAATCAGGACGCCAGATGTAGGTGGTCGAGTTGTAGGCCACAATCGCAAAGTCGACAGACGCTGACAACTGATTGAGAGTGGTCGACACTTCCTGACGGATCATGTCGAAGATGTCAGTCTCACCGCAGAAGCCATAGGCCGGCACGATGAAGACGAAAGTATCTCCTTCGAATTCAGATCCGTAGAAGCGAAT
>Ga0233414_10000597_pt1 | contig 14717 bp, 33 predicted proteins | sample Na_anoxic_10_MG_FD_189020 | JGI IMG/M metagenome (GOLD analysis project Ga0233414, IMG submission 189020) | Seawater microbial communities from Saanich Inlet, British Columbia, Canada - Na_anoxic_10_MG | ecosystem: Environmental > Aquatic > Marine > Inlet | place: Canada: British Columbia...
CTTGTTTAACTTCTTGCCAATACATAGTTCTTTTAGGTAAATTACTTACATCTAAAAATTCCATAAAAACTTTTTCTCTTAATTCTTCAATAATTTCATCTACACAAATTAATGCAGATTGTATAGCAGTTAATCTACCTAATTTTCCCTGTAAGTATTTTGGCATTTGATTAATAAACCTATCTACTAACTCTTTTGCTTTTTCTTTTGGTGTCATCTTCTTTGTTTTGGTTTATAGTTGTCCATTAGTTTCTTTTAGGTATTCATCAACAATATTCTTTCCTTTGTCAATATCACCTTCACCTACTATTTGATAAGCTTTATTTGTTATCTCCATATGGCAATCACTGTTAAAATTCTCACCTTGCATATCATATGCTTTTGGCACAATTTTAAGATTGTTACGTAATACTTTACTAATTTCTTCTTTACTCATCTTCGTTTTGGTTTTTATGTTTAACTTTAGTAGTTCTTTTTGCCAAATATCTATTTAACCATTTATCAGACCACCATTTACCCTTAAACTTTTTTATAATGTCTTTTTTACTCATCTTTCTTTTGGTTTATTAATTTAAAAAATATCATCATTTCTTCCACCATACCCACACTGCCTGTTAATATACCAATCACAGTTACCCCTAGTATAATCATTAGTATTAAGATTGCTATACTTAAAGGTATTACCCAAATCAATTCACTCATCTTTCGTTTGGTTTATCACATTGTTTTACTGCATCAACAACACTTTTCAACCAAGCTCCTACTATATCTCTACCCATTATTATATTACATAAGGATGTATCTGCATCCCATATTTCTTTAGGGATTGGCACTTTAATTATTTTTCTTTCTTTATTCATCTTCATCTTTCATTTGGTTTAAAAGTATTGTATTTTCTTCTAAAAAATTCTTCATTGCAATTAACTTTCTTCTAATACCGACTTTGTCTGCGTTAAGTAACTTTAATAAAAAATTATCTAATTCTTCTTTACTCATCTTTGTTTTGGTTAATTTATTGTATCTTTCGGCAATATCAGACATTACTTCTCCTATATGTTTTGGTTCTCTTTTACTCATCTTTGTTTTGGTTTAGTTTTAGATGTTTTACTTGTTACCCACTTCCATTTAATAAATCCGAACAATATGTATTTTATTCCATGTTCAATGTAAAAGTTTTCAAGAGGTTTGCATTTACCCCAATCAAAACCTTGTTGATAGGTATATTTATGTTTTTTAAGAATCATCTTCTTTTCTGTTTTCCCATTTCAAATATTTTATTACTCATCTTTTTCTTTTTTATTTTTATATAAAATATATGTTGGTATTAATACACCCAAAATTAATATAATATAAGCAATGGTTGGAAATATTAATAACAATAAAAAGAATAGGGACATTGATAAAATAGTTATCATCACTACCCTTTTAATCTTTTCTCTATCGAAATCTTCCCAATCAAACATATAAACTATTATCAATTAAATACTTTGCCACTTCGTCTTTTATATCCTCTACATCATATCCCTGATCATTCATAGTAATAACTAGCTCAGTAATACTTTCACTAACCTCATCCAGTTCTTCTTCATCACCATATAAAGTGTCATATTTATCTACGTTTTGAAGATTCTCATAATAATAGTCTTTATCATATCTTTCACTAATTACTGATTTAGGGACTATTTTATTATGAACATATTTTTCCAACCCCAATTTAGCAATGAGTTTCTCCCCAGCCTTTAGTGAGTTACTAACCTCTTCAATTACCACATATTCAGAATCTGTATGTTGTCTGTAATATCCACAGCCCAAATTTAAACAATTAAAGTCGTATTTTGTAGCTAGTTGATTTACATCTGTAAATGGGTCAATACTAAATTTAGTATACCCAGATTCATTTAATGTTTGGGTTATCTCTTCCTTAAATTCTTGATCAAATAGTTTGACACCACTACATACTTCACTAATCCAATTATCAGATGGTGCATCGAATTGGATGGCGTATCCTACATTAGAGAAAAAATTATCGTCAGCCTGTCTAGACCCCAACATTCCAATCTCCTCTTCAACAAAGAAAGCCCCCTTAAGGACATCAAACTTATTAAACATTTCTAAACAAACATACACACCACACTTATCATCACCACCAATACCTGTTTGGGTTGATGTCCCTGGTAATTTAGCTGTCAGTATTGTTTGGCTGGTTTCATCATCTACTTCATATAAACTCTCAACGATGTCTAACCTTTCTTTGTTTATAATATATTCTAGGTGTGAGCGATGTACAGTATCCATATGTGATACAACACAAGGGTAATATTCACCAGAAGTCATTTTTTCACTTCCTTTTGTTAAATAAACATTACCTTTCTTATCAACAGTAGATAATATTTGATTCTTCTCCGCAAATTCTAATATATAATCTCTAACCATATTTTCATTACCTGATGTAGATGGTAAAGACAATACTTCTTTTAAAAAATCTTTATTCATAGTTGTTATTTATTACAAATATAAGACATTTATCTCAATTATCCAAATGTTTTAGAAAAAATTCAATATTTATTATAAAAACATTATGAAATTACCCGTTTCTTTTGACCAATTTAAAAAAAACCCAATAACTGCCATATCTTTTATATTGATACTGGTTGTTGGGTACCTATATGTTGATAATAAAATGGTATATTCACAGCAATTAGATGAACATAAAAATAGGATAGAGAAATTAGAATCAGATGAGTTGAGGTTAGAGGAAAAATTAGATAAAATGAATGAAAAGTTATTAGAATGTTTAAGTATAAATCATTAATAGTTATATTACTATCTGTATTAGTATCATGCACCACTAAAAATCAAAAAATAGAACACGAAGAGGAGTCTTGTGTTGTAATAGATCACCAACACGTTTTAAATAAAACTGATAGTATATTGGTTTTAGCGGACGAGGAGTTTAAGGTTATGAAACAACACCAAATGGAACAAAAGGTATTTGTCGATTCTCTAGAATATACAATTAAAAAAGAACAATTTACCATTAACGACCTTAATAATGAAGTGAAAAGAATATCAGATGTCGATAAAAATTTACAATTAACGAAAGAACAACTAGAAAGAGCATTAATAACCTGTAAAAATAAAGAAAAGGAATTAATAGAATTAAATGAAAAGTTTGCACTTAAGTCAGAACAATTCATGGATGAAATAGAATATTATATTGATAGAGAAGTTAAATTAGTTACAATTTATAGATATAAAATAGATTCTTTGGTGTCTGTAATAGACTCTATATCTAAAATTAAAATTATAAAAAAAGGTAGAAAAAATCGTAAATCTTAGTATTTACGTAAAAAAGAACAGGGTAAAATAGTGTGTAAACTATTGTAGGACTTTTGTAAAGCCGAAGGAGATTAAAGCTCTCATCTACATACTCTGTTCTTTATTTATAAAAAATATTCACTTAATTATTTACAAAATATAAAAAATAAAGATATTTATATATAAATAATAAAAATTAAAAACAAAATATCATGGGATGTGGATGTAAAAAAAAGAAACCAGTGGCTAAACCTAAAAACGAAAGTAATAATACAACTACTAACAATACAAATAATAACACTCCTAAACCAAGTAACTAATATTAAGTTAGTTGATTAGCAGGTCCCCTAACTGGTGAAACTGACCAAGGGGTATTATCTAACATATTGGCTGGACCCCTAGTTAATGAAACAATGTCTTCCCATCTTGTTGATTCCCCTCCTTCTGGGGCGGCCTCACCACCAACATCCTGTTCATCTATATACTCTTCCTCTCCATCATACTCATCCTCCATTCCAATACCATATTCAGTAACTACAAATCCAAATTGTTGTTCTTTATCATAATAACCTAAGTAAACATCGTTTTTATCATAAACAACTACTTCCCAATCATTACTATCAAAACTAAGATCTTTTCTATCATCCACCCAATCTAAGATACGATCATACCATTCTTTAGGGTCTCTTATAGTTTCACCAAATTCTCTCAGTAAAACCTTCTTATATTGTTCCTCTGTTATTATTATTTTCATTTTAATTGTATTTTATCCATTAACGACTCTTCTTCCTCATCATATAAATGATCTACTACCATATCTTCCATTATATCAACATCATTAATGTCATAATCAATGTCAGGATTAGTATATTCTTGACTATTTTCATCTATTTCCATATCCATATATGTACCATCTTTCATCTTGTTTATTGCATCTTCCTCTGAAGAAGCTTCCACTGTTACAAACCCTGGTAGATATGTCCTACCACATAAATATGAAGGAAAATAAGTTTTTAACTCATAAACACCCATAAATTCTAATTCTTTACCTAATAATTCACCCCAACCATTTGTGGGTGTATCTATAAAGTCTGTAATCCAGCTATTATATACGGTAAGAGACTCATTAATAGTAAGCCCCATATCTTTAATTAAAAATTTAGTTACTTCGTCTTTAGAAGATAAATTATGATGTTTATATATCAATTCCATTAACCTAAGTACCTTGGGTGTAATACTATTAAATCTACCTTTTTTATCTTCGGTTAATAATCTTTTATATTGTACTTCTGTTAATCTAATTTTCATTTTAATTATCTATTTCTATTCTATCCATCACTTCGTCATGTGAAAAATCATTCACATGGTCATACAATCTATCACCCGCATAATCCGAATCAATTTCCCAATTTAAATCATGACAATCATATTCTATATCATCCCAAGATGGATCATAATCATCATAATCCCCATCACTTATCTGACCATAGAATTCTTCGGCCGAAGTAGCGTACCCTTTATAGTCACCATAAATATCTCCACTTACATATGCACTAACAGGTATATTACCAGACCAACTAAACTTACCAAAATATTCTAAAGGTTCACCAATAAATTTTTTGAAATCCCCAGTATTATCATTATATTTTATATAATTATGCGCCAATAAAGTTGATTCGGGTATAGATAAATTAAATTCTTTTTTAAATTCACCCATATAAAAACGCCACTGAAATTTAGAAGGTGAGGAGTTTTTAGTTAATTTAAATATATATTCAAAACATTTAGCAACAAATCCATCTACTTTATTACCTATATTTCTAAAATTAACTTGACCATCAAGAAAACTTTTATTATCCTCAGATAATAATCTCTTATATTGGCTCTCTGTTAATCTAATTTTCATCATCCTTCCCATGATATTTCATCTATACCTATTTTTTCAAAATTATTATCTATCTCATCTCTAGTCACTTCAGAATTTAGTTCCCAATATATATCATATGGGTCATGTGCTACATCAACATCTATATCATTAATTTCATATTCTCCTTGTTCTATCATATCATAAAATTCTTCAGGACTTGTAGCGAATTCTTCTATTCTACCACTCCCAGTTCCACTCAAATTCCCACTAAAATGTAGTGGCATATCTAATTCAAATTTAGCATAAAACTCTAAGGGTTGCCCAATCAAACCATCTACATCACCATTTTTTATTAGATCATAATATTTTATATAATTATGGGCCAAAAGTAGTGAAGGTTCCGATCTATAACCCGTAATGGATTTAATTTTATCAACTAATGTTCTATATCCATATGGTCTCTCACTCTCCATCATCTGAGGGGTAATTTTATCAACCTCATTAATATTAATAAATAATTTAGCGATAAACTTAGTTATTTTTTCACCAACTTCTTTTTGTATGTAGTAAGATAGATCCCATAGTCTATCATCACTATCCTCAGATAATAATCTCTTATATTGGCTCTCTGTTAATCTAATTTTCATTACCCTACGTTTTCTTCTTTTGGTTTTGGTTTAGCAAATGCTTTTACTGTAGAAACACCTAACATAGTTGCAGAAAATATAAGCATGGAATTAAATAAATTTTCATTTACAGTAAAAAAGTGAAACCCATCACCTATAAACGCAAGACAAACCAATATCCCAGAGATAATTCCCATAGTTTTCTTAGATGAATACTTATTATCTTTTTTATCTTCTGTTAAAATATCACTTACAAACTTCATAATTTTTCGTATTAATTTTCTCATATGTAAAAACTTTAACTATTGTTATTGTATATAAATATCTTGTGAGCATAAAAAAACCCACAATTACGTGGGTTTATTATTTCATTAAAAGACTTTATTACTTTTTAAATGCTAATAAAAATTCTCTAACACCAACACCACCCGCAAACCATGCGTAGTTAATGCTACCGTTTATAAATAATGCAACACATATTGCTCCACATACACCCGATCTGAAAAAATTATTATTAACTATTTTCTTTAATAATTCCATAAAATATTTTTTTTTGTTTATGTTATTAATATATAAGTATCCTATTATTTAGAATAATTATATAAATTTCTTAACTGATTCTACAATTAAATTTTTAGATGGTAGCCCACTCTGTCTCCAAACTACTTCCCCTTCTTTAAATAACACTAGTGTAGGTATACTCCTTATTCCGTATTGTATTGCAACATCAGAATTATTATCAATATTAACTTTTAATATTGTTGCACCTTCACCCAAGTCTTTTTTAGTAGATTCTATAATTGGGTTCATCATTTTACATGGTCCACACCAATCAGCGTAAAAATCAACCAGTGTCGGTTTTTTGGAGTTAATTAATTCATTAAAATCACTCATAATACTTTTTATTTATAAATATAAATGGGGATGATAAAAATACATCTAACATCCCCATTTATTTATTAATAACCTAATTCAATAATTAAGCTTTTTCACCTACCCATTTAACTACAGAATTTAAACCATAGATCTCAGTAATTTTCTGAACAAATCTTTTTGGGTTTTTTCTGATGTAAGTTAGTGATTCTGTTGGTACTTCAACTCTAGAAGGACCGAATAAAGAAGCCAATGCTTCTTCTCTGTTTTTTGTGTTTCTTCCACTCATCTTTTAAAAATTTATGTTTTTGTTATAATTTAAACAATGATAGTAAAAATTTATTTAATAGTCAATACCCTTGTAATAAATTTTTTAACCTACACTAACAACTTCTAAATCAAAGATTAATTTCTTTCCAGCCATAGGGTGATTAGCATCCAATTTCACATCATTTTCATTGATTTCGGTAACAGTAACATTTATAGTACCCCTATCACTATGGGACTGTAATACATCCCCCACCTTAACAGTGTCTGGTACTTTATTCTTTTCTACTGTGGTGACTAAACCATCTAAATATTCTCCATAACCATCTTCAGGTATCACCTCAACAGTCTTCTTTTCACCTTCGGTCATACCCACCAAACCACTTTCAAAACCTTTAATAAGGTTTCCTTGTCCTAATACAGTTTTAATTGGTTCTCTTCCTTCAGTTAAAGAAGTATCAAAGACTGACCCATCTTCGAATTTACCCGTATAGTGAACAACTACATTTTTTCCATTTTCTACTTTCTTCATAATTTATTTTTTTTAAAAAATAATTATATTTTTATTATAAGTAAACATTATTTTAAAATAAAAAAGGTTCACATTTCTGCGAACCTTTTTTTAATATGCATATTTTAAAAAACTTACTTCTTATTAAGTAGTGATACTAATGCCACAACGGCTAGTAACCCTACAAAACCAGATGAACCCAAAGATTCAATTAACCCCACAACATTTCCAACTACGTCCATTCCAAAGACTGGTGATCCAAATAGGACCTGAACTAAAATACCTATAGTTAAAAAGGCGAACATTAATTCAGTAATCCCTTTAAAAAAACCTTTGATCTTTTCAAATACATTTTCCATTTTTTTGTTTTTTTTGTATTGTTATTAATAGATAAATATCTAAAAATTAAGAAAACCACCCAAATATATGGTAGTTTCTCAATAATTTTATGTCTTTAAAATAATAATATTTTATGAAAATCTACTTATATTGTAACTTTTTCCAAGCATTTTTGGTATAATTCTTGATTACCTTTATTCATATATTTTAGAATATTTCTTTTCTCTTTAAGGTATAACTCACCAAACTTAGGATCATTTTTCATAATATCTTCACCATTATCCAATAAATCTGCGTACTTAATTGTTTGGGATCTGGGAGAAATATTACCCATTCTCATTGACTCCATTTCTTTTCTAGCTTTTCTATTAAAATCAGGAAAATTTTCTGTGGTATATACATCTGTTAACTCCCTAACCAATTTAATTACGTCATTAGCAATATGGGTGTCAACTATAGTTAACAACTCCATCCATAATTCATTCTCAGACATTGTCGTATCTTCCAAAACATCGTGAAGAATTGCAGCCATAATCTGAGCATCGTCACCACCATATCTTTCTACCGTATCAGCAACTCTAAATGTATGAGTAACATAAGGGTCACCAGAGTATTTTCTTTTTTGATCCCCATGTGCTTTAGTAGCTAACTCTTTTATTTTATCAATTTCTTCAGTCATATCATTTATTTTTTATTGGTTGGTAATAACCACATATTACCCTTAAATATAATCTCAATTAAACGTGGTTCTATTTTATCTATCTCTGCGAATAACCTTAAAGTCCCCACAGTATCGTGTTTCATCATCTTAGTAACTTCTCCCTGAATTCTTTCTTGAGATACTACTAATTCTAATTTATCAATCAACCCATTTATAAATATGGCTGACCACACATTAGGTGCAATAGTAAATCCTTTAGTTATTGAAAACCTTAAAGCTCTAATCATACGTAAGGGATCATCTAAAAATGTTTGTGCTGGATCCAAAGGTGTAACCAATAATCCCATCTCTAAATGTTTTCTACCTTCAAAGATATCAATGATATTACCATCTAAATCTTTAGCCATTGCATTAAGTGTAAAGTCTCTACGGGTTAAATCATCTTCTAACGTACCCAATTCTAATATAGGTTTACGAGTACCATCAATCACACCAACCTCTTTCCTAGCCATTACAAAGTCTGCAACTAACCCCTCATTCTTATGTCCTTTAGGGAATTTAGCTCTAACAGTAAAACAATCTTTAGTTTCTAAAAATATTTTAAACCCTTCAACTTTAAGATGTGTTAACATTTGTTCCCACCCCTCATCAACCGACTGTGAAGTATTATCTAATACAAATGTAAAATCAATATCGTTAGTATGAACCCCTAAAAGTTCATCTCTAACACAACCACCTACTTCGAATATTTTTGACATAATTAATTTCTTTATACAAATATACAAAAATTTAATTAATACCCAAACTTTTTTAAATAAAAAACCCCTATATTTCTATAGAGGTTTAAATAATTTCACATGTAGATAATTAATTATTTTTCATTTATTTAATAATCTCTATTTTTCGTTACCCTTTTATAGTGATGTGGATTTTTTCTAACACGTACTTTACCATCTTCTCCCCTCATAGAATCAAATCCTTTTCTTGAACGTAAATTTCTCCATCTATCGTTGGGTATGTCACTCCTTTTTAATTCAGTATAATCATCGAATTCATAATCTTCCCATTCTCCAGAATATTCGTCTTCATTATGATCCTGATATGTTCCACGTGGGGTTTGGTAATTGTTCCTATTTGGGTCATAATATGAATAAGTTGAAGAGTAATCCTCCATTTCTTCACCATCTACACCAAAACTAGGGTCGTCAACATTAAATTCAAATTCTTCCTTTATTACTCTTTTTACAATTCTTTGTAAATCTTTTTCGGTTAATTTAATTACTTTTTTCATTTCTTTATGTGTTTTATTATAAATATAAGGATATAATAAAAAACCCCCACATTTCTGTGAGGGTTAGTTTGGGGTCGATAGGAGATTATCTTCGTTCCACCACCTTGTTTTTCTAAACAAGGAAACAAAAGTGGAGGTGGAGGGTTTCGAACCCTCGTCCTTATGATATCTAAACGGATTTCTACCTGTTTAGGATAAGATTTTCTAATCTTCCAAAATATACGAATTTTCTAACTTTAAGGGTTGTTAGAGAGCATCATCGTCATAGCAATCATTACCTCGTTGTTAAGGACAACTGAAAAACCTGTATATTCTCTTAGGCGAATACAACCTCTTCTTTCGCAATTGTACCTACGGTACCATTCAAAAGAATGTTTTCGTTTAGGATTGAACCTAATTGTTTATCGTTTCCGACTGTTTTTGTTTTAAGATTAACGCTCTACTACGACATGCTTACGCCTATTCTTCTTACCACAAGTCAAATCCAAGTCACCCCCATATTTCAAAGATCGTTTATTTTTTTTTGGTTTATCAAAACCTCTCATATATGAAATCTTTTCATAGTAGTTAATTTCCATACTACCGTCTAACACATAACTATCATATAATTGTTTTGTTAATCCCATATTATAAGTATACTAAAATTTCCATTAAATGTCAATACCCTCACTATATTTTTCCTTTAATTTTTCATTATAGGAATCTATTTTTCTTCCATTAACAAAAAACCAACCTAGTTTAATATCAAACCATCGGTTAAATAAGTAATATATTTTTTTAATTTTCATCATCTTTATCTTTGTTTATTAATTACATGTTTTTTTAAATCTTTAAATGAATCACAACTAGAAAACTCACTTTCTAATGTACCCACTACATCTTTTAATAACCTACCCTGTGTTTCATAATCCATATTGACTATGATAGATTTAATTGACATGGATAATGATGCGGTTAACAAACCAACAATCTCTAACTCAGACATTATCTTATCATCTTGAAAATATTTAAAATTAATATATAACCTACCATCATCTTTATTTTCCCCTTCTAAAATCATTCTTTTAAGTTCTCCCATATCAAACCATTTCTTCTATTATACCAATAACTTCACTCACTACCAATAGTACTGTTGCAATAATAAGATTAAAAGGTATAAAACAATAACCAATAATTCTTACACCACTTTTAATAAAAGAAATTATCTGATGCCACTTTTGGTTGGGCATCTTATCTATATCTTTATCTGATGGTGGGACTCTTAACCCTTTCATTATATTTTTACTCACATATTCAATATCGTCAATCTGTTTTTTTGTTAAAAATTCCTTATCAAACCTCAGTGGTGAGTATTTTGTATTTATTTCACCAGTTAATGGATTCTTTTCTCCAGTTAACTCTTCATAATAAGGGTTTAATTCCCCAGTTTGTGGATCGTGTGTTGGTATCTTAAACTTTGTTTTCCATTTTATAGACTCCATACTTTTTAGGTCTGAAGCAATTTCTATGTTACTTAATATAGTACCAATATCTTCATAACCCTTAACAGGTAAATCCATATATTCTTCAGGTAAATTATCAAAAATCCTTTTAATGTCTTCACTAATTAATTTTAATCTTTTTTTATAATCTATTTTTTTACTCATAATTCATTGGGGGATTTAGATTGAACGTCTAGCATTAATTCTGTAACCTCTTCAGGAGATAAATGACCCTCTACCGCAATATGTCCAGACTCATCAGGGAATCCTACCTCAAATGAGGTTACTCCATCACCATACAATCCCTGACCACCACCAACAACACTTACAAAATGATTATTATCAAAATCCAAATAAGCCGACACTCCTTTTGGAACCACCTTATGGGGTCCAAATTTTAAATCACTAAATGTTTTTATTTCTGGACAAATTTCCTTTATTTCTTCATCTGTGTGACCAGCATCATTTTTTAATACATTGTATTTGATCCTGATGGATTCACCATTTAAATGATTTCTCATTTTTTCTATATACCTTTCATTCATAATACAAATATAAAAAAAATTATTTAATTAAACAAATTTATTACATAAAACCACTATCTTTTAATTCTTGATCCGTACCATATCCAATATCTTTGTTGCATTCATCACAAACTCTCTTTGGTGAACTAACATTTGGTAGGTATTTGATTGTGTAATCTGTGTGAGGACACTCTTTTTGTATCTCATCAAGTGTCTTTTTTAGTGATTTTATCTCTTTTTCTATTTTTTCAACGTTTTTCTCATTATTTTCCAAAATATTGTTTTTTAATGATTACTCGATTTACTTATAATAAAACCTTGATTAATAAATCAAGTATTTATTAGTTTTTTTATAAATATCTTTAAAATATAAAATATCAATAATTTATTTATTTCTTTCTTTATATAATCTATTCATTCTATCCCTAGCATAGTCACAATAATCTTCCACTAGATCTATACCAATATATTGTCTACCCATCTTAGAACTAGCATATGGTGTAGTTCCAGTACCAGAAAAATTATCTAACACTATATCATTAGGTTCTGAATAAAGATTTATAAAATATTTGGCAAATTCAGATGAAAATGTGGCCTCATGACCCTCTACTTTACCATCATTATTTTTAGCTTCAATAAAATTATAATAGGTTTTAAAATACCTTTGTCCAGTTTTTGATATCGATGACACTTTTTTATTGGCTTTAAATTTTGGGGTTTTAGCAAACACATATACCATCTCAACAATCCTAGTCATTCTATTTGGGTGACCGCTAAGTGGTACACAATTTTTCTTCTTCCAAGCCGCAGTATCATATATCTGTAAAGAAGTGTTCTCAAAAACTTCATTAATTAAAAGATATGGTAGGGATGGGTTGAAGGTGGTATAACTGTAATTAAATACAATAACACCATCATCCGATAATATCCTCTCATATTGTTTAAAAACGTCTACTAACCATTCTAAATATTCCTTTACTGGTTGATTATCTTTAATGATATCTTTAGCTCCAGGATATTTATGATTATCTTTTCTAATTGAAGCTAGATAAGGTGGTGATGTTAATATTAAGTTAATTGACTTATCATCAATCTTCTTCATTGTTTCAACTGTATCACCACAATAGATTTCATTTGTAACTAACCCCACATCCGTAGGATTTGTTTCTTCAAATAACTCTTCGATGTCATCAAAAATGTCATCAATTAATAGTTCTTCTGTAGTACCCGTAGTGTACTCTTCTAAATCAAATAATAGTGGTTGGTTATCAACCTTTTTTCTTTTCGGTATTTTCATTCTATAAAAATGTATGTATAAATAAATCTAATTGTTCCCCATCCACTGGTTTACTAAGTTCGTTTTCTCCGTAACTCATAATTAGTAATTCCTTCCCCATATTTTGTTTCTTACCGCTTTTGGCTGCGGCAGCCTTTGCAAACTCTTTCATCTCCCACACATATTCATAAGCTGGGAACCATTCCCTTAACAAAGGAAAATCATAATAACTTAAAGAAAACATACCCTTCATATTTTTTAATGTGGTGGCCAATCTTTCATGATCATTTCTATCAAAATCGTGGTTTGAATAATAATTTTCTGTTTTCCAATAAGGTGGGTCAACATAAAAATAAGTTTTTTCAGAATCATATTTCTCAATTACACTTTGAAAATCTAAATTTTCTGTAAATGTAATCCTATCAAAATGTTTTCTATATTCTGGGTTCTTTAATTTATCTAAAAATATTAATACTTTACATCTATACTTACCTTTATAATCCATATATGAAGATGTTTCTGGTTTAGAACCAGAAAATATCTGTGTTAATACATAAACATACTTAGCAGCTACTTCATATTTATTTTCTTCAGTTATTGTTACACCACTATGAAACACTTCTTGTTGATATTCGTCAAACTTTTCTTCGTATTCAGATGGTGTGTCCTCAACACCTAATTGTTGACAAGGGTATTTTGATATTTCATCCCACAACTCATCATAATTCTTACAACAATCAAATAAATTTGTGTTTAACCCATTAAAATCATTATAAACAACAGTTTTTAGGTTCGGGTATTTAATTAAGTCCATTTTAAAAAATACCCAAAACATACCACTAAATGGTTCTACGTATGTTTCTATGTCTTTAGGTATAAAAGGTACAATCCATTTACTAATTCTAGCTTTACCACCAATATAACTTATCATCTATCTATTTTTTTTAAGTATAGTAATTTTTTTTAAAAAAATCAATATTTTATCATACCACTTATTTTTTTGTTTTAATCTAAAAACAATTGTTAACCTATGATAATTATCGAATATAGGTGCATATTCACCTTTATTAATTACCCATTTAAATTCTAACTCTTCATGTGATATAAACCCATCTTTAGAAAATATCCCACTATTTGATTTATAAATATTTTTAAGTAAAGTTTTATTATGTTTCCTCCACCATCTAGTTTTAGTTAATTTATATATGAACTTATTATATTCATCAGAATCTTTAAATGAATCATAATATGGGTCACCTTTTCCCCATTTACTTCTGGATGGTGCAACCTTTATGATGGGTTCGGAATAAAGTTTAAATTTGATTATATCCTTCTTACTATATTTTTTAATCTCATATAAAGTACCATCTTTACCCCTAGCATCTGCTTTGGTGAATTTAGATTCCTCCATAATAGGTTTAAATAATTTAGGATTTTTATCTAAACTTAAGAGTTTTTGAACATTATTTTTACCAACACCAGTCCATTTAATTCTTGGTGCCTTTATATAACGTTCAAACCCCTCTCTCTTTCTAACTTTACGTTCAAAAGAATATCCAGTCTTTGCTCTTAATTGCATCAGTAATCTATACCGTTACAGAATCAAAAGAAAATAACACCTCTGATAACAACTTTGTTATTTTATATGGGTCTGCATTGGATGATGGTCTTCTATCTTCTAAA
>Ga0233414_10000598_pt1 | contig 14713 bp, 12 predicted proteins | sample Na_anoxic_10_MG_FD_189020 | JGI IMG/M metagenome (GOLD analysis project Ga0233414, IMG submission 189020) | Seawater microbial communities from Saanich Inlet, British Columbia, Canada - Na_anoxic_10_MG | ecosystem: Environmental > Aquatic > Marine > Inlet | place: Canada: British Columbia...
ATCAAATCTCCCCAAGGGGGAATCAGGACTGAGGGGAGATCTTGACATACAAGCTTATATTGCCTATACTCATTTCTCAAAAAGTGACTTCTTAGTAGTTAGTAAGGGATGAACATCATTTCTTTTGGAAAGGAGGTTACAATATGGAACCAAATGAAGATGACGCAATGGCAAAGGAATACCATGGTTATGAGGTGAATTATAAGACTATTATGATGAGGATAGAAGACGGGTCGACCTTAGTGGGCAAAGTGAACATAAGGCATAGGCAAAGACTGTCTGAAATTTTCCTGGATGCACAGGAGCAATTCATTATTTTAGTTGATGTCAAACATGAAGACAACCCTGAGCCCGTGATGTTTATTAACAAAAACAGTATTATGTGGGCAAAACCAAGAGATTAATCTTACCCCGCTTTCGTTCTTGCCCGGACCGCCTTGAGGTATTTTGCGCAATCTCTACGTCCCCGCCACCAGGCGGGATCTCCGCTCTGCTTCGACAGGCGCTAATTTGCAGCGCGACGTGCCCACAAAAGATGATCCAACCAATCCGGGTCCATCTCCGGCACTGACGAAAGTAATTCCTCAGTATACTCATGATGTGGTGGGGATAAAACGTCTTTCTTTTTTCCCTGTTCGACGATCCTTCCTTCCAACATGACGATGATTTCATCAGAAATCGCTTTAACCGTAGCCAGGTCATGGGTGATGAAAAGATAAGACACGCCCAATTCATTTTGCAGATCCTGCAACAGCTTTAGAATGCCTTCAGCAACAAGCTGATCCAATGCTGAAGTCACCTCGTCGCAAATGATCAGGTCGGGATTGGCGGCCAGTGCGCGAGCGATACATATCCTCTGTTTTTCTCCTCCGGAGAGCTCCGGCGGATAACGCTCGATGTAGTTTTCCGGCAATTCGGTCACATCGAGGAGTTCAAAAATTTTATTTTCTCTTTCTTTTGACGACATTCCAAAATAGAAACTAAGTGGCCGTCCTAAGATTTTCCTCACTTTCTGTTTGGGATTGAGGGCCGTATCAGGCATTTGATAGATCATTTGCAGTCGCCTGAGGCTTTCACGCTCTCGCGATTTCAAGGCCGGACGCAGCTCTTCTCCGTCAAATATGACCTTGCCTTCCAAAGGAGGCAGTAGACCTGTGATCACTCTGGCTAAGGTACTCTTACCGCTTCCAGATTCCCCAACCACGGCAACGGTCTTTCGACGGCGAATTTTCAGGTTGATATCCTCAAGGACCTTGAGGCCATTGATATAACTCGCCGAAACGTTTTTGACCTGTAAAATAACATCCTTGTCTTTTGTTAACTGCTCCTTATCTTCCCTGAGCGTTCGTACAGAGAGCAATTTCGTAGTATACTCTTCTTTTGGGTTGGCCAACAATTCCCTGGTATTGCCTTCTTCGACCAGTTCTCCGTATCGGAGCACCATAATACGATCGGCCAGTTGCGCCACAACGGCCAAGTCATGGGTAATGTAAATGGCAGCTGTGTTGAATTGTCGAGTGATTTCCTTTATGGCCGCTAAAACTTCAATTTGAGTCGTAACATCCAGCGCTGTCGTGGGCTCATCAAAGACGATAATATCGGGTTGGCAAGACATAGCCATAGCCACCATTGCGCGTTGAAGTTGACCGCCGGAGACTTGATGGGGATAGCGGTAGCCGATTTTTTCAGGGTCCGGAAGCAGTAAACGGCCGTAAATATCAATCGCCTTCTTTTCCGCTTCTGAAAAATTCATCAAACCGTGCTGAACCGGTGTTTCGGCATACTGCTTGATGAGCTGATGCGCCGGATTAAAAGAAGCGGCTGCACTTTGTGCAACATAGGCAATACGAGAGCCCCTTAAATCTCTCAACTCCTCTTTCGACGCTTTTGTCAATTCCATATCATTGAAAACAATCGATCCGGAGATGATCCGGCATCCCTGCCGGGTATAACCCATGGCCGCGAGCCCAAGTGTCGACTTTCCCGCGCCTGATTCCCCGATCAGACCGAGTACCTCACCTTTGTCCAAAGTCAAATCGATGCCTTTGACGATCGGCGTCCAATGCTCATCGCTGAACCCTTCGATCTGAATTTTTTTCATAGATAATAAATGATTCATTGGTCATCCACTACAAATATGTGTTAATCCTTGACGGCTTCGTAAAAAGTCCCATTTCCCCTCCCCTGGTGGGAGGGGATAAAGGGGAGGGGGAGTATTTTGACTTTTTACGAAACCATCAATCCTTGAGTCCGCTGGCGACATGTAGAAACCAGTCTACAATCAGGTTGACGCCCACAGTCAGGAATGCAACGGCACCTGCAGGCCATAATGGTGTAAGAATGCCGAATGTGATGGCGCCTGCGTTCTCCCGAACCATGCCGCCCCAATCCGCAGTAGGCGGCTGAATACCAAGACCCAGGAAGCTGAGTGTCGCAATAAACAGGAACACGAAACAGAAACGTAAACCAAATTCAGCAACCAGCGGGGGCATGGCATTGGGAAGGATTTCATGTCGCATCAGCCACCATATTTTTTCACCACGAAGCCTGGCCGCCTCAACGAACTCCATAACTCCTACATCCATGGCCACGGCCCTTGAAATACGATATACCCTCGTGCAATCAAGCAATGCAATTACCACAATTAATGCCAGTATGGATGTACCGACCACCGAAAGCACCATCAGGGCGAAAATAAGGATTGGAAAGGCCATCATGATATCGATAATACGGCTGAAGAATTGATCAACCCATCCACCCAACGTTGCGGCAAAAAACCCACAAATGACGCCGATAAAAAACGACAGCAACGTCGTGATAAAGGCGATCGCAATGGTATTGCGGGCTCCGTAAACCAATCGCGTTAAAAGATCCCTCCCCAATTGGTCAGTGCCGAGCCAATTGGCATGGCTGTTGGGGGCCCAAACATCCCCCACAACCTCTGTTTCACTGTAGGGGGTAATAACAGGGGCAAATATTGCGACAAAGACATTGATGAGTATCATTCCGAGGCCGATTCGAGCGCTCAATGGAGACTGTCTGAGTAGTTTGAGAAATGCCATCAGGTTGCCTTTTGCTACCTCGGGTTTCGAAGCCTGGGATTGCTGATAATAGAAAACACATCGGCTGCAAGATTGAGCCCTACATAAGTCGCAGCAAAAATAAGGCAGCTTGCCTGAACCACGGGAATGTCTCGTTTTGATACAGAGTCTACCAGAAGCTGCCCCAGTCCAGGGTAGACAAAAACCACTTCAACGATCACCACACCGGTAATTAGGTAGGCCAAGTTAAACGCAATTACATTAATGACCGGGGAAAGTGCATTCGGAAATGCATGAAGCACAATAATCCGCAGGCGTTTTAGGCCCTTCAGGTGGGCCATCTCGATAAATGGACTTGCCAGGATATTGATAATCGCCGCCCGCGTCTGGCGCATCATATGGGCCACCACAGCCATGCTGAGTGTCAGACATGGTAGAACAATCGCATAGATCTTTTCCCAAAAGTCCATTTGGTTGTTTATGTTAGAAATGCTGGGGAAAATAATGACCTGTACAGACAGTAAGACGATTAAGATATAGGCCACAAAAAACTCAGGAAAAGAAATAGTGCTGAGGGTAACCATGGAAATGATGCGGTCAAACAGGCTGTTGCGATAAAGGGCGGCAAGTATCCCAAGGACAAGCGAGATAGGCACCGCGATCGCCGCAGTCACAGCCGCTAAAAATAATGTGTTGGAAAAACGCCAGCCGATCAGGTCAATAATGGGTCGTCCGTTTGCAAGGGAGTTTCCAAAATTGCCCCGCAAAAAATCCCCAAGCCATGAGAAATAACGAACATGGGGGGGGAGATCAAGCTTCAGCTCCCTGCGAAAAGCTTGAATCGTTTCGGGCATTGCATTCTGACCCAAGACGGCTTCGGTCAAGTCACCCGGAAGGGCCTCAACGCCAACGAATATTAAAATTGAAATGACGATGAGGGTCAGGAAACCCAGCCCAATGCGTTTTAGCACCATTCCTGCAAGGGAATCCATTTTCCAATCATTTCTTGTAGGTATTCAAAGTATTATTTACTCCCTTCACTCCTAATATTCAGGTGAAAAAGAAATGAGGAGATTCCACTGCTCGTTAGATTCAATTAGGCAAACCACCAGCGCTCGGCGCAACGGAAACCATCCAGTTCCCAGTTGACAGCCAGGGGACCATGTTTGATCTTATCGGTCGCCGCCGACAGATCGGACGCAAACATGGGGACCACGACGCCGCCATCATCCCGTACGATTTGCTGCATTTCCACGTACATGCCGCGGCGTTTCTTTTCGTCCAGTTCAGCGCGAGCCCCGACAAGCAATTCGTTAAACCGCTTGTTTTTCCAGAACGTATCGTTCCAGGAAGCATCCTCGGCATAGGCCGTGCTGAACATCCAGTCTTCAGTTGGGCGTCCGCCCCAAAACACGGCGCACCATGGCTTTTTCATCCAGACATTGCTCCAGTATCCGTCATTAGGCTCTCTCACCACTTCGATATTGATACCCGCCTTGGCAGCGTTCTCCTTGTAAAGCACGGCGGCGTCCACTGCACCCTCAAACGCTGCATCCGCGGCATGCAGACGGAAGGCTGCATTCGCGACACCGGCTTTTTTGAGATGGAATTTCGCCTTGTCCGGATCGTATTGTCGTTGTTCAAGTTCAGAAGCATGATAGCGGTTAGCCGGGCTGATGGGATGGTCGTTGCCCACGATACCGTACCCCCGGAGGATAGTTTTAACTTGCTGTTCACGGTCGATGGCGTATTTCATTGCCAGACGTACTTCATTGTTGTCGTAAGGCGCCCTGTCACAGAGCATTGCGTAGGTATAATGTTTCGTGCCATTCTGCCGCATCACCTGAATGCCCGGGGTTCGTTTTAGCAGGTGCACCGTTTTGAGTTCACAGCGGTTCATGACGTCAATCTGCCCGGTCTTAAGCGCATTGGTGCGGGCGTTTACGTCAGCAATGCTTAAGGTTTCCACCTCGTCGAAGTGTGCGCGGTTCTCCTTAAAATACTTGGGGTTGCGAACGACAAGGCATCGTACGCCCGGCTCAAAATCCTTAACGATGTATCCGCCGGTGCCCATGCCGTCGAGAAAACTGCTTCCCGCTGGCGAAATGGTCAGATGGTAGTCGCTCATGATGTAAGGGAAGTCCGCGTTCCCGCCTTTAAGCGCAAATATCACGGTGTATTTACCGTCCTTTTTGATATCAGCGATGGGATCAACGATGCCTTTGGCAGCAGACTTGGAGTCTTTGCCGCGGTGGTGGTTGATTGAATAGATGACATCATCGGCGTCCATGGTCTTGCCATTGTGAAATTCCACTCCCTTGCGAAGCTTGAACACCCATTGTTTTGCACCGGGCGTGGCCTCCCAGCTCTCTGCTAACTCGGGGATCGGCTGGGACTTATGGTCGATTTCAACCAAGGTGTTTCGGATCTGCCCCTGGTTGATCACCTGCAGCATCATGTCGGTAATGGTGGCCGGATCCATCGAATCGGTAGTGGAGCCCCCGGCCATCCCGATTCTCAGCCGTCCTCCCTTTTTTGGAGTTGAGGCGTTTACCGAAGTAGTCAGCAGTGCAGGTGAAATGGCTGCTGCGAGACCCAAGGCGGATACACGCGTCAAGAAATCACGACGGGTGATCTTTCCCTCTGCGAACAATTTTTGGAATTTTTCTATTTTTGACATGGTGACCTCCTTTCAATTTGAAGAGCGTTTAGGATCGAATTCAGCGGATAGAGGTTGCTGCACTCCAACCATCAAGCCTCTGAACTCAGATCAAATTTTGAATTCAATAATGTTCCCAATGACTCTTTACTCCCTATTTGATCAGCGAGTTGATTCATGGCCTTGGACAGTATCTGGATATGCGCCGTTTCCATGCCGGCCACCTGAGAAATAAACCTCTCTTCAATGGGATCCGGCAGGGTTTTGCTCAACGCTTCACCCTTATTGGTCAAAGTAATCAACACGATCCGTCGATCTCCCGTTACTCGAATTCTTTCCACAAGTCCCTTGCTTTCGAGACGGTCGATGATGCCTGTGATGTTTGATGGCGTAACGTAGGTGATGCGGCTCAAATCAGCCGACGACATGGAACCCTTGTTAAAAAGACTCCTCAGGACTTCGCTTTGAGGACCCGTTAATCCGAATCGCTTACTGATTCTCTGAGAGTCCAGGTAAACTGCTTTTATGAGCCGTCGAACCGACCTGACAAACTCTTTGATGATTACTTCATTTTCGCTATTCATTTTAGACATCACCCATCCTGATAATTCATATGATATTAATTTGAGATTAAATTGTCAATACTTAAATGATATATATATAAATTATTTAAAATCGAATATTTAGATGGTTTCGTAAAAAGTCGTCACTTCGTTGGAAACCGGAGTCCAGAAACGTTGTAAGCAATTAAAAAACTGGATTCCGGCTTGGCCGTCATCCCGGACCACGATCCGGGACGGAATGACAGAAAAGAGAATTTTTTGACTTTTTACGAGATTGTCAAATACTGAGGTTACTATGGGATACGCAATGATAATTTTGGGAAGGTTGGATCAGGGTCAGTATACTGTCTTAAATCTCTTTTGCCCGGACCGCCTTGAGGTATTTTGCGCAAAAGTCATCTTTCCCAAGAATCATTTCCGCTGTTTTTATAGTTGCAATAAGAGCCTGATCCAATGGATCAATAATGGCCGAGTCCATTCCTGCTGCCATCATTAGACTTATAAAGGTTCGATTTATAATCCTGCGTTGAGGTAACCCATAGGAAATATTTGAAACCCCACCGGTGATATGCACTTCCGGAAGCTCTCGCAAGATGCCTTTCACCGCTTCCAGAACCATTATGCCTTTTGATGTATCTGTACTTATGGGCTGTACAAGAGGATCCACGTATATTGAATTCCGCTTCATCCCCGTGTTTTCAAGCTCAAAAACAATCTTTTTGGCCCGGTCTATGATATCCTGAGCACTTGTAGGCATCCCTGAATCATCCATGCAAAGAGCTACGATTTTGCAATCTTTTCCTTTTAGGAACGGGATCATGGCATCATAACGGTCTCTTTCCATACTTATGGAATTTATTAAGGGAGGTTCATTAACAATCCCATAGGCCATTTCCAGTACATCCGGATCCGGGCTGTCAAGGCAAAGAGGAATAGTTACAACTTCCTGAATGACATTGACGAGCCATTCCATATCCTCTATTTCGTGACCAATGCGTGCCCCTGCATTGACGTCAATGTAGTTAGCTCCCGCCTCCTGTTGCATTTTGACATCCTCTTGAATGTATGCAGGATTTCTTTTGGCTACAGCCTCCTGCACTTTTTTACGTGACGTATTGATCCTTTCACCAATAACACAAAACATGTTTTTTCGTACCTCCTTTTTTTGGTTTATCCTTGACGGCTTCGTAAAAAGTCGGAAAATGCTCTTTTCCGTCATTCCGGCGAAAGCCGGAATCCAGTGTTTTAAGAAACTTATGACTGATCTGGACTCCTCTCGGACTCAATCCGGGATCTACCTGTCTACGTGCGATGCACAGGCAGGCCGGGGAGACAACTTTTTACGAAACCATCACAGTTGGCTCGACTCAAAATTTTTGCCAAATTGAAACTAAGACAAATTGCAGGCAGATCAATTTTCCAAATGACAGGCTGTATAATGTCCATTCACTACCTCGTTTAAGGGAGGCTCTTCTTCGCTGCAAATAGGTTTAACATACTTACATCGGGTACGAAAATGGCACCCAGAGGGAGGGTCAATGGGGCTCGGAACATCACCTTCCAAGACGATCCGTTTTCGATTTAGAGTCGGGTCTGGTATAGGTACTGCAGAAAGCAGGGCCTCAGTGTAGGGGTGCAGAGGATTATTATACAGCTTTTCGGTATCAGCTAATTCAACAATCTTACCAAGATACATTACCGCAACTCGGTCTGAAATATGTTTTATTACACTCAAGTCGTGGGCAATGAAAAGGTAAGTAAACCCAAACTTGGCCTGGAGGTCTTCTAATAGATTTATTACCTGAGCTTGAATGGAAACATCCAATGCTGAAACTGGTTCATCACACACTATTAATTTTGGATTTAATGCCAGGGCCCGAGCAATCCCGATCCTCTGACGCTGTCCACCGCTAAATTCGTGAGGATATCTTCTCATGTAACGTGGTGACATACCTACTGTTTCTAAAAGATTGACTACCCGTTCCTCTTTTTCCTTTCCTTTTGCTATGTTATGAATATGTAAGGGTTCTCCTATAATATCCCCTATCGTCATCCTTGGATTAAGAGAACCAAAAGGGTCTTGAAAAATGATCTGTATGTGCCGTCTTGCATTACTCATTTCCTGTCTACTTAATTTTGAAATATTCGCCCCTTCAAAACGTACTTCTCCCGCTGTAGGCTCGTAGAGTCCTAAAATCAGTCTACCGACAGTAGTCTTTCCGCATCCAGATTCTCCTACCAAACCCATAATTTCGCCTTTACTTATGCGAAAGCTTACTCCATCTACCGCCTGAACATGCCCTACTATTTTAGAAAAGATTCCCCCGCGAATAGGAAAATATTTTTTTAGCCCCTTTACTGTAAGCAAGACACTATCTCCTGAGCTTGTTGAGAATCTGCTTTTGATTTTAATAACTGTACTGTTGACGATCCTGTAAAAAATCTCGAAATCGTCATACCGGAATCCAGTGTTTTAAGGAACTTATGGCTGACCTGGACCCCGGCTTTCGCCGGAGTGACGACTTTTTACGAGTCCGTCACTGTTAGTTAAAAAGACTCTTTTTTATTCTCATCATAAATGAAGCAACGTACTTTATGGGCATTACTTACTCCCTTTAATTCCGGTTCTTCTCTCTGACAAAAACTTTCAGAAAACTTGCAGCGGGGATGGAATCTGCATCCCGTAGGAAATTCCAAAGGATTAGGCACCATCCCCGGGATAACTTCCAGCCGTCTCTTTTTCGTGTCTGTCAAACGTGGAATAGAATCATAAAGGGCCTTAGTATAAGGATGCCTTGGTTCTCTAAAAATAGTTTTTACATCAGCATATTCTAATGCTTTACCGGCATAGGCAACCAGCACATCATCAGAGACTTCGGCAATGACGGCTAAATCGTGGGTAATCATCATTACGGCCATTCCTATTTCTTCTCTTATTTTCTTAAGTAATTCCAAGATCTGTGCCTGAATGGTTACATCCAAAGCCGTAGTTGGTTCATCTGCAATAAGCAATTTTGGTTCACATGATAAGGCCATGGCGATCATTGCCCGCTGCCTCATTCCGCCACTTAATTGATGCGGATAGTTATCAACTTGTTTCTCTGGCGAGGATATGCCTACCAGATCTAACATTTCTATTGCCTTCTTCCGGGCTTTTTCTTTATCTAATTTCTGGTGCAGGATAATAGGTTCAATAATCTGGTTTCCAATAGTAAAAACAGGGTTCAAAGAGGTCATGGGTTCTTGAAAAATCATAGAAATATCATTTCCCCGAATTTTTTTTATCTCAGAGGGGCTTTTCTTTAAAAGATCTTCGCCCTCAAACCAAATCTCCCCCTCAATTATCCTCCCTGGAGGGTCAGCTACTAATTGCATTATGGAAAGGGCTGAAACACTTTTACCACATCCTGATTCTCCTATCATACCCAGGGTTTCACCTTTCCTGATAACAAAGTCCATCCCATCGACTGCCTTGGCAATCCCCTCTTCTGTATAAAAATAGGCCTTTAAGTTTTTGACTTCTAATAAGATATCACTCAATAGATATTTTACTCCTTGTAATAGTTTAGCTATTTTAAAAAACTATGAACGAATAACAAGGGCATGGGGATCTCTTTTAAGAAACCGACTAGGCCGCCACTTAAGACTCAGCGGTCCGGGAAGTTACGGCGGCGGCGGACTTTCTGGCATTATGCCCTGGGCAAAGCTCCGGGCATCAAGCAAAGCACCCTCTCCGCCCGCCTCAGGCAGCAGGAATGTTCACAATCAAGCAACCAATTTCTCGGTTCTTAAAAGAGACCCCCATGCCCTTGCCTTACATACTTTCAAAGATCTAAACTGTTACTACTCCTTTTTATCCCTAATATACTCTCTCATTTAATAATCCTATGACATTAAATTATTCTCCTCGAAGCCGAGGATCAATCATGTCACGAATACCGTCACCAAGCAGGTTAAAAGAGAGGATTGTGATAAGAATACTCAGGCCCGAATAAACAGAGATCCCAGGCGCATTAATGAGAACGTCAACACCCTCACGGATCATATTTCCCCATGTAGGCGTAGGAGGCTGAACACCCAAACCAATAAAAGCAAGATTTGCTTCAAGTCGGATTGCCACGCCTACCCAAAGAGCTCCGGCAACTAAGAGTTCCCCGAAGATGTTAGGAAAGATATGTCGAACAATAATTCTGGGCGCCTTTGCCCCTATGGCCTGAGCTGCAAGAACATATTCACTTTCTTTCAGTGACAGAAGTGATCCATGAGCCAAACGGGCAAACCTTGGAGTCATTACGATTCCTATCGTGATAATCAAATTAAAGAGATTTGACCCTAAAGCTGCTGTTACAGCTATTGCTAATATAAGGTCGGGAAAGCACATCAATATATCAACACCTCTCATTATAATGCTTTCTACTTTCCCTCTAAAATAGCCAGCTACCATGCCCATAGCTGTTCCCACAATCATTCCCAAGCTAACCGAAATAACTCCTATGAGTAAAGAAACCCGGCTACCCCAGATAATTCGTGAAAAAACATCCCGTCCGAAATCATCAGTACCTAACCAATGTTTACTATTGCTACCCATAAGGCGAAAATAAGGATCCTGTTCTAAAGGATCAAATGGCGAAATCCAAGGGGCAAAAATTGCAATTAATATGATTGTTAATGCGAGCAGCCCTCCTACCAAAGCAGTTCTGTTTCTTATAAAAGCAGACCACATCCTTTGGCGTTGGGTCATTTCTGTAGGCATTAAATCCTCTTCTATTTAAAATAGTTACAATCCGGCTCAGGTTAGTATTTAAGATTTTTTCGCAAGCCCTTAATCATATTTAATTCGAGGGTCGATTAGTTTGTAAATTAAATCTGTTAATAGATTTATAATAACGACGATAACCGTATAAAGCACCATAACCGATTGAAGTGTCGTATAATCCCTCTGCTTAATTGCTCCAACCATTAATTTGCCTAATCCTGGCCGGGAAAACACAATTTCTACCATTACCGAAGAACCGATGAGAACAACGGCATAAAGCCCACCCAGGGCAACGATTGGAATGAGCGCATTTCGCAAGACATGCTTGTATAATACTATTCTATCAGCTACGCCTTTCGAGCGAGCTGTGCGAACATAATCTTCCCTGAGTATATCCAGAATGGAAGAACGCGTCATCCGGGTTATATAAGCCGTCATTATTAACGCAAGGGAAAGGGCTGGTAAAAAAAGATGTTTGAGATTATCTGAAAGGTTTGAGAGGTCACCTCCCCCCACCACAGGAAAAATCGGAAACTTGATTGAAAAAATTAAGATTAACAGGATACCTAAATAAAAAGCAGGCACCGAGAGGCCAATCAAAGAAAAAATACGATTAAAATAGTCAACAAAACTATTCCTTCGAACAGCTGCTGAGATACCTAAAGGAACCCCGAAGATGTAACCCAGAACGATTGCACTAAATGTAAGCTCTAATGTATAGGGAAGAACCCTTACAATCTGAGAAGAAACAGGGTAACCGGTAATGGTAGAGACACCAAGGTCTCCCCGTAAAAGATCAGCAATAAATCTGAGGTATTGAAGCCATAGCGGTGCATTTAGACCCATCTTTTCCCTCAGTGCATTTACTGCTTCTTTACTCGCATAATCTCCAAGTGCTGCTACCGCTGGATCACCCGGTAATATGCGTACAACTATAAAAACCAACGTTAATACAACAAAAAGGATGGGAATGCTTTGGAGAACCCTGCGAACGGTGTAATTAAACATAGCCCCAAATACCTCTATAAACTATGAACTCGTTATTAAATCGTAATAGTTTAGCTATTTGAAAAAACCATGAGCGAATTACAAGGACATGGGGGTCTCTTTTAAGAACCCCCATGCCCTTGTCTTACATGTTTTCAAAGATCTAAACTGTTACATTAAATCTAATACTGATGAGCTCGTAAAAAATCGAAAAGTTCTCTTTTCCGTCATTCCGGCCCCGCATCAAGTGCGGGATAAACTCCAGCCGGAATCCAGTGAACCTCCCCGCCTTAAAAGGCGGGGCTTCTGGCTTTCATCGGAAACTATTTCCTCCCCCTTGATGGGGGAGGACAAAGGTGGGGGTGAAAGTTCTTAATGAGCTAAGATTTTTGTTTTCTCGGTTATTTGAGGAGAATAGGTCTGCCAGCTAAATTCAAGCGGGTGCCCTAAATCCACGTACTTCTTCATAGGAAAAGCATACTTCAGACGGATTATCGGCAAAACAGCTGCATCTTTAAGCAGCTCAACCTGGGCCTTTTTCCAAAGTGCAACCTGTTTTTCAGAATCAAGTTCAAGTCTTGCTTTTTCAATAAGTCCGTCTATACTATCAATTTTTCCGTCACCATCCGCATCAACTGTTCCATAATGAGAAAAATTTGTGTCAGGTTTTTTACCTTTTACAACGGTTGAATCGGAATGAAAGAAGCGGGTCAGAAAAACATCAACATTGGGCCGCCAGCACGCGTAATAAACGGCCGGACTTGCATCATCACGGATTAAGCTATGGAATGATGAATGATCGACCACTTTTAACTTCATATCAATGCCTGCCTTTTTAACCTGCGCTTGAATAGCGACCATAGGTTTTCGATAACTCGTTGCTAATTCGCTAATTATGACTTCTGTTTTAAAGCCATTTGGGTAGCCTGCTTCTGACAAAAGCTTTTTTGCTTCTGCAACATTATCTTCGTATACAACTCCTGCTTTAGTCGCCTCTGTTTTTGTTAAGGCACCACTTGCAGGGGCTGCCATCGCACTGGAATAAATCGGAATAGCTAAGCTTTCCCCCATAAACGCAGCAACAGCCTTACGTGAAACTGCATAACAAAATGCCTTTCTAACTTTTATATTGTCAAAGGGAGCCTTAGTCATATTCAAGTGAAGCATTTGTACTTCACAGGGGCCAAAGGTTGTTACCTTAACATCTGGAAAAGTGGCAACTTTGCTTACCCATTTAGCCTCATTTAATCCTTCAATAATGTCTAACTCCCCTGTCCGAAATCCAAGCTCACGGGAGCTGACTGAAGGCATATATCTTATCACTAATTGCTTTAAAATAGGTGCACCTCGAAAATAGTTCTCATTTCCAACAAGAACTGTCTTTTGCCTGGGATCGTATGTCTTGAACATAAACGTCCCTGTTCCCACTGGATGTATTTTTATCCAATCATTGCCTTTTGCTTCTATGGCTTTTTTGCAGACAATAAATCCACCCGCATAATTGGCAAATTTAGCGAGGAAAAGTGTTTCCGATATAGGTTTTTCTATTGTTATTTGAACAGTATAGGGGTCAATAGCCTTAAAATCTATCCCCCCATATTCACCTGCATAAGATGAATGATCAGGATTGGCAGCGCGCTTTAATGAATAGACGATATCTTCCGAGGTCAGCTCGTATCCTTTGGGATACCCCGGAAACGGATGGAAAAGGACACCTTTTCTCAAATGAAAGGTCCATACCTTACCATCTTTTGAAACCTCCCAGGACGTGGCCAAATCTGGTTCAACTTTTACTTGTTTTCCAGGAGGGTAGCGAACAAGACCACTAAAAATAGGGTCTACGGTACTACGATCCACAGTTGTCGCGGCTCGATGAGGGTCAAGCGTCTTGGCATCTCCTGCATCAAAAGCAATACGCAAGATTTGCTCTTTTGCCAACTTTTCCGTAGCCCCAACATCATAAACTCCAATTAAAGATACCAATAAAACCGCTGCCATCAACAAAACAAAAAAAGATTTTTTCATTTTTTCCTCCTTATAATAAACGAAATATTATCCCTTGAATGCTTTAAAAAATAAGGCCGCTTTATTCCTGTTTTTTTTAAAGCCTTCTATTTTATCCAAGATAGAGACTGACCGTTTTGCTTCTTCACCTCCATTCCGGCCTTTTTTTCTACCCTTGAGTACTGGCTAACACTATATCATAATCGAGGTTTGATGGTTTCGTAAAAAGTCAAAAAACGTCCTTTTTTGTCATTCCGGCGAAAGCCGGAGTCCAGTGTTTTAAGGAACTTATGACTGACCTGGACCCCGGCTTTCGCCGGGGTGACGATTTTTTACGAAGCCGTCAGGTTTATTTGACTTCAAAAAATCATGTCTTTCAGGCGTTGTCAGAAAGAATTAGTACTGCTGAATTTGTTGTCATAACCATTCTAATCCTGTCATCTATGTAATATCACAAAGATGGCCGTTATTACTAAGATTTATTGCAATAACGTTTTGGCCAATTTTGTAGCAGAACCTGCATCCGGCGCATAACCGTCAGCGCCGATTTCATCTGCAAAATTTTGGGTGACAGGGGCTCCACCTATCATTATCTTAACCCGGTCTCTCAGACCGGCTTCGATCATTGCATCGATGGTTTGTTTCATCATTGGCATGGTCGTGGTCAGAAGCGCTGAAAGACAAACCATATTAGCATTTTTTT
>Ga0233414_10000599_pt1 | contig 14711 bp, 17 predicted proteins | sample Na_anoxic_10_MG_FD_189020 | JGI IMG/M metagenome (GOLD analysis project Ga0233414, IMG submission 189020) | Seawater microbial communities from Saanich Inlet, British Columbia, Canada - Na_anoxic_10_MG | ecosystem: Environmental > Aquatic > Marine > Inlet | place: Canada: British Columbia...
CTCCACCATCGCGTTGCGCTTTGGCCCGTGCCAACTGCTTTGAAGTGGGAGCGCGCAAACTGCGCTTCTCGACCACTTCCTCCTCCGGTTCGGACTCGCTACCCGAGTCCCAGGTATCTGGAGCTTCGTCATCAGACCAAGCTCCATCACCTCCACATCCGTTATGCCACTCCTCGTTATTATTCTTTGTGATATCGTTATCGTTATTGTTGTTCATCTCCAACTTAACGACAGACGACTCCAAAGAATCAATTTCCGCTGGCACGGCCACCCCGATCATGGAAGCGACCATTTTTGTCTTTTCTGCACTTTTCCGTCTAACGAGCTTGACAGGTCCCGGTGCTTTGACCTTTTTGACGGCAGGTTTTACAGCGCGTTCGATCGCGGCGATCTTGGCTTGTAAAGCCATTTGGTGCTTAGCGACAAAAGAGTCGGTAAGCTTGCCGAGAAGCATGGCTTTGCGAGTAGTTTTCCCGTCTTCGGTGAAAACCGCAGTGGCGACAAAACCAGCCTTGTTGAAGCGACCGGCGTAGGTGCGTCCCATAGGACCAGGCATGGCCTTGGTGCAGATCTCGACAAGTTGCTCGTAAGCGAAAGTACCGAGTGCGGTGTTAAGCGCCTTGTTGGGTGCGGTGGAAGAGATGTCTAGAAGTGTAAAGAGACCGGCGATGAGTGGTTTCAACTCTTCGTCAGCTTCCTCGACAACAACTGCTTCTTCGACGATACCGTGTTTGGCATTTCTCTGTGCTCGGCGCGCGGCGGCGACTTCGGTTTTGTGTGCGGCGATGCGGGCTTCGGCGGCTTTGTTTTTGGCTTTACGAGCTGTCTTGGAGAGGCCGACTTCGGTGCGGCGCTTTTCGTTGATTTTATCCCACTTGGCTTGTTGACGTTTCTCTGAGCACGTAAGTCCAAACCGGCGGCGAGGCTTGGTGGTTGGTTTTTTGTTAAAGCGAATACCAATCGCTGTGGTTTTTTTGCGAGTGTCAGTCGCGGTGGTTGTGGTGTTTCCGATTTTGTTGGTAGGAGACTTGTTCATGGTTGTTTAAAACAGGGTTTGAAGGACAGCTAATCCCTTCTACTCATTTTTGTAATTTTATATTTTTTGATATAGTCATGTTGTCAAAACATTTACAACTTTGCGATAGATGTTACGCGCAACTCATCACGAACAGCGACCAAACTGAAGTGACTTTACCCATACGCCTTCTAAGCGACACTGTAATGATCCAATAGTTAAATTTTGCTCTTATGCTCCACTCGTACACTATGATAACGAAACAGTCAAGGGGCGGCAATACTCATCAGACACTGTGGAGAGTTTTTTTGAAATTATTAAAGATAACTTCTCCAGGAAAGTGAGCGTGAACGGTCTTGAAAGCTTGCTAAAAATGCACAAGTACGACTCCTTCGCACTAAGCTACAAAATCACTAACTATTTTCACATACAATGAGGATAAAACAATACAAGGTATCTTATCATAAACCCCGGCTGACAGGCCGATATCTACGATAAGCGTTACTTTTATGGAACCTTATATTAACTAGGGGAAAACCAGATTAAATGCTTAAATACATAAGCACAGACGTCCAACCTGAACATCTAAATCTGATAACTAACTAGCTGTCCCGAAGGACCAAGCATGTCATACTCACCCATCGCGTTGTAATGTTTTTCATTTACATGAATATATGAATTTGATTGGGTCCCATGATTGAATATGTAAATATCCAATCCCCACTCCCAATCACGTTGTGCGCACCACACAACCCCGAGATCCTCTCACCGAAGATCCTCAATTTTAAGATCTCCCAGTCCAGGAAAATCAATTTCCGCGTTTTTCTCGCGGCTTTTTTCTTTTTTTGGTGATTTCACCACCTCATTGTTATTTTTTAAATAACAATGATATACATCATTAGTCTTTCATCTCGTAATCCTGTGGAGCACACTTCCCAAAGCCAGAAGCACAACACTCCCAGCCATCATCGATTGCCTCGAGGCTACATACGCAGCCTTGGTTCCACCTAGCGATATGGTACCGACTCCAAATACTATCAGCACCACCTAGACCTGTAATGTAACCAGTCCAGTCGATTTCACCCCACCGCTTTCTTTGCGTGTCTCTACAACTTCTTCCCCAACTCCAAGTCGTCGCTTGACCAGTCTCTTCCAAGATTTCGCGATCTCGTGCTGTTGGGGCTTCTTCTCCACTATCAACGCCACCAGTTACTCCGAGCTGCATGTCGAACTTACCTTTCTGTTCATAGCCCACGCAGAGAATGCCGAACTGATGTACATTGCCGAGTCCCTGTCGCGACACAAAATTCACAAGCTCGCTGAGAAGCTTCGTGTGAACTTTGTAAAAACACCAGCTCCACGTAATGTTTGTTGGTTTGGCGTTCCCGACTGGAATTATTCTTATTTTTTTGTTGCTAACGGGGCTTCCTGGCTTGAAGAGATTCTTATCTCGTGTCAATTCTCCTAGAGGAAGGACACCATAAAACTTGATATCCTCTTCTACAGACGATTTAAGTTCTCCATTAAAATCGACTGCGACCAGCGGCAGCGCCGCTATTTTATACTTTTTAGATTTTTGTTCTCTATTATGATCGGTCATCCTAATCAGTACTAGTATAACCTCATATTTTTTCAATTCCAGGGTTTATTACCCAGCCAATTTCTCGACCCATCCAGATTACAAATTCATCTCCAGGTTTCTTTTTATCGTTCCAACTGTTGTTTATTTCTGACCACATTGGCTGTAGATTAGTATAATGCCAACACTTAAATTTTTCTTCTTCGATAGTAGGATCGAAACGCGATCGTGCCTTAAAGTGGTCTATCTGCCATTCACCATGGTTTTCCCAAGACATACCTTCGTCGAACTGACTTTCTAGATGGTCTAATAGCTCATTATAAGTACACCCGACATACTGTTCAGTTCTACATGTCTTCGTATTACCTTTAATCCATTTACCGAAACCAGAACTTAGATTTCTGTGTAATTTGAAAACTGGGTCAGTTTGACGTCGATTTTTCATGTATGCTTTCATGTATGCTCTTCCTTTTTCTGATGTCTGATATTTTTTCAAGGTCACTTTACCCGCTTCTGATTTCTCATATTTTTTCTTGGTTTCTATGTATTTTCCTGTTTCTCTGTATTTTTTCAAGGCTGTTTTCGCCGATTCTGATTGATTGTATGATTTCATGTATGCTTTCACACACTCTTTACACTTCGCACGCCGTCCGTATTTACCCCGTTTATTTTTGTGATACTCCTTAAGCAGTTTAGATTCTCCACACTTTGTACAAGTCTTTTCCATTCAATTTTTTCACTATTCACACGTAACAAAATTCATTTTTATAACAATTTTAACCCTTTAATGATTTCAGGGATTTCGCTCTCAAACAGTGGTGCAAAACCAATCGCGGTGATTGTTCCTTCTAAACATTCTGTTTTTCCAGCATCGGTCACGATAAATTTCTTATAAGAAGAAGCTAAGATCTCATCAAAAGTTTGCTGATCGGCCTTGAGAACGATCTTGGCAGACCCATTATTTTTATAAGAGTTCCACCGCTTTTTATTCCCTCTACAACTGATAACAACATCTTGAACTGCATGGCCTACTTGAGCACATAACTTTCCCGTTGATAATTTAAGATCACTATTAACAATGATATACATTCTCATTTAGTATTAAATGAGAATCTAGAAAATTCATTTCGTTTCTGCGGTAGATAATGGGAATTGAACCAAAGCTGGATAAGGTTGACTTAATTGAACTGACATCTGAAATTTCTGTAACAGACTGACCTCGCAAGTCTGCGAACCAGTCAAGGTTTCAGCAATCTCGGTTGCCGTTTTTATTACATCTGCATCAATGCCGTTGTGAGCTAAATTTCTTACACCTGTAACTGTCCCATACCATCTCTGACAGTTGTACAGATATGTATAAGTAGTCAAACTAGTTCTCGTTTTTTCTTCTTCCATTTTAATTCATTAATTCATTCGTTAAAACTAATTATTTTTCTTCTTCTTAATCTTTTCAAATTTTGCTACCAATTCGTCACGCTCTTTTCCGTCAAATACACCGAACTTTGTTAACCACATAATTGATGTTTCAGATTTCGGTTTTTCTCGATATAACGAAGTATAATACAGCATCAACGGATCGTGTTCATTTAATTCCTCCCGGGTCTGGAATTCCTTGTCGTATTTCTTACGACGGGAGCTCTTCGTTGGCTTCTTGCGTTTTTTAGCAGGAGTCTTTCGTTTTCTCGAGACGACTCTTTTACGTTTAGCTCTGCTTTTCTTAGTTGGTTTCTTACGAGAAGCACTTTTTTTACTTACCTTTTTAGGAACGACTTTCGGGTTTTCTGTCGCTTCAACCACAGTTACCATTTCCCGATAAGCATTTTCTTGTTTATCAAACAATTTGCGTATAACGTTTAATCGGGGTAAGACTTTTTTCCACTGGCGTTTTGTTCTGTTGCTTTTTGTATCATTAATTATGATCTGCATCAACGCGTAAGCAAGCCCTAGTTGCTCCTTTGTCTTTCCTTTGGGTATCAACAAACTTTTTAAAGACTCATTGATCGCGATACGCTGTACGCGATATGGGAGCTGATCAAATAACTCAGTAATGTACTTAAGATGTTGTTTTTCGGCTTTGTGGATTTTAGCAGTCTTAAAATTTTCTAACTTCGGAGTAGTATGCAAAGCATCACAAAAAAGTTGTACAGTATCCATTTTATTATAAAAACTTTTCATACTTAATTTGTTTGAAAAGTATATTAAGCAAAATATTTTTTCCAGAATTGATGTTTCATTCCTGTGTATTCTTCAGGGAGTAGATAAGTATCGATAGGTACATAGCTACCGACGTGCTTATCTAATATTTTGCCTACAATGACCATAGTTGACATGTTGGTCACTAATTCTATAGAACCTCGAACTTCTTTTACCAGGGAGTGTATATTTAATGCCGGACCCCATTTGTTTTTACAAGTAATCGCTTCACAACATAGACATCTATTATTAGGAATGAAATTCCCTGAAGCGACAAAACTTAGTTCTTTTAATAATTGCTCATAAATCGTACTCTCTACTTCTATCAAGGGTGGTCTGAAAGGGTACTCGCTTGGAAATACGAGTTTAATATACTTAGACGTTTTATTACCATCTAATAGTCTCAGATACACAACATCTTTAACCCGATTATTATGATTATTTATTTCTATTTCAACGTGTTCTAACAACACTTTTCCTGGATCAAACGGTTTAAAATTGGTCATATTTCTAATGCCGAGAATAGCAAGAACCTCGTACCTGACTCTCTTATTAATAATATTATTGAAATCAAGTTCCATTTTAATATGATATTTCATATATTAAAATTCAATTCAGTTATTTGTGCTGCCAAATCCCCCTTCGCCTCTATAAGTATCATCTAGTTCCTCTACAACTTCAATTGGAAAATGTTCCAATTTTCGAAGAACAAGTTGACACATCGAGAAAGGACATGTCAAAGGACGACCAACGACTTGGCTCTGATGAGTGGTATTTTTCATCACACGAGTCTTGGAATCAACATCTGTTAGGACAATTTTAAGTGTTCCGCGATACGTTGGATCAATAACACCTATACTATTAGCTAGAACAAAACCGCTTTTTACAATTGAACTCCTAGGTACAATCTCCACGTAATATCCAGGGGGAGGTTTTACTTGAATACCGGTATCATACATGAAAGTGAATGGGTTAAGCTTTTTGACAAAAGAAATAGCAGTCAAGTCATAACCTACTTCTTCTGGACCAGCCTTAGAAGGAACAACCGCGTTTTGATCTACAACTTTAATTTTGAGTTTCATTTTAATAAATTAAATGAAACTTGAAAAATCACTTTTACAATTTTTAGAAAAGATGAGGGGCTTTAGAAATAGTAGCACCAGGGATGACTTGATGACCGTCATTTGTCAGAGCCTTTTGATTAAACAAATTGTAATACATAGTAGTGTTGAAATTCTGAGCCAAATTAGTATTATTCATCGAGAACGTATACATATCTTGACCAGATGTTAAATTCAAACGAGGGGCATCAAGATTGACATCAATCGTATGGGGATCATGGCTAACCTGTACAGCCAATTCACGTGCATTCTCATTACCCGGATTGGTGTAAGAGTATCCGGTATTAGGAATTGCGATACCTTCTGGAACATTCCCGTCCAATTGAGCTGGTCCAATTTGTGCTGTACTTCCACCAGTTAAATAATTACCAACCACATCTACCCCGACGCCACTCACCTGATTTCCCAGTGTACCAGGGGCACCAGCTCCACCGTTGTCACCAGCATTATTAGTGGTGAACGAGCCGTTCCTTCCCCAGAAAGTTCTGGAATTGAGATAGAAGTGACTAGAAAGCTGTGGTGTAGGCATTGACCCAATTGATGCATTACTAGAGGCGATGATATTTCCACGCGTTGCGGCTGCTCCCGCGAAAGGATTAACTACAAGAGTGGCATTATGCTGCCTCTCTGCTAGAGAACCAATCACTGGTGAGAAATTTTGTCCAGCATTCTGATTGAATATTGTTGTATGTTGTGAAGCTTTCTGAGAATTAGGAAGAGCATGTGGATCTTTAAAGCTAGGCTTATCTATAGCTGGTGCCTGAGCATTGCCGGCAAAAGCTTGCGTTGAAGCAATACCTTCTAAAGTTGTTAAAGGAATAGTTTTAACGTTAGTACTTGTTGACATTTTATTAGTTGCGAAAAATTTTTTTAAAGAAATTTTGACAACATATCTTCATATCCCATGTCTGTTAATTTAACGATATCATTGTAAGATATCCACTTAAATCCCCAATAACTATCGGCTAAACTTTCCATAAGTGGTGAGTATGCTACTAAATACTTTTTACCTTTATTATCTGTTTGAACTATATCACAAGGGATTATTTCCCCGCTACTTCTCGTCACAAAATTTCCATTGGCGTGAACATACAAAATTCCCATTGGTGTGAACATACAAAATTCCCATTGGCGTGAACATACAAAATTCCCATCTTTTTTATGTTAATCATAAAAAGAAAAAATCAATTGTAAATAAAAATGAGTAGTAAACCAAAAATCGCATTTTGTTTTTTGTTGTACGATACAGTATTGCATAAAAATATTTGGGAAGATTTTTTCTCGCAGGACAAAAACTGCACACATACTATCTACTCCCATGTCAAAAAGATAACCAAAAACACGCCACAGTGGGTCAAGGAAAACAAAACGAGAACAGTCAAAACAGGATGGTGTGAAGAGAATCTAATTTTTGCATGGGTGCAGATGTTGAAAAAAGCTATGAAGAATAAAGAAAATAAATATTTCGCATTACTTTCCGGGGAATGTATCCCTCTTTTTACATACCCACAAACGTATAAAATGATAACAAGGAGCAAAAAATCACGGGTTAATATATCCACAGACGTTGCTGTAGATGCTGGAGACGTATATAGTCTCACTGGTTTGCTGTACGCAGATCAATGGGTCATACTGAATAGAAGATGCGCTCAACTAATGATTGATCTCAAGGAAAGCAAAGAGGGAAAAGCCTGGAGAAAGAAAACTAAGAAATTACTGTATTTAACCGCGCAAGGCGAGCCATCTTGTAATTACAAAATAATGAGCCCATCAAACGATTGTGGTTATGTTGAGGCGCTATGCCCAGACGAAATTTACCCAGTGAATTGGTTAATTCACAAACTGGGTCGTAGATCGAGTAAAGGCTTTAAAAAAGAGATTAGGGATATCCCAGCGACATATACATACTGGGATCCGCAAAGCGAGGAGCCCCATCCCGAAAAATTTACTTACACGAAGATGAAAAGATACAAACGAAAAATTTGTAAGAGTAAAGCTATCTTCGGTAGAAAATTTTTTCCCAAAGCAGCGAGAAAATTAGCACTTACGTGTGGAAAATGAATATTGAATGATCTTTTTTAATTTATGAGATGTGGTGTGGAACAAAAATTAAAAAAGAAGTATGTTGTATTTGCTTTGAAAAAAGAAATAACTCTTTCTTGTTACTTTTGTCTCGAAGGAAATTTGTGCTCTGTTTGTGTAGTAAAATTGTGTGAAGGGTCAGCTGACACTTGTCCTATTTTAGCCAATTGTTCACACACTCTCCCCGGAAAATCATTTTTTCATATACGGACACCCCCCTGTTTCTTTCATAAATGGGCAACGTTCTTTGGTGCATTTAGTATGTGTGTAACCCGGTCTGAGGCAATCACACACTAATGTCAGACCCCAGCCAAAATTAACATACATAATTCCAGGACACTTTCTAGCATACTTTGAGCTTAGATTATTAAGTACGCAATGCCGACCATCATCCGTAAGATGATGGCAGTACAGTGTGTCTGATGAAAATAATCCGGTATTATAAATCTCCTTTTCTCTCTCCTGCGCGTGTTCAGTTGGTCTTGTCCATCCACAGCAATTTTTCTGATTAGACATTTTTTAATAAACGTTGTTTCTTATTAAAAATGTTTTTATTTTAGAATCCTCTTTTTCGGGTTCGCCTTTTTTCATCGACATCGAGATTTAATTTGTCGTTTAGTTAAACTTGAAACAATCCTTGGATTTTGAATATATTCTAATGTGGTTTTGTTGTTTAAAAATAGTAGATATTTGATAGATGAAGAGTAAATTGATTTTCTAAACATTTTTACAATAATTAAAATGGGAAGAAAATTCAAAACAAATCAACGAAATAAAAAGATTACTAAAAATGGTAGCTGTATCAATTCAAGATACCTTGATAAAATGATGAAAGAAGGAACCCCCGTTGGTAGTAACGAATGGACTAAACGACGAGCGAATGAAAACGCCATTGAACGCGCAAAAGATGCTGAAGCGGAAAGGAAAAAAGCGGAAAGGAAAAATAAATCCAAGGGGGGGAGACCTTCAAATTGGTAATGAATATATATTTATTAATGAGATATCTCATTAATAAATTTAACACCTCTTATACGTCACTGTTAAGATACCATAACTGGTTATTTCTTTGTATTTATCTAATTCAAACCGATTACTAAACTGTCTTTCCATAAAACTCTTTTTAAAATCATGTAAAGATTCTTCAGCATCTTCAAATGCTCTCAATGCTTTCTCGTTGTTAAATGAAAGCACTAATGTATTATTCTCCATAGTAACTTTGATAAGACGATATCTACCTTGATAATAATATATAGAATGACAATTTTCAAATCTTTCTTGTAATGCGAATGAGTAAACACAGTGCTTAAATCTCCCAAGACTTTGTTTCTCGCTTTCATGAATAGGTTCTGACAACCAGTATCGATCTTTATCCCTACCGTAAATGTAGAACAAGGAGTTTCCCATTTTATATATGTAAAATGATTTACACAGGAATTAATGTAACATAAAAATGGAAATATCTCTTAAGAATTTTAGATGTTGGAAAGATAAAACCGTTCAATTATCACCAGAAGGTATAACTCTATTATCAGGCCCTTCTGGTGTCGGTAAAAGCTCCATTTTAGAGGCCGTATTATTTGCCATCACCGGTAAAGGAAGGAATATAATAACACAAGGTAAAAGTTCATGTATTGTAAAGGTAGTGTTGAATAACGGGGTGACAATAATCAGGAAGAAACGACCAAATACATTAGTAGTAAAAATTCCCGGCGGTACTACTTACGACGACGATGCGGCCCAGGGATATTTGAATGAAAAATTTACCGAAAATTTTGAGACGTTAGGTTATTTGGGTCAGAATGGTAAAAACACATCTTTTGTGTTGAAAGGCCCGGCTGATAAACTAGCATTTATCGAGCAATTGGCATTTCAGAATGTTGATATTGTGGAACTAAAAAACAAGGCATATGAACTTTTCAAAGAAGAAGAAAACAATTTTAAATCGGCGACTGCTAAAGTAGAAGTTCTGGATCAACAAGTAGAAGATTTTGAGGAACTAGAAGTCGCTAAATTTCCAATTAAGACACGAAATGAAAAAGAAGCAGAGCACAAAATAAAGAAAAATCTAGAAAAAGGTGTGCTGGATCTAAGTAAAGTCGAGAAAAAATTGGCGAGCTGTCAATCTTTGCAAAAGAAAAGGGAAATCATTGCCGGAAAAATTGATGTGTTGCAACCAAGAGTTGACGAGTTGATAGAAAAAGAGTTAGATCTTCAAGGTACAATATCAGATATACCCGAAGGCGTTAAGGAGCAATTTCAACAGGTAAAGAAAAAATTAAAAACGGTGCGACGACAACGAGCATTGAAAGAACTTGAAAAGAATATAAAAGTCAACTCTGAAGAATTAACTCGATTGCAAGAAATGGAAATGCAAGAATACAGAGATACATTAGAAGGAATAGATTTGTGGCCAGACAGAAACAAAAAAGAGACAATACTACATATCAAATCTCTAAAGCAAACTGTTTCAGAGTTGCGAGAAAGTATTAAACTCCATTCTAAACTGTCTAAAATAAATCACGATCCAGATATTGTTGCGGATTTGGAAAGTAAACAAGATTCCATGCAACAAAAATTAGACGCGTCAAAAGACAAATATCGTAAAGCTAAACTAGCAGAAGAAGTGTTAGTATGCCCAGAGTGTAATAGCAAGCTGAAACTCAAAGACGACGAATTAGTTAAATCTGCTCATAGTTGCACCGCCGATTTAAACAAAAATGATTGTTTGAAAGACGTTAAAAAACTTACCAAAAATTTAAAAACGATTCAATCAGAACTGGAATCGGCAAAGATGGTTCAAAACGACTGGGAAAGATTGAACACGGAAATTAAATCTCTTCCTAAACCTTCTAAAACTAAATTATCGACACTGGAAAAAGAAATCGAGTCGTGTCGAGAGTATTTGTCTACTAATAAGGAAAAACAATCAACGCATGAAAAGATTACCGATAAAATTCAAAACAAAATCTTCTCCAAGACGGTCAGAGAATTGGAAAATAGTTTAAACAAAGACAAGAAACGTCAAAAAACACTATCAGAGGGTTTAGAGACAATTGAGGAAACTGAGAGTGAATTATTGGAAAGTCGGGAAGTTCTTCAAAAACATGTATTTGCATTGGAAACCGCAGAGCGAGATTTAGGTGAATGTCAAGAATCGTTGGAGGAATCAAGCCGTAAGCTCTCTGAATTGGTGAAAAAGCTTCCGAACAAGACGTTGGAAGAAATTAAAGACTCTATAGATAAGACAGAAGCACAGAAGACTAAGATCACCACCAAGATCAAAAAATACGAAACTATGATTCAACAAATACAAATGTTCAAGATTGCAAAAATTGAACATCAAAGACGACGAAAAGTTCGAGAAGATTTAGATGAATATCAAAAAATGGAAAAAGACGGTCGAAAAAAGACAACAGGTGTATCTATCTTACGAACCAAAATTAAAGAAGCTGAGAGTATTTGTCTACATACATTCGTGCAAAGTATTCAAAACGAGGTACAAATGTATCTCGACGAGTTTTTCACCAAAGATCCATTAGTTCTCAGAATTAATACTATGAAAAAAGCCAAATCCAAAAAGACAAGTAAACCGGAAATAAATATCATGATAGATTTCAAAGGTCGAGAATGTGATCATACGAGTTTGAGTGGTGGAGAATTGCAGCGTTTAGTATTAGCATTTACTCTAGCTTTCACAGAACGTTTCAATCTCCCATTTCTTCTTCTTGACGAGTGTACCTCTAATTTAGACGCTGAGCTCACATCAGAAGTTGTCAGTGTAATGAAGAAATACCAACATAGTCGTCCTGTTCTTTTGGTGGCTCACCAGGTAGTTTCGGGTATGTTTGACAAAGTAGTCAATATTAACTAAAATGATTTTTGTTTCAATAAATTTTGAAACAAAAATGCGTCAACATTTAAAAACACTCATTGTTATCTTTTTCGCTTACTCGGTAAGCGCGAATAATCTTCGGATGCTTAGCGAAGTAAAAACCGATCAATTCTATCCATACGTGGAAGATGTGACTACCGGAACTCGTACCTGTCCCGGTAGTTGTATGGAATTGGTGAATAATACGAAGTGTATACTCAAAAAGTGTTACTCTTGGGACAAGGATTTAAATGAATGCGAAGAAGTCGGTCCCAAATTCGTACCAGCTTTAGTATTACAAGCAATACCGGTGACAGGTGTTTTTGGAGCTGGTTTTGGAAACATGGGTCGTTGGGACATCTTTAGTATTTATATGGGGGTTGTTTTCGGACCTTCTGCTGTAATTCTTTTGGCTTGTTGTTGTGCTATGTTTGGAGCTTGTGCACAAAATGAAGATCGCGCGGATTGTGCTAAATGTATGGGAGCTTGTTGTAGTTGTTTGTGGTCAATTGCTATAGTCTCATTGTGGATATGGGGTATAGTAGTTATAGCCAACAAGGAAGTAACAGGACCTCCTCAAATATGGTATAACGAAACTGTCTCATGTAGTCTGGTAGGATAAATATTAAAATTTTATTTGAAACGAATAAAATTTACATTACATTACACCCACAACAAAATCCTGTTTCCCGTGAACAATTTCTGATCTCTTTGGGTGCTTTTTTCTTCATATTTACCATAGACCTAACACCCGAACAATTGTTCATAAAATCAGAATCCAGGAAAACGTCTTCTAAAAAATCTTTAAAACGAGTGTAAAGAGTGTCGTCTTCTTTAGCGCTTGTTTCTAAATAAAATGCATTGTGTAATTTTGCAAAATCCATAGCTTCTCGGAACTCTACACGACGAGGTGTCTTATCCGTTTGGTTACCAATGAGAAGTATTTTGTGTTTACTAGTATTTACGTTATGATTTATCTCATGTATCCAAGATTCAAGAGAATTAAATGTGGTTTCGTCAGCTAGCGAAAAAACTAAGATTATAATTGCGGTGTCATGATAATAACTTTTAGTGATCGCTCTGAATCTCTCACACCCCGCTGTGTCCCAAAATTGGCATTTTATAGTGATTCTATTCGCTATGGTAACATTCAAGGAGCTGAAATCAACTCCTATGGTAGATTCACAAGATGGTAAGAATTTATCATCGGTTAATTTATAACATAAACTGGTTTTCCCTACTCGAGTATCTCCTATTAGGATAATTCTAAAAAGATAATCATAAGACATTTTATTATTGTATAAATAAAATGTCTGCACAACAACTTGTTAGCGTCATGGGAAAAAATACCCAAGTCAATCCAATGCTCATGAAAAATGACATGAGTTTCGTACAAAGTTTGTATGATACGGGAGTAGCACCTTTACAAGGACCAATCACCAATAAAAACAAAGATATGTTTCAAAATCAAGAACGAATTCAAAGTATGATAGATTTGAATGAATATATAAAAGTAAAGTTTTTAGAAGTTTCTGGAACTTCCCCTCAAAATGTTACTGTAGAACCAGGTGATTACCAGTTGGTAATTACTAATACTAATTTACCAACTGGTACGGATATAACAATAACAGTTAATAATATTCAACCTATTAACGGTAGTGATTGTATTGTTTTTGCGAGTCAAACTTCTACAGTATATTTTGTAAACAATCAAGTATTATGTTTCATCTAGCTATAGGTACCTCTCATTTTTTGATAGAGTCTTTTAATCTCGCGAGATCTTAAAAAAACTAATATAGATGTTTCTTTCATTTTTATTGTTATCTAATAAAAATGAACAATTGTAGTATTGGATTTGAATTCGAATTAAGTAATGTTCTTTTATTAGAAAGTTCTCGATTTAACAATATAGTTAGGGGTGATGGGCATCTTGATAGTACTCCTGGTTTTTTTCTACCCCTTTGTCTTAATGAAGAATTTACTAAGTCGACAGGCTTCAGTGTTTTGAAAGGGTATAATAAAGTGAAATTTGATCACGACAGTGGTCAAATTAGTGAAAGATTAGAGTTTGAGAGTAAACCTATATATGTAATAAATTCTAAAAATTCGGACGATGAATTTAAAAAGTTCATCCAAGGTATCGTAATAATGTTAGATGAATTAAAGAAGGCTGCCCGTCGTGGTAGCGAAGAAAAACTTATGGAATATTTTAATAGAGAATTTGGTAGTGATAATACACGGAGATCCATTAACTACTTTAACGATAAGGATTTTTTCCCTGAATATCCCCAAAAAAATGAAATAATAATGACAGAAGATAACGATCTTATCATAAGGATAAAGGATGATCGATGGGGTCAGAGGATGATCCGACGAGAGAAAAAAAGTGACACCCTAAACATGGCCAGGGTTCTTACCCCAAAACTGACTGAAGGAACAGTCCAAGTAACATATGGAATCCCTATGAATAAATACAGAGAACTTTTGAGTATCACCCCATTTAAATCAAGCGAGATCAAAAGACTGGAAGAGATATTTAAACAGACTTTTATAGGTCTTCTTAAAGTTAAGTCACAAATAGACACGGGTGCTGTAACCCCAGTGTTTTATCACAGTGGCAAACCAGCACCCCGCAGGGAAGTTAAGTTTCTTGAATTTCTAGAAGGGCAGAACTGGACTGAGCGCTCAAAAGTAACTTACGTGTTTGATATAAGATATGTCGGAGTTAGTTCTGATTTGGCTGATCTATTAAATATAATGAATGATCCAAATAGCAATTTATATAACTTCCTCTTCCTCATTCATAATTATATAAATGTGCTGGGTTTTGTATATAAAAATAAGAATGGA
>Ga0233414_10000601_pt1 | contig 14704 bp, 15 predicted proteins | sample Na_anoxic_10_MG_FD_189020 | JGI IMG/M metagenome (GOLD analysis project Ga0233414, IMG submission 189020) | Seawater microbial communities from Saanich Inlet, British Columbia, Canada - Na_anoxic_10_MG | ecosystem: Environmental > Aquatic > Marine > Inlet | place: Canada: British Columbia...
ATGGTTAATGAACTGACTGGGAATACAGGGTAGTTGGATTTGTTATACCGCATCGGGTATATTATATATGGTATGTGCTGGAATACAGCTAGATAGGGTATAATTTATTAGCTGGGGTTAGCTTAATTGGTAGAGAACAGGTTGCATACTGTGGATGTGGGTTCGACTCCCGCACCTCAGCTATATTAAGTTATCGTGTTGAGTTTTTATTATGGTATTCGGTTGTGCTTGGATAGTATAGTTTGCTTGTTTGGCTCTATTGGCTAATATAGTTTACTTTCACATTTAGGATATGGTGTTGAATTATGGCTGGTAAAAAGAAAAAGGGTGAGTCTTACGGCAACACTGCTGTGCGCAGGGTTGAGATAGCTAAGATGTATGCTAGGGGTGTATCACCCACTAATATATGGAAGAACTTAATTGCATTCCCTGAGTATGAAGGTATGTCATTAAAGACTATCTATTCGGATATTAGGAAGATTAAGGAAAAGTGGGGGGATGCTTATAAAGAGCTGAACGATTTAGAGAACCCTCGGCTGGAATATGAATTAAAGAATGCAGACTTGCGTGAGATGGCTCTCAAGGAATCCGTCATGGAGGACGGTCGCAAGGATGTGCGTAACATTAAGCTCGCATCTGACTTGGATAAAGATTTGGCTAAGGTTCAAGGCGTATATAGCGAGAAGATAGTTATTCAGGTAGAGGATGCTCAGAAGCTAATTGCAAGGATAACTGATATTATTGATACTGAAACAGATGGCGACCTGCGTGAGAGAATGATGGATAGGCTGTTGTCCGTTGCTGAGGAGATTTAGACTCGTCTGCCATGTGTAGAAGGAGTTCTGCTTGCGCTAAGGCGTGAGTGGCATATAGCTGGGAGGCTGTTATGGATTACGGACACGGCTCAGGTTTCCGAGCAGTTCTTGGGACTCTTGCCATTATCCTAGTTTGCGTTACGGTCGGTGCTGTTTTATTTCAAATGTTTTAGAGCAGATAATAACAAGGATGTTAAATCTTGCCCGGACTTGGTTCAATACTACGAGAAGAAATAGGTGAGAGGCTTAATAAGTCCTCAGATGCTATTGAGGCTCGTAAAGATGTTAACAAGTTTGCTGAATACTGTTTTATAGCTGACGACAGCAAGCACTTTGTGCAAGCACCACATCATATACTACTTCATAAAGTTCGTGGTGAATCTGACAGGCAGATAGTTTGGTTTCCTGTAGAGCATGGCAAGACCCAGCAGGCTAAAGTAATGATACTGCATGAAATGGGTCGTCATCCGTCACAGCAATATGCTTATGTTTCATCTAAATCCGACCAAGCGACCAAGTTCGTAGCATCAGTTGGCCGTGAGATTATAAAGAACATCCGGATTAGCGATGTCTTCCCACACTTAAAGCCTCAACAATCTTCTACATCGAGAGCTTATGAGCAGTGGGGCGACACCGCAATTCGTATTCAGGGCGCACCTCCCGGAGCTAAAGACCCATCACTTGCTGCTTATGGTATAGATGGTCAGATTCTAGGCTCAAGGCTACACGGTATTGTGCTGGATAATATTTTAGATAGGTCAAACACTCAAACTCAGACCATGCGTGAGAAAACTCTAAGCATAATTGAGACAGAAATTCTGCAGCGATTGCTTCCCGGTGGTTGGATTTTGATAATCGACACCGCATGGCACATAGATGACGCTTTGCACCAGTTAAGTAGACGAGAAGGCTGGGATAGCGTCAAACTGGACGCAGAGGTTGGAATTGTCGAGGGTGATGAAAGTTTGTGGGTATCAAGGTTTCCTCAAAAAAGACTTGAGGAGATTCAGGGACAAATGGGGCAAGTTGCTTACGACAGGACATATCGTAACAAACCCCTCTCTGCAAGTATGGATTTGTTCAAAAGAGAGTGGCTTTACAAATGTCAATCTCATAATCATAAATGGTTAGACAGCTATTCAGGTTCAGACATGGTTTCAACTGGAGTTGACCTCGCTGTAAAAGCTGGTGAGGAAAATGACCTGACTGTCTTTTTTACCGTAGCTCTTGATTCTGAGTCTGGTCGATATAGGGTTTTGAATATTCTGGCTAAAAAAATGGAAGCTCCTGCAATATTAAGCACATTTATAGATATATATAGACGATTTCACAAAAATGCAGCTCGTGGTAGGTTTACTGTTGAGGATAATGCAGCACAAGCCTATATCGTCCAGATGATGAAAGATAAGGCAAGTTTTAATGCAAGAGGCGGTACTGACGATGAATGGCGACATATAGGCATACATGGGTACACAACAACAGCTAAAAAGAGGGATACTGAATATGGTATACCTTCATTGGCGGTAGATTTTGAAATGGGACGCTGGGCTGTGCCGGAACACCTTGAATGTAAATCATGGTACGAGGAGATGTTCCGATGGAGTCCAGACGCACACTACGGAGACAGGCTAATGGCAAGTTGGTTTGCAAGAGAAGGTCTTCGTGCGCCAAAACCCGGTGTTTTTATAATGTAATTTAGACATTTTAGATGTCTAAGCTAGACGACTTTAGACACATGGTCTAACAGAAGGTAGATATGAAGAAGCCTAATTTTATTCAAAGAACTCTACGCAGAATGGTAGGGAAATCCTTTGATTTAGACAGTATGTTTCTAACCGGGCAAGAGATGCCGTATAGCAATCTGTCTGGTGGTGGCGTGGGCGGTGCTTACAAATCAAGTGCAACTGCCTATGCGTGTATGCGAAGACAAGCTGTAGACATCTCAAGTGTGCCATTGCTGTTCTTGCGGGACCCAGATGACATGAACAGTGGCATGACCACACCCATACAGGGATTATTTGAGCAACCTAACGGATGGACAAGCCAAGAGCAGTTTTTGCAACAGATAGTTATTATGGCTTTGCTTCGTGGCGACATGATGGCAGTGTTCGATGATGCCCAAAGCCCAACTAAGATGTATTCACATTATGATAGCAATAATTGGTCAGAAATTATAGATACCAAGACAGATAATTTAGTTGGCTGGCATTATCAAAAAGAACACCGAGATTTTGTCAAGCTACCATCTGAGATATTATTTCATAGGTTGCCATCTCCGTATGACCCGTATCGAGGTCAAGCACCACTAACTGCTGCTGTTGACTCAATGAATATAGCCAGGCAGACAGACAGCGTTCACTCAAGCATCACAGCTCGTGGCGGTGAGTCGGGCATTGTATATAAGACGGCACAAGAACTTACTGGCGACCAGCACGACCAGTTGCTAGGTAAATTACAAAACAGACACCGAGGTACTGGGCAAACCCCAAATGATATTTTACTTCACGGTGGTCTTGAGATAATTCCTCCTAGTTTTACTAAAGCTGATGTTGAGTTGCTGACATTAAGACAGCCGGCAGTTGAAACAATCTGTCAAGTGTATGGCATGTCCCCGACCTTGATAGGTCAAGCCAATGAAAGTAATTATTCTACATTCAGAGGCTACATGAAGATATATTGGTTGCAGACATTGCTTCCTTTCCTTAGAGGGCTTGAAAATAGCTTTGACAAGTACTTCGCAAACAGACATGGCGTGTATGTACGGTTTGATATACGAGCCATAGACGCTCTACAGGACTACCTCTCCGAGAGGAAGGATACTGCAAAGACTTTCTATCAAATGGGTGTCCCTATGGTTGAACTAAATCGTAGGTTAAACTTAGGCTTTGATGTGAATAACGTCATTGCAAGTGAAGATTGTCTGATGCCTGTTAACATGGCTCCAATGTCTGTCCTTGCGGAAGGCGAACATATAGCTATATTAGCTGGGTCAAACGATAGCAACCAGCAACCTCCAGCTAAAGCTATCAAACAGAATAGCGAAGTGACTCCCTCTGAAATCCCTATACATAAAACGGGGATTCCGAGTGAATCTCAACAACAGACAATAGAGCCAGTAGGCGAGTCGCTTCCTATTTTACCACTTGACAGAGTAAAGCATCCAAGCATCAGCATACCATGTAATCGCAGAATAGCTGGAGTATCCAAGAAATACAAAGGGCTATTGCGTAGGGAACTGCTGAATCAAAAATCAAACGGATATAATCAAGAAAAACTAGATGATATTGTAGGGCAATTCGCAAGCAGAGTAATGCTTGAGGGCTGTATCAAGGCACTTGTGTGCGTAAGTGACAAAGATGTTACTGATGCTACATGGGATGAGCTGAAAAGTGCAGTTACAATTACGGATATTGATAAGTGGCAGGGCTTGTTTCCTGACATAGTTAACAATTTGGTTGACAGTCAAGTCGACACACTTGACGACAAGGCAAGAAAAGACACCTATAACAAGGTAATTAACGGTACAAATGCGTACTTGAATGAGCTGGCTGATATGGTTTCCGAAACAGGATTCCAGTTACAGCTCCTCGACTTAGGCATAGACATCGAGAAGGAGTGATTATGTCTCTAATTGAATTAAAAGATGGACAAATGCTGGGCAGTAAACTGATTGACACAAAATCAGGTGGCAGTAAACCAAAAGAAGGCACTGCTCTGGTTTCAACTGCTAGTGTTGATTTGGATAACGACATAATCCATCAAGGTAAAAATGATAAAGGTAAAGGCTGGGTGCTTGATAAATTCAACAAGCATGGCCGTATCTTGTGGGGACACGAACACCACATTCCAGCTATCGGTAAAGGCAAAGCCTATATAGATAAATTCAAAGGCAATGACGCTCTACACATGGCGTATGTGTTTGATGTAGATGATGAGTTTGCTGCTGGCATCGCCGGTAAGATGGAACGAGGATTCCTTGACCAGTGGAGCGTTGGCTTTATGACAGTTGGTGACAAGTGGGCGTGGCGTGATGATAGCGACAAATGGGCTGGTGGTGTGGAAATATTTGAAGCATCTCTACATGAGGTGTCTGTTGTGAATGTTCCTGCCAATGCAGACAGTAGCACTTTTGCAAAGTCGTTTCTGAGTGCCAATCCAAACTTGGTTAAAGATGAACATGCAGAGAATAAAGAAGTTGAGGAGTTGCAAGCTGAGTTGAGTTTCTATCGTGACGAACTTGAGGCACGGTTGAAGGCTATTGAGTCAGCAATGAGCTACTCAGAGGAAAAGAATGTTGAAGTTATTGAGGCTGTGCAAGAGATGCAGTCCGATGAAAATGAAGTCTTGGGTAGGTTGGCAACAGCCCTACAGCGATTGACTTCTGATAGATAAGATAAGAATAATTTAACCTGAAAAGGATAACTCAAAATGAGTGAAGAAACAAAAGACAATGCGCTTAACGAAGCCGTTGAACAAATCGAGAAAGCTGTAGGCAAGGTTGATGAATCAACCAAGTCTGTAATAGAAGTTGAAAAGAGCCTCTCAGAGCTACAAACATCCAATGCTCAAGTAGTAAAAGATGTAGTTGAGATGCGAGCTTATTTGGAAGCAGAGCATGGCAAGTCAGGTGCACAGGACTTTGAGCATGAGATGTCAAAGTTTATCAGCAAGGCGTTTAAGCACAACAAGACAAACAAAACCTCCGCTGGCTTTAATGAGAAAGCTGTTGCTGACTACACCACTACTACTGATGCCACTGCTGGTTATTTGGTAGACGACATTCTGGCAAAAGAGATATTTGGGATTGGCGATGCGTATGGAAACATTCTGCCAAGAACCACTCAGATAACTGTTCCTGCCGGGACTACCTTAAAAGTCAATAAAGACCTCCTGTTGCCTATCGCTACATGGCGAGCAACTGGACAGGGTGTTGCAATGGACGAGGACGAGTCAACATTTGCGCAAGCAACACTGACCCCTGCATTGCTTGGTTCTTATGTCAAGATTGCTAACGAGCTTCTTGATTCACCTGATATTGGCTTTGGTGGTATCATGTCGGCAAGAATGGCTCGTTCCATTTTGCTTGCAAAAGAAACCGCAATCCTTGCTGGTGATTTAGAGAACGCAGAACCTACTGATGGTTTGCTTAATGGCGGTCTGGCTACTAATGACCAGACAGCTATTACAACCCTAGGGTTTGACGATGTTGCTGCCTTCTTGGGTGAATGTATCGTTGACTACGCTCCTTCTGGCAACCCTGCTGAAAACCAAATCCTAATGACTCAAGGTGAGTATTTGGGACTTATAGCTTCTGGTGCTATTCTAACCACTCCAGGCTTCTCGTTCTCAGACCCGGCTAACGAGCAACCTGCGAGAATCTATGGATACGAAATTGTCACACATCCACAAATGTCTGGCTTTATCGCTCTTGGTAACTTGAAAGACATTCTGGTTGCGAATAGCGGTCAAATGAGTGTTGACTTTAACCCTTATGCAACTACTGGTTGGACAGCCAACGAGACTTGGATGCGAGTATTCACTCACTGTGATTACGAAATTATGCAACCAAATCAATGGAGTAAAGCAACTATTGATGCGTAGAGCATAAGTTAACCGTGTCGCCTCCACACGGTAAATGGTGTACGCCATGTCGGGGCAGAGTTCACGCTCTGCTCCGATAATAAAAGGATAAATGATGGATTTGTTGGCCGGAGCAGGGAACACGACAGTTTTGAGACGCGATGCAAGCGCACCCCTGCTTGCTGGCGCAGGTGAACTGATTGTTGCTTCAGCAGGTGATGCTATTGGCGCAGGAGAAGCATCGATATTGAGTTGGACCTATGCGTCATCCGCACCGGAAGGACTTGGCGGCACAGGTCTTTTGCAAATAAACTGCACAACGAGTGGAGTGTGCAGAGTGTGGTGTGTAATAGAATGGGGCAGTGGCAAAACAGCAGATAATATACATTTCTGGTGCGACAGTGAATACACAAAAACTCATGTCAGCGTTGCTGCTGACACACCGCCACAAATGCAGGGACAAGATTGTAATTTCACGGTTAAGTTCAGTCCCATAAACGGAGACCTGGATACAGAAACAACAACAATTTGCGAAGGCTGTATCTACATCCCGGTTTATGGAGAACCAAACTCAGGAGGCGGTAGCTAATGAGAGAATCAAAACAAGTAATAGTTACTTACATTGGAGCTGACGGCAGGACTCTTGAGTTTACCGCCAAGGACAGCGATGGCGTAGTCTATAATTTAACTAACCTGACTGTGACCATCTCAGCCAAACTTGGAGCAACGGTAAAGATAGATGACAGTGCATGCACTATAGTGTCAGCGGTGGCAGGTACATTTACCTACACGCCCACATCAGCAGAGATAAGTGCTTCTGGTGAGTATGACGCACAGGTTAAACTTGAGAATCAATCAGCAAAAGTAGATTACTTGGAAGCGTTTATTATTGATGTTCGCAGTCCGATTACAGGGAGTTAAGATATGGCAATAGCATTAACCTCAGACCCTATTGTAGCTATAGAGGATGTTAAGGCGGTTCTGAATTTAGACAATGATACAACTGCAACACTTTTAATTAACTCTGTCAGTGAGAAGTTTCTCAAATACACAGAGCGTACCGTATTAAACAGTGCATCGGTTATTGAAACCATGCGTGGTGATGGTACGAGCGTTATATGGTTGCACAGTTATGCTTCGGCAGTAGCAAGTGTAATCTTCCTTGAGAACGGAGTGGCTTCTACCACATACGACAGTGATGACTTCTCGCTTGATACTGTAGGTCGCATTTCAATGCACAGTGTAGCAACTCCTATAAGTGTAGATGAGGAGAATGTTAAAGTAACATACACTGGTGGCTGGGCTACAATTCCCGGTGACATTGTTCTGGCAGCACTGGAGCAAATGCAGGTTGAGAACAATCGCCTGAGTGGTCGTGGTGCAGGTATAAGCAGTGAGTCGTTTGAGGGTCACAGTGTAAGCTATGCACAGAGTGGCATTGTGAGTTCAGTTGAAGATGCTTGGAGAAAGTATAGGATAATGCGATGAAGGCTTTTGCTGAAATTAAGCTAATACGACCTTCCGCTGGTTTACTGTCTAGGGGTATTGATAGCGGGGCGACACAGAAACAAGTCATGAGTCGCTTAGTAAAAACAATGGGCATTGTGCTTGGGGATTTCAAGAAAGAACATCAAGGCAAAATGATACCCAACAAGGGTGGCTATTCAAAAAACAGAAGCCGTGACAGGCTTGGTATTAGGTCGGGTGACTTAAAGAAGGCATTTAAGGATAGCGTCAAAAGGCAAGGCGATACAGTTATTGGAACAAGGGGTGCAGGAGCGCATAAGTACGCAGGTATTCATGAGTATGGAGGCAGAATAACAAGTGGCAACTATATGTGGATTCCACTGCCGGGCGTTCAGATGACTCCTCGTGAGTTTAGGGATAAGAAAGTGTTTTACTTGAAGCGTAAAAAGGGTGACGGCAAAGTTGCTATGTTGATAACTGGTAAGAAATCAGCAGAGCCAAAGTTTACCTTGGTCAAGGAAGTTAAGATACCAAAGAGGGACATCTTGGCTCAAGCTCAAAGAGCAATCATGGATAAAGCTACAAACAGATTCCAAGATGCAGTCGTTGCAGTATTGGAAGGAAGATAAATGGCTATTCAAAAAATAACAGACAACATGAGGAACAGTATCTTTAGCCTGATATTTGCAAGGCTTGAGACTATTCGCATAGCAGGTGGATACAACACCTCTCCGATTGTCACCACAGAGCCACTTGATAATAATGCAAAAGACACTCCTGTTGTGTGGGTCTCTGCTGGGTCGGAGCGATTTGGAGATGCTTTCACAAACAGACAATACAATATGGATTTTGATATAATCATTACGGGCTATGTCACAGAGGGACATGGCAACATACAGCTTGAAATGAATAAGCTATTACAAGATGTCAGGAGTTGCATACATAACTATGTAGATGACTTCCAGACAGCAATCGGTTCTGGCACAATCTTCAAATGGGGAGACTGTGAAACAGATGAAGGAATGTTATTGGCAGAGGGAATGGGAATGTTCGCTCAACCTATAACAATCACCTATAGACAAGGAGTGGACTGGTAATGCCTCTCTACAAGAATGTTAGTAAAATTGGACTCGTACTCCCCGGAGTCGGCTTAGTGAGTTCTGGTGAGGAATTTGAGTCCACCAATGAAGCGTTTATCAAGCTCAAGGCTATTGAGTTGGTAAAGAAAGCAACTAAATCAAAGAAAGTCGCTCCAAAGAGCGAAGCAGGGAGTGATGAATAATGACTATGTATGTAGGAAATAATGGCAGTATCATAGTAGCCCCAGAGTCTACTTATGGTACAGACCCCGGCTCAGGCTACGATACCTTATTCGGTGTCAGTTCAACGCTCCAGCAGGCAAGCAATTTGCTAACGCCAGCGCACCTGACAATCAGCCCACTCGCAACCAATGATTATGCTCCGACATTTGTTGATGGAGAGATTGTTGTTAACTGGTCAGAGCAAGCATCAGTTATGGATGAGCTATTAAGTTCATTTTTCACCGTCACGATGAATCACTACACAATGACTGGCGCACCAGAGACAACAAGCATTTCTGCTGAGGTCGCTTTTGGTGCTGACTTGGCGTATATCTATACTGGTCTTGTCGCAACCAGCTTTGGTATGGAAATAAGCCCCTACGAATACCCTACTGTAACAATGGGATTTATTGGACAAAAGGGAGTTAAGGAAACATCTCCAACACAAGGAACTGCGTCTGTTGCATATCTAGCTGCGCCATCAGAGTTCACTACAGTAAGTGTAGGTGGGACTACCCTTGGTGCTAAGAATGTAAGTATTAACTGTGAGCGTCAGTACACAGGTGGAGACAGAGCTGTAGTTGGTTCTTCTTATTTAAGCCAGCCAGTAGAGTCAGGGGTGCGCTCTATAAGCGTATCGCTAACTGTTGATTTGTCAGATGATACTGGCTTTATATCAACAGCTCCATTGGATAGTTACTTAGCTGGAACATCTCTTGGGGAAATCATAATCGGTTCAGGCCATAGCTCTATAGCATTAGCTAACTGTCGCATGACTGGCGATATGCCAAGTCTAGGTGACGGTCTCACTGAGTTCCCAATCACAGCGACAGCAACAGGTATTTCTCTTGCTCCTCTTCTTTCTGCGTAAATAATCACAACGGGGAGGCTAGTCCTCCCCTTAGCTTGGAGGCTAAAATGAGTGTTAGTGATATTCTAAAAAAGAATCGGTTTGTTATTACTGTCAACGGCAGTGAGTATGAAGTTCGCAAAGTTCAAGGCTATATGGCGTTGGACGCAATGGGTGCAGATGCTATGGCAATGCTATCTGAGGGTGGAGAGCAAACACCTTGGGAAAAGCAGAACTACAAGAAGCAGATTGCATACATGAAGTCTTATATGAAAATAGCAATGGTATCACCTGCTCTTGGTGATAAGACTGATGCCGATAACGACATTATATGTGCCGAGGATATGGGCGATGATTTTGGTAGTTTGTTTGGTGAGTTGATGGACTCGATAGAAACTGATGCAGATGTTTTTCCAGAATCCTCCGAGGTGCTAGAGGAATGAAAACCGCTGAGATACTAGATGCGATTGCTCAGAGATACAGCTGTCTGCCTAGTGCGTTAGTAAAACTAGACCCTGTTGAATTGGCATTTAATTATGAGGTTATAGCAAAAGCCTCAGCGAAGTAGGAACAATGGCTGGCAGTAAAAAAGCAGAAATCAGCATAAAGGTTAATGCCAAAGACCTTAACCGTATGTTCAGCACATTCAATAAGCAACTAAAAGCTGCTGAAAAGAATATGCAGAGGCTTAATGCGTCTACCAAGAAAGCATCAACTTCATTAAACAACATGGGCAAAAAAGGTGCTGACGCTGGCAAGAAGATAAAAAAGGGAGCAGACAAAGGCTCTAAGGGTCTTGGCGGAATGATGGTCAGCCTCCTGCGCACAAGGGCAGGATTTGTTGTTCTCGGTTTAATTGCCAAGCAAGCGTTTGATGCTGTAGTTGGTGGAGCAATAAGAGCCAACAAGGAATCAGCTAAAATTGGCGGTACTGTAGACAAACTGACTGCCGAGATTAGAACCATCACAGGAGAGCGTGGCGACAGACTACCTCTAACCATAGAACTCCAAGAGCTATCACTCGTATTTGGTCAGACATATGAAGCAATGGCTAAGGCTAAATACGACATTGTGTCTGGTGGTTTTACGGACGCAGCCGAATCTGCTCGCCTACTAGAAGTCGCTTCAAAAGCTGCCGTTGCTGGTGTGTCCAGTGTCGGAATAACAGCCAAGCTCATCGTTCAGTCACTGAGGTCATACGGCGCATCCGCAGAGGAAGCAGAGGCTTACTCTGATTCTCTATTTACAACCATTAGGCTTGGCTTAACTACAATGCCTGAATTAGCTGCGTCTCTTGGTAGGGTTACTCCGTTAGCTAGGATGGCAGGGTTCTCGTTTGATGAGCTTGGTGCTGCAATGGCTGTGCTTACTCAGGGTGGTCTAAAGACACCAGAGGCGGCAACCGCATTAAGGTCGTTTTTCAAGTCTATAATCGCTGGTTCAAAAGAAACTAAGGAGGGATTACAGAAACTAGGTATCGCTGGTGGAATGAGCTTAGCCGACATATTCATTAAACTAGCGGAAGCTGGAGACGAATCATCAACTGCGTTAGCTGAACTGTTCGGCAATGTGAGGGCTTTGCTTGCTGCTCAATCAGCAGGTACAGATGGTGCAAAGCTATTCGTAGCTGCTATGGACGGAATGACCAACAAGATAGGCAATATGAATGAGGCTTATCTTGAGGTTGCCGATACTATAGGTGTAGTCAATGAGAGATATGATAGGTTTAAGAAAATACTAGAGGAGTCAAGAGGTTTAGGTGCTGGTGCTGGCGCAAAGAAGGCTAAAGAGGAGTTTCTTGATGCGACTGACGGCATGGTTGCTGCTGCGTTTGGCTACGCAGCAGCGGCTGGTGAGTCGGCTACAAAGGCAGAGTTGTGGCTAGATAAAATGCATAATGGTTTCAAAAATATAGGCAAAGAAATCATAGGCACGAATGCTAGGTTTTTAGAACAGTTCACAGCTGACGACAGGTCTTTCTGGGATAATATGTGGTCACTCCACACACTCGGTCTGTCTGACATGAAGGCGGCATCAGAGAGCTTCCACGCAGACATGAACGCTGCTTCTGAGAAATATTACTCAGAGCAACAAGCCCTAAGAGACAAAGCCATTGAAGCAGAGATACAGTCAATACTTAAAAAAGACAAGATGGCCTTAGCCCTTGCTTCCAAAGACGGAATATCAGTTCTGCGGAGAATAGATGAATTTAATAAATTGTGGGCATCCGGCAAGATGGGGTTTGATGGTTACGAAAAAGCCTTCAAGAAGTTCACTGGGCGACTAAGTCGCAGATATGCCGTGCTGTGGGATTCTATTGTAGCAACAGGAAGCACCAAGCCGAGCGAAGCCGTCACAGCCCTACTAGCTGAACTAGAGGTTGGGTTTAATAACGCCAACATCAAGACAGTAGCTAGCGGCCTGGGTATTGATATATCCAAACTTGTATGGGATGGCGCAGCGCTTGGCATGGATGATGTAAATCCAGCCGAGCTGTCTAATAAACTAGTTGCTATGATTTCAAGAGCAGTAGCAGAATACGAGAAGGCAGTGCCGACTCAAAAAGGAAAAACGCTTGCTGAAATAGTTGGCTTATTGGGAGACGGTTCAGCAGAAGAAATAGAAGCCGGAATAGAAAGAGTAAAACAAAAGCTCATATCAATGCAGACGGAAATTGATAAGCTCAAAAAAAAGCCAGTTAAAGTCGAAGGATTAACGCAGCTAGAAGAGCAGCTCGAATCCCTAAGAGATAAATTCAATCTTCTTGCTGGTAGCGACTGGTTTGTTAAAGACCCTACAGTGGATATGGCTAAGTTGAGAGTAGAGATGGAGGGATACGCCAAGTCGGTAGGCGTGTCACAAGAGAGGATAGATAGCCTATATGAGGCCATGGTTCAGGGCGTTGGGCTTCCTGCCGAAATACTGGAGTATCTCAAGCAACTAATGGACGAGCTTGGCGATAAAACAAAAGACACCAAAGAGGGAATGGCTGACTGGGAGAAAGCAACCGAAAAAATAGGCAATGCAATCGGTGACAATATAGGTAGGGGCATGGCTGATATTGCCGCAGGTACACAGAGCATGAAAGAAGCCTTTTCTCGAATGAAAGAAGCTATCATTGCCGACATAACACAAATTATTGTTAAGATGTTGGTGATGAAAGCTCTCACACATATTACTGGCTTTACTTTTGCTCAGGGTGGAGAACTACCGATGGCAAAGGGTGGCAGTCTACCTAAAGCTGCTGCTGGAATGATGATTCCAAGTACGGGTCAAGCTGGACTTGATTCTGTTCCGTTTATAGGTATGCCAGGTGAGGGTGTTATTAAAAGAAACACAATGCAACGCCTAGAGAGATTCCTTTCTTCAAGTGAGTCTAGTTCAGCTATGGGCATACAGCCTATTGGCGGTGGCTCACCAATGATGGTTAACTTTAATATAGCAAGACCGCAATCGGCAAGCGATAGTGTTGGTATGGCAAGGACAGTAAGTAGAATGACAAGAGAATACAACAGGAGAGTAATGTAGTGAGTGCTAATAATCCAACTCCTTTATTTACCTTAGTGAGAACTGAGACTTTAGAAGATTCTGAGGGATTAGACTATACCACAGGTAGCAGTGAAGCTGGGTTTCATGATGAGATAAAACTTATTGATGGCAATGGTGAGCCATGTGCTATCCCATCTGCTCAAGGTGTAGAGGATTTGGATTATGAGTATGAATATATTGACGGCTCAAGAGGCGGTATCAACAGGGTACTGCGACAGAAAATAACATTAAAGTGTGATTTTTTAACAGGCGAAACACGCAGGAAGTTGCACCAGTGGAAACAAGATAGAGCTAAGGTCAGGTTTACTCCCGGCTATGGTTCTAAAACTGAATGTGCGTGGCGACCCGTTCCTGACGCTGCAACACACGATTTAACTGGCAGGTATGAAAAGTCAGAAGTTAATTCAGACACGGAAGCCCATTATGTGTGGGATGACTATCTTATGGACGGCAAGATGAGGGTGTTTGAGAATGATGCGTCAAGACAGATTAAGACTTCTGCTGGAACAATGCAGATGTTCTCTGATGGCTCTGGCACGAATCACGCTAACCCAGCTACGCCAGTAAGTGACGGTAGTGGGTGGAGTGTAGCTGATGGTTATCCAATGACAGGCACTTATATCGAAGACGGCTTTGGCTGTACTGGCTGTCCTGATTCATGGCGATACGACTTTGCGTCCACATCAAGCAATGGCTATCTTTATTATCCCATACCAACTGGAATGACATTTGACAGCGATAGTACAGTGTGTATTACTGTGTGGTTAAAAGGAAACCTATCCTCCCTTGCTCGCATGAGACTAAGAGCAACACCGGATGATTATGTTGACGCTGACATTGGCGAGATGGATTTATCCTCATGGACTCCGATACACCTAACCCTTAACACTGATTGGACAGTTGCTACCGATAGGCATATTTTAATTTACTCCCATTCTGCTGACGCTGTAGGTGCTTTAGAGGTAGGTCCAATAATAATAACTGATAGTGCTTCAAATTACACAGAGCCGTTTCCTCAGTGGAGCGAGACTGGCGAAGCACCGGCGACAGAAAGAATCAAACTTACTGATGTTGAATACCCAGATTCAGGAACACAGACAGCTTCTTTTTGGTTAAGTGACAGGGTGAGCGATTTACGCATA
>Ga0233414_10000602_pt1 | contig 14689 bp, 7 predicted proteins | sample Na_anoxic_10_MG_FD_189020 | JGI IMG/M metagenome (GOLD analysis project Ga0233414, IMG submission 189020) | Seawater microbial communities from Saanich Inlet, British Columbia, Canada - Na_anoxic_10_MG | ecosystem: Environmental > Aquatic > Marine > Inlet | place: Canada: British Columbia...
CCAGGGCGCAGACGGCAGAACTGGTGCGCACATTCAAGACCGGCGGCGTCCCGTATGAGGGGCTGTTCCGCAAAATGGAGAAGGGCGTGCGGCCTTCGCAGCGCTACGTCGCGCGTCGCCTGCGTCGCACCAAGCTGACGAAGGGCAGCGGACCCACCGCGGAGGCAAAGCGGCTGCGGGCGCTCGCTGAATCGGCGGTGGTGGTGGGCCCACCACCGAAACCGAACCGCCGCGAGTACCCCTTCGTGGGGGTGATCGACTTCCAGGGGCTCGAGATCAAGGTCGAGAACCGCAAGGGTTCGACGCGCACGGGGTTTGATCCAGACGGGAAGAAATGGATCATCAAGATGCATGCGCACTACGGCGAGTTCTGTCGGACTCTCGGTGTCGATGGTGATCCAGTGGATGTCTACGTCGGGGAGGATGGATCAGCACCTACCGCCTACGTCGTGCACCAGAAGGTTCCGGGCACCCAGGTCTTCGACGAAGACAAGGTCATGCTGGGCTACCGGACCGCGGCGGCGGCGAGACGAGCGTATCTGAAGCAGTACACGAAACCAGGCTTCGATGGTGGCCTCACAGCATGGCCTGTCGCCGAGCTCGCCGCGTACCTGCGCAAGCGGTCGTCGCGCTCGAAGCGGCTCGACAAGCCGGACCGGGTGTGGGCTGCACTCCCCAAGGAGCTGCGGAAGGCGCAGGCCGGGCTGTTCGGCGAGCAGAAGGTCACGGTGAAGCGCCACCTTCGCCGCACGAAGACGGGCGTGGTGTCGGTGCCCCAACACCAAGCCACACGGAAGGTCGCGCCGAATCAACCTATTGCCGACGCCAAAGCTGCAGCCGCGAAGCTACGGGCGGACATGCCCGGCCTGGACAAGTACCCACCGGTCGGCGTCGCCGCGACCCGCGGCGGAGCCTCCGACAACTGGAGCCTGCGCTGGGTGTCGCCCACCACCAGCCGCAAAACCTACGGCTACCACGAGGACTTTCTCAAGGCCCAGGCCGCGAAGAAGTTCGCGAAGATGTACGCGTTTGGGCTGTCGCTGGACAGTGCGCGCCAGACGTTCATCGCCGACCTCGCCAGGGGCTCGCATCTTGCGGCGATGGCTGTGCTCGTGGACAGCACCCTGATCCGTGCCGGCAACGAGAAGTCTGCGAAGCTCGATGTAAGGGGTGTGACGACCCTCACGCGAGGACAGGTGAGCGTCGATGGTGATCGGGTCATCCTGACGTACGTTGGGAAGGCGTCAGTGCCACACGTGAAGAGCGTGGAGGATGCTGCGCTCGCCAAGGTCATCGCCCCGCTGCTCGGGCCCCCACCCGATGCCCGCGTCTTCGAGGGGAGCGCCAGCCGTCTCAACACGTACGTGCGTTCGCACACGGGGGGGACGATCAAGGACTTCCGGACCTTCCACGCGAACCGGATCTTCGTTGCCGAGATGGATGCTCTCGCGAAGGCTGGTGCCCCGCAGAAGGTTGGGGATCGGGTCACAGCGGCCGCGACAGTGGCTGCGGAAGCGCTCGGGCACAAGGTCGGCAAGAGCCGCTCTCACTTCGTGAAAACGGACGAGAAGGCTGATAGAATGCTGGTTGAGAAGCACGGCGGCGCCCTCTTCGGTGCCGACGTGGCGGGCTTCCATGGGACCGCGGACCGGAAGCGGTATCAGGCGGAACTCGGGAGGACTGCGCACAAGGTCCTGCCGAAGGCCGAGCATCCACCCAACAAAGAATGGGAGCTGACGGTGACGACCGCTCTTGACAAGTACATAGATCCGATCATTGTCGAGGAGTTCACGCGCAAAGACGGCGAGGACTCCCGAAGCGAGGAGTACCGCAAGCTCGCGAAGGGTGATGGTCCCGAGGTGGTGCCGCCCTACGGGGAGCGCTCGAAGAGCGAACGCTCTCTGATGAGCGTCATGGAGCGAATCCGTCGCACGCGTGGCCTCCAATGATGGGGGAGTGGCGTGGTCTCGTCGCGATGCTCAAGTCGCAGATGAGCCTATTTGGCGCCCCCACACAGAAGGTCAAGGTCAAGGCGCACCTGCGACGGACGAAGGCGGGTGTGGTGTCGGTGCCAGAGCATCACTCGACCCGGAAGACCGCGGCCACGCTGACCTCTTCGGACGCGTTCCGCATGGGGCGTGCCGCCATGGTGGCGCACCAGCGCAAGGTGGGGGAAGACCACCCCGACCACAACGTTCTGCAGGCGGAGATCGAGCGTCGCACGCGCCGACGTTCCGAGAAGAAGGCGAAGAAGCTCGGGCAGAGGGCGGTGGTGCGCGCGCCATCTGGGCCAGACATCTCGGATGCCGTGGCGAAGCGCAAGATGTCCAGGGCTGGCCGCAACGACCAGACCGGCGCTCAGGCGAAGTCTGCTCGGGCTGCGTTGTCGGCGACGCGCCGCGCGGGCCTGCCGGACGCCTACGCAACGATGGTGCACCGCGACACGATGCGGACCCCGAAGGGGGTGCACGGCGAGCACTACGGTGGGGCGAAGACGGAAGCCCAGGCGCGCAAGAAGGCGGTACGGAAGGCCCAGGAGCACCACGCCAGGGAAACCCAGGAGCCGCTACACGAGCAGCGGCTTGGTGATGCGGAGGCCACGAAGCTCGCGGCGAAGATCCGGAAGCGGGGCGCCGCCCTGGTGGAGCGGAACACCGAATCCGCGACATTCTACGGCACCGAGAACACGCACAAGCGAGCGAGCGAGGGCGCGCACCGTCGGGCGTCTGCCGGCGCCAAGGTGCTGTGGGGCCAGCGGCTGCAGCAGTTCGCCGAGGCTATCGATCAGGGGTATCGCCCCACGCGCTTCGAGGAGCGGGTGGTGAGTAGCCCTGAGGCGAAGTCCGCGGCCATGAACGCCGTCGCGGCACAGGACCGAGCCACGGAGAGGCGCGAGCGGGTGTCGATGGGGCACCGTGACACCACCACCTACCTGCGGACAGCCGACACCTCATACAGCGACAAGCGGCGGGGGCTCGACGAGAAGAAGGTGGAGAAGGCGATCGGCGCATACAATCGCCTGATCGGACGCATGCGCTCCAAGTACGCCATCCGAGGCAGCTCTGGTGCCGACCACATCCGAATGCCGAGCCATGCCGACGCCGCGAAGCTGCGCGCCGCTGAGCTGGCCTTCAAGAAGATCACCAAGCGCGATCCCGGGTGGGCGTCCGCGAAGACGTGGACCGCGAAGCACGAGATCGGATGGAAGACAGCGAGCGACTACGATGGCGTGGTCGAGCGAACGCGCTCCTTCCTGGAGCGGACCGAGCCAGGCAAGCGGGTGAAGGTGGAGCGGTGGCCGGCTCCGGACCGCTCGCGCACCGACAACGCCGACGACCGCATGGCCTACGCCGAGGAGCTCGAGGCGAAGCGGTGGAAGGATCCCGCCCACAAGATGATCGCCGGCTACTTCCCGACGCCCTACCCCGAGGCGGCGCTGATGGTGGAGTCAGCGGACATCCAGCCCGGGATGTCCGTGCTGGAGCCGTCGGCCGGCACTGGTGGCATTGCCGACATGCTGCCAGCCCACGCCGAGATCCACGTGGCGGAGATCTCGCCGACCCTCCGGAAGGTACTGGGTGAGAAGGGCTACCAGAACGTGCAGGCGGACGGGCTGGGGGTGTCGCGGCGGTTCGATCGTGTGGTGATGAACCCGCCCTTCGAGAAGGGTCAGGACATGGCCCACGTACTCCAGGCGTTCCACACCAACCTGAAGCCAGGCGGGCGGCTGGTGGCCATCGTGGGCGCTGGTGCGATGCACAACAGCTCAAAGGCTCACCAGGCGTTTCAGCGCTTTGTGTCCGAGCATCGTGGAGAGAGCGACCGCATGATCGACCCCAAGGCGTGGCGGAGGTCCGGCACCGGCGTGCGGGCGATTCGGATCGTGCTCGACAAGCCGGATGGGCTGCCGTTGTCCAAGGCGTGGAAAGCAAGGCCCGTTGTTCGTCGGTGCCGTGAGAACATGCGAGCGGCATAGAGCGTCGCGCCGCGGCGTGCGCTATCCGTCCGGTATCGAATAGGGGGCTAGAGATGCGCCGTTACGTCGTCGCGGCCAGGCTGCAGCTGCTCAAAGCCCAGTTGAGCATGTTCGGTGCCCCGACACCCGCACAGAAGAAGAAGGCGAAGGCTCGCCGGAAGCCGAAGAAGAAGGAGGCGCCGCCGACCAGGGCGCCAGAGAAGCCAGCGACGACACTGCAGCCCGAGAAGCCGCCGCCACAGCCACCGCTGACTGGTCGCTCCGTCTTCCGCATGCGCGCCGAAGAGCTGCGAGCCCACCAGGAGAAGGTGGGGCCCAACCACGCCGACCACGGTGTGGTGCAAACGGAGCTCAACCGGCGCGCCGCGAAGCGAGCCGAGAAGCACAAGCGACGCGAAGGTGCGGGGCAGCGCTACAAAGTGAAGCGCCATCTGCGTCGTACCAAGACGGGTGTGGCTCAGGTGACGGAGGGGGAGCGCACCGCCAAGGGCCACCAGGTGGTGGAGCCCGAGCCCGAGCAGCCGGCCGTGACTCCGGCGGCTGTGGAGCCCACACCAGCACCAGAGCCGGCACCCGAACCTACGCCAGAGCCGGCACCCGAGGCGCAGGGGTCGAAGCTGTCCGAGGACGACATCGGGCGGAAGAAGACGGCGGCGGCCTACCTCGATCTGCACGGTGACATGGCCGAGAAGCGCGGCGACAAGGATGCCGCGGCCGAGTTTCGCGACAAGGCGAAGAAGAAGCGGGGCGAGGTCGACCCCGAAAGTGCGGCGGAAACTTCCGAGGGTGCGGCGGAAACTTCCGAGGGACCAAAGTCCGAGGAGGAGCACCTCAGTGAGATCGAGCGCTTGCTGCTCATCCATGCCGCGAGCATGGGTAGCACGGGCCAGGTCGCAGACGATGGCCGCGAGGCCCTTCGCAGGGCGTCCGGGTTGTGGGCGGCCCTGTCGGGCGGCGATGGTGAGTATCTCCCGGGCTACATGCCGGACAAGAGAGGCAGGCGCCCGAAGATGTCGGTCGGCCCCGCCATGGTTGGGATGCGCTACGAGCTTGAGCTGAAGGCAGCGGAGGCGAAGAAGCCGAAGCCGGCCACAGGCTCCGCCGCTTTGGCGCCAGCTGTGACGCCGGACGGTCAACTGGCGCCAGCCCCCAAGAAGTCGCCGAAGCGGTCGCGGACACCCGCGAAGGCCGGCGACCACGTGGATGTGGGCGTCTACGTGCCAGGCGACCGAAAAGACGAGTGGAGGGCCAAAACGCGCATCAACGAGGCGAACATTGGCGAGCTCGAATCGCGTGGCGCCAAGACAGCAAGAAAGCACGCACTCAAGAAGAACGTGTTCGAGAAGTTCAGCGCCGAGGAGGAGAGGGATTCGGGAGCGACACCTGGTGCCGCATGGCTCAAGAAGAAGCTCCTGGCGGCTGTGGCTGTGGGTCCGAAGGATGGCGCCGACTATCGCCGCGACTACGTGGCCGGCGCCACCTGGCTGCAGAAGGAACTCGCGGCGTGCGACACCATGGAGAAGGTGATCTCATTCGTTCGGGACTGGAAGCTCATGGCGAGCGGCCACATGGTCGAGGAAAAGACCCTCTCGGCACAAGAGCTGTGGGCCGAGGTGAAGGAGCACAAGGGTGCTCCGAGCGGTGGCGGCTACACGCAGATCAACCTGAACACACGAGCGGAGCTGAAGCAGCTCCAGGCCCTCAAGGCTGAAAGAACAAAGGCCGTGCCGGACTGGGACGAGGTGAAGCGACTCAACGTGAAGATCGACGCCCTCGACCGTCGCGAACAGATCTCGTTCGGGATGCTGAAGGCGGCCGGGTACTCGTCGGAGGTGGTGCGGGGCGGCGGCGGCTACCGTCTCACCAAGCCGATCCCGAAGTCCGAGAACGTCTGGTATCGCTACATGGACGCGCTCAGCGGTGAGGCTGGCTTTGACCGGCGTGGACGCCGGTCAGCCCGACGCCTGGCCAGCGTGATCAACGGTGCCGACCACCGAGCCAGAACCGAGCGGACCGCGAACTCTGCGTTCTGGGAAAAGGACCGCTACCATGCAAGGAAGATCGAGAAAGAGGACGATTGGTCGTCCATGCTCGACTCGAAGAAGAAGACGCGGCGCAAGGGCACCAAATGGACCCGAGCCACCACCGAGAACCGTCGTGTTGGGGGGCCAAAGGTCGACGTGTCGAACCCGTCCGGCGAAAAGCTCACCGATCTGTTTGGGCTGCGCGCTGTCCGCTGGGGCGATTGGGTGGACCAGGCCAGCCGTGACGAGCACCTTGCACGCTCTCACGAGGCCCTGACCGACCTGGCGGATGTCCTCGGGATGCACCCGAGGCAGATATCTCACGGTGGTGTGTTGGCCATCACGATCGGCGCTCGTGGCGGCAAGCAAGGGGGGGCCGCGGCGGCTCACTACGAGCCCGACACGCAGGTGATCAACCTCACCCACACCAAAGGTGCGGGCAGTCTCGCCCACGAATGGGCGCACTTCTTCGACCACCAGCTCGTGGATGATCCTTCCGCCATGACGCCAGGGCGGCCAGGACAGAAGGCAAGCGCGCCGTTCGTGTCCGCCAGGTCGTCAGCGGACAAGCTGCACCCAGATGTGTCGAGAGCGTTCCGCGAGGTGATGCATCGGATCACGACCCCGACACCAGAGCGCCAGGCCGAGCTTCGGAAGGAGCGAGCAGCCGCGGATACAGACCTGAACGCGGAGCGACAACGCCTGCGGTTGGTCAGGTCGAAGGCTGCGCGCCTGAAGGGGAAGGAAAGGAGCGCCGCGTCGGACGCATACAACGAAGAAGTGAAGACGTTCAACGCCAAGATCAAGGCACTACCTACCGCGAACAAGACCACGTACCTACAGCACGCCGAAGCACTCGGAAAGGGGTACTGGGCGACGCCGCACGAGATGTTCGCTCGCGCCTTCGAGTCATACGTGGAAGACACGCTCCACAAGCAGAAGAGGCAGAGCACCTACCTTGTCTACGGTACCCGGATGAAGGACCCGACCCGCACCGAGCAGCCCTACCCGCAGGATGCCGAGCGCGCGCACATCCACGAGGCCGTTGGGGATCTCGTGAAGGCCATGCAGCGCACCGATGTGCTGGCCAAGGCGCTACGCGCAGCAGCCCGCCGCCGCCGTCCTCGCCTCGTTGTGAAACGCCGGGCATCGTAGCCTCCACCCGTCTCGCCGTGTTACTGTTGCATGTGGCTGTACTCAGACGGCAGCGTCACGCTGTACGACGACAACCCCGACGACCTCGTGAGGGAGGCCCGGGTGGTTGCATGGCCTGATGGGTGGGAACCAGCGCCAGGGGGCGAGGGATGATCACGCGCTTCGAGGGCTGCGCCATCACCTACGGGCCACCAGGTGGTCCCGCGTGGGTGGGTCGGGCTCGTGTCGTGCTGGTGGATGATGGACGGTACATCGACGACGGCGTCCTTGTTCTGCGGTGGCCGAGCATCGAGTGCTGTCGGCGCGCGTACATCGAGCCCCCGGACGGCGAGCCGTGGGCCAGGTCGGTCGGGCGTCGCGACTGGACGGTCGAGGTGGTGAGCAACAACCGTGTCGTGGCCCGCATGCAAGCGCCTCTCGTCGAGGTGCGTGCCGCGGAACGACTGGATGGTGGACCCGTCACGGTACAGAGCATGCGGTGGGTGGGTGACGAGCTCGGCGAGGTGTCGTGATCATCACCCCGCAACTACCGCCGCCAACCACCTGTGGCATCGCGACGACCTGTGCCGTTCGTGACTCGGCCGGTGTGGAAGCGTCGCCAGAAGTCGAGCCGAAGAAACCGGGGGCGCTGAGCCAACATGATCCTCACAGGATCATGTTGGCCGCGTTGGTCCCCTGCCGAGATCGGCGTGGTGCGGACCTATGAGGTGGTGTGCGAGCGCATCGAGGACCACGAAACGCATGGTGGCGACCCGTCTGCGGAGCACTTCGGACGGTGCTTCGCGCTGTCGAAGGCCGGGTTCTGGGTCACGTGGGAAGAAGGCAACCCGACAGTGCAGCTGCCGGGCCGAGTGTTCTGGGACAAATAGCAACGAGGTGAAGCGATGGTGACGTGCTTGTGGACGAAGGCTGTGGGCTCTCCCGGCTACGTCAAAAGCGAATGGGCGGAGTTGAACCGTTCGATCGTCAAGTTCTGCTACGGGGGCAGCGCTCACAGCCCTGTGGTTATCGTGCCTCGTGCTGGGATCAGCAGTCAGGACCTTGAGGAGATGGCGCACGTGCTCAACATGGCGTGCCGTGATGCGAGTTTCTTCCCGATCATACCGGCCGACCTGATGGATCAGGTAGAGTTGGTGGTGGTTAAAGACGAAGACGAGGCCGTCGACGCGGTGCTCCTCTTGCAGAAGATGGTGAACGCCGGCGCCCTCACTCCCGATACGGCGAGCGAGCTGGAAAGGGATCTCCTTCGCCGCTTTGGGGGGCCTCGTGATTGAACGCGCACTGTTCGTTGCCGTCCTCCTCCTGGCCACCGTTGGCTGCACCCCTTCGGGGTTGGAGCCAGGGCGCCGGATCGTGACCTGGACCTGTGAGGTGCCACCAGAGACCGGAGACACGGGCGACTGGCCCGAGGAGTTGGCGCGATGACCACGGAAACGGTGAAGACGTACCACGGCCACCATGTTCGCGCGTTTGTTCCGGACGGGATGCCCTCATGGCACCCGTACCCCTGGCGCTTCGACGTGGAGCGACCATGCGGCACGAAGCATGTCTTTTCGGGCGTGCCCAATCAGTGCGAAACACGGGCAAGCGCCCTACGAAGAGGGTGGTGGCGCGCGAAGTGGATGGCCGATGGCACGTTCGAGCAGCGCTATGTGGCCATAGATCTAAAGGCGCGACTGGCTCAAGGAGCGGATGAGCGATCTTGATGTGGCCCGATGGGCAAGCCACCACAGCGCCGACATGCGAAAGTCTGCACGTGTCCAGGCGCCGCGCGCGTAGGCGAGAGAACCCCCACACAAGCCAGCGGACGAGACATGTTTTGCTGCGAGTGCTTCTTCTTCGGTATCCTCAACCATGCTGTCGCGGAGGCGTGACCCGCCTGTAGGATTCGGTCCACAAGGAGGTGCAAGGTGAAGCACGATTGTGTGAAGTGTGGTCAGAAGGACGTGAGCAAGATGGTGCAGACGGCGACGCGCGTGGCCAGCATGGACAACAGGCAACCGGTGTGTGATCCCTGCCTGGCGCAAGCCGGTGTCAAGGGTGAGCCTCTCGTCGCCGACCGGCTGGGTCCTGTCTCGCTGCTTGGAGCTCTCGGGTAGGGTACTCCCACGTGGGAGGCGCCATGCGGTTCGAGCGTTGTCAGCGGAGTTCAGACCACGCGATCGTGAGTCTCACATGCACACGTTCCGGGCAGGCGTACCGGGTGCGGGTGCCGTGGGAGCAGCGGCACACCTCGCTCGCATGGCACGACTCGCCCCGAGTGCACTGGCGCGGTGATGGCGACACCGACGATCGCGTCGGTGTCGAGCACACGCGCGGCGAGCACGGCATCCAGGTCGTGGATGCCGACGGCAAGATGCACAAGGTGCAGCACGGCCGGTATCGCGTCTCGGAATCCGCGAAGGTGTCCAAGCTGCGGCTGCCTGTGGTGCGGCTCGTCCAGGCTGGTGGGCGCCTGCTGCGGAAGGGCCGGGCTCTGAAGGAGGGTGAGCGCTGGATCACGGTGCACCCGAACGGCGACGGCGAGAAGGGGGTTCCTGTCCTGATCCGCCCGAACCCGGACGGCACGCACCGGATCATCGGTGGGGCTGGCGGCAAGATGACCCACGCCCGCCTCAAAGGGGTCGCCAAGGACACGCCAGAGAACCGGAAGAAGTGGGCGAAGAAGTCGGCGGAGCGGAAGAAGAAGAAAGACGCCACGACCAAAGAGCGCCGCGAGGGGCAATCCGACGAGGAGAACGAGCAGGAAGACAAGACCGTCAAGGAGGCGAAAGACGCGAAGGTCGACGCCGAGCGCAAGTTCATTGAGACGGTGCGCGAGAAGCTCGGGGGCGTCGAGGACGACCTGCCGGAATCCGACCTCGCGAAGGTGCCGAGCGATGGGGCTCGCAACATCATCCGGTCTCGCCACCACCGCCGGCAGCTGTCACAGGCCAACAAGCGGCTGCGCGAGCACCACGAGAAGATCGTGGCTGGGAAGGCCATGGAAGCCGTGGACGCGGAGATCGTGCGTGATTCCGTCGAGGGTGAAGACCCGGTTCACGGCGATGTCGTGCACATGGCGCGTGCCGAGCTCGAGCTGCAGGCCCAGGAGGAGACCGAGCGAGCGGGGGAGCGTGCCGCGCGTCGGAGCCGGACACCATCGGCAGCCAGCGAGGTGGGTGCCGCAGCAACAGAGCACGCCGCCAAGCAGTTGGAGCTGGTCGACCATGACCAGCTGGCGAAGGACTTGGAGGCTGCTGGGGGCCGTGACCGCCCCGAGTCTATCGATCTCGCGTCACACGAGGCCGAGCGCCAATCCCTGGTGGCCATGGACACCGCCGCGGCGCTGTCTGACGCCGCCGGTGGTGGGGATCTCGACGAGGGCAGGAAGGCCGCGGTGGCGGAAGCCATGGAGCGGCTCGGTCTCGAAGGAGACCCGGAGGACCACGCCGATGCCCTGAAGCGGGAGGCGGGGCGCCAGGTGAGGCGCGCAGAGGTGAAGCGAGCGCAGGCCGACAAGTTCGCCGGGTTGGAGGCGGAAGGCGAGGGCAACAAAGCGATGGCGGCTCTAGCCTACGGCGAACTGATGGCGGGGATCACCAAGGACGCCTCGGAGTACGCCAAGAAATTGGGCCTGACCGACTCGTCTCGGGTCCCCCTGCGCGAGGCGGAGCTGCACGAGTTCCGCGACCTGATGGAGTCGAAAGACGCCCTACGGGCCGCACAGAAGGAGTTCAAGGCCATGGTGAAGGCCGCGGAATCGGGCGACTATGATGCCTCACGCCGCGCGGTCGAGTTGAAGGTGGGGCCACCACCCGAGAAGGTCAGCCAAGACATCGAGGATGCGGTGAGGACGCAGCTCACGCGGCAGCTCCTGGGGGTCGCAGACGAGAAGCGTGGGGCTCACGCGACCGCCCTGGCCGATGGGCACTACTCGGCGCTCGCCGATGTCTCGCTCGGGATCTCGAAGCAGAGGTATCTGGACAGGCTCACGGTGGATGCTGTGGGTGTCGGGAATGCGGCGCTCCTGACCCGCTGGGCCATGTCATCCGACGGGCACGACGACGCCACGGTGCTCGGCGCCCTGGAGAGCCACCACGTCGAGCAGGTGAAGACCCGATCGGTGAAGGCGCTGCAGCAAGTGGAGTCGGCGGTGCCCGGCCTGCAGCGGTCCGTCGAAGATGTGGGGAGCATCGAGGACGCCGCGGCGCACCTTGGCGCCTACGATGCCGACCTTGACGACGCGCAGACGGCCGTGGGGGCGGCCCTTGGCAGCCTGGAGGCTACCGCGACGCTGGCGCAGGCGTACCGCACCCCCCTGCCCGACAAGATGACGCTGCCCCTTCGCGAGGGGTCGGACCTGAACACTCAGCTGCAATGGCTCCACGCCGCGGGCCTCACGTCTTCCGACTACTCGGTGGACCTGGAAGGCAAGCAGGTGACGGTGCCCCAAGCTTCTTGGGAGAAGCTCGTGCACCGCGAGTCGGCGGACGTGCTGGAACGCCGGAAAGAGGTGGAGGCGATCAAGCGTGGCGACCGCGACGAGAAGGGCTGGCTACCAGAGGGGATCAAGCGGAGGGCAAGCACCACGTTCAACCGGGACCTGCCCGATGCGCCTCGGCACTTCGCGCCGCTCGATCTGTCCGGTGATGACATGGACGCGGCCCTGCGCTCCCACGTCGGGGCACGGGTGGCGGACGGCGAGCGCCCCGAGGACATCCAGGCCGATCTGATGTCCCCCTCGGTGACGAACCAGGTAGGCGACAAGATCAAGCCGTTTCTGGCATCCATGCGGAAGGCCATCCCGATCCGCGACGCCGAGGGGAACGTGCGGCCATCCGACGAGTTCGCGGAGCACTTCGACAGCCTTGTCGGTGAGCACCTGGGTGCCACTGGGAAGGGCGAGACTGATGCCGCACACCGGCAGAGCATCGACACCGACTCGCCAGAGACCCACGAGGCGCTGTTCCGCACGCTCGCTGAGCGACCCCTCCTGAAGGTCGGGTTCACGCCGCCGAGTCAGCTGAAGCCAGAGGACCGCCAAGCCCTGATCGATCACTTCTACGAGCGCCAGGGCATCGCTGACGAGCGCAGTTACAAGGGGATCTTCAACGAGGAGCTGGAGAAGCTCGGGAAGGAGCCGAAGCAGTTCGGTGGAACCATGTCGTTCTTCGGGCCTCAGACGGAGTCGAAGGAATACGGCGACTGGAAGCGCGATGCTATGGCGCTCGCTGGTCGGTACCCATCGGAGGGCCGGGAGCTCCACCGGCGACTTCGTGGTGATGCTCCGGAGTCGACGCGGCACCCAGATCTCACGGACGAGCAGGTGAAGGCGATCGACGCCGCACACGAAAAGGCACCATGGCTGAGTGCTGACAAGGTGGTGAGGGCGGCGAGAACCGAGATGGGATCCGCGGAGGCGAGGCGACGAGGGGAGGACCCGCACGCGATCGATGCTCTCGGCTCCCCGAAAGCACACGAGTACGCGCCGCGCATCCTACCCCAGCACGTGGACAGCTACCTGGCTCCCAAGATGTGGGAGGCGAAGAACGCTCGATTCGAGCAGCGGGCGGCCGGTGCAGATACGCCATGGGGCCTGTACGTGTCCATGCACGGCGGCCTCGAGAACGCTCAGCGCGCGCTCCAGGACGAGCTACGCGGCGACTTCGCGGCACGCTTCGCTCACCACCACGGGCAGACCACAGGCAAGACGCTGCGGCGGACGGTCTCGGATGTGCACAACCGCGAGAACCACGTCTTCGCCACCGCGAACCCCAAGGAGCATGCCGCGTACCGCGAGGCGCGCCGCACGAGGATGCAGGAGGTCCAGGAGCGCCACGCCGACACGAAGCAGTACAGCGGCATGGGTGGCGAGGGGGCCCTGCTCGCCAAGGAGACCAAGAGCCGGGAGGAGGACCGCGCGAGGGCTACCGCGCAGGGTGGCATGTTCGGTGGTGGCGGCATGTTTGGTGGGCCCCCGAAGCCGTCCGGAGAGGTGAAGATGGAGCCCAGATCCGCGGAGGAGATCGCGACACCATCGCTCGGGCAGCGGGTGTCGCTTGGGCGTCGCGCGGAGGGCCAGATCGAGTCTCTCATGGGTCACGTCGGGCAACAGTTCGACCCCCGGCAGGGCGGTGTGGACCTGGTGAAGGGCCTCAACATGGACGGACACCGCGCCGACCAGCAACGCGCCGCGAAGATGCTCGACGCGAACGGCGGTCGAATGCAGCTCACCGGCGGCACCGGCTTCGGCAAGTCGCTGACGACGATCGGGATGTTCACGGGCCAGCACGGGAAAGGCGCGACGAAACACGGGCTGTTCCTGGTGCCGACCTCGGTTCAGCGCCAGTTCGGCAACGAGATGTTGCGGTACACGGAGCCCGGAAAACACTCGTGGAAGACCAGCGAGGGGAAAGGCCACGCTGACCGGATGGGGATCCTGAAGGGCGACACGCACATGCGCGTCTTCACGCACGCCGCGTTCCGCGACACCGCGCTGCGCATGATGGCGGACCACGCGAACGTGTCGCACGACGAGATGCGAAAGAAGCTGCGGAGCTCCACGGTCCAGGAGAGGGCGGGCTGGTACCGCGACGCGCGGGAGGCGCATGGCGTGCCGGCTCACTTCACGTACAACGACGAGGCACACATGACGGTGCAGCGCGAGGGCGCGAAGCCCAGCATGCTGTCTCTTGTCATGACCGCGGCAAGCCACCCCTCCAACACGACCCATTACGTTCGGGGCTCCGCCACACCGGTCAAGAATGACCCGTCGGAGGCGTGGAGCACGGCCGCCGACCTGGCGCCCGACAGGTACGGGGGTCGTCGTGACTTCATGTCGTCATTCGGCGGCAGCGGGCACAACCCTGACGCGCTGCGCCGGGAGTTGTCGCACCTCACGTTCACCTCGAGGATCGACCCCGAGGGCGTGGAACGCCACGATTCGGCCAACCCAAAGATCGAGGACGGCAAGAAGGTCGCGTCGGGCGGCCCCTTGGAGCTCCATCCGGAGCAGAAGAAGCTGGTGGATCGTGTCGATGCCCTCTACGAGCGCGTGCGGAAGGGCAAGAGCGTCGGAAAGGTGGATGTGGAGGCGGTCAAGGAGCTGAGCCCGAAGGGTTTCGACACCACGCCAGAGGCCGACCACGAAGAGCTGGCGAAAGGGAAGGCCAAGGCGGTGGGGACCATGCGCGAGATGGCCATGCGGCGAGCCATCAACCAGGCGCCGGAGGAGATCAACCACAAGCTGAAGACCATGGCTGACGTGATCGCGCACGACGTGAAGAACGGCGAGTACCTCGATCGCGGTGGCTCGAAGCAGAAGGGGAAGCCCACGATCGTGTTCACCGACTCGCTCGCCGAGCTGCGGATGATCCACGACTCGCTCTCGAAGCGCGGGGTTCGATCCGCGACCTACCACGGCGGCATGAACGTCAAGGCCAGAGACAAGGTGATGCGGGGCTTTCAGCCGGAGGGGGGCGGCGATCCATCGCATGACGTGATCGTCGCGACCCGCGCCATGGAGGCCGGCGTGAACGCGCAACGCGCGAAG
>Ga0233414_10000603_pt1 | contig 14673 bp, 14 predicted proteins | sample Na_anoxic_10_MG_FD_189020 | JGI IMG/M metagenome (GOLD analysis project Ga0233414, IMG submission 189020) | Seawater microbial communities from Saanich Inlet, British Columbia, Canada - Na_anoxic_10_MG | ecosystem: Environmental > Aquatic > Marine > Inlet | place: Canada: British Columbia...
TCCAGTCCTTTTTTATCCTGGAACGGTGTTTCAAATCTCATACAGCTTATGATTTCAAGTCCGTCAACCTTTTGGTTCGGGTCGCAGTCCGGCGCTTGCGCACGCATCGAAAATTGAATTGAGTGACTGGTATCCAGCCCTATGATTGCCGCTTTAATTTTTTTCATTGTGACACCTCCGATTAGATTGTCTTAAGTGCCTTTAGTTTACCATCCTAAAAATGCACATTCAATAGCACATATGCTTCAATTCCTAATCTATCTGCCATTTCTTTTACCAGTCGTAATGATTAGTAGTTCTATAGTATAATTTATACATATTATCTTTATAAGAATTAAAATTCAGAGGTTCAAATGGTTTTTACAATCTTATCCCTGGCACTGATACCTGTAATAGTCCTCGTCATATTTCTCCTGGCTGTAGACAGGTACGACCGGGAACCCATTCGTCTCCTGGGAAAAGTGTTTCTATTCGGCATGCTGTCGTCAATCCCTATTCTTGTTATAGAAATGCTGTTGGTAAGATTCAATGTTTTCGTCGGTTTCCTTGGAATTGTATTCCAGTCATTCATCATTGCAGGCCTGACAGAAGAATTTATGAAGCGTCTTGTAGTCATGAAGGTCGCCTTCAGGCACCCGGCTTTTAATGAGAAAATGGACGGGATTATTTACTGCGCATTTGCAGCCCTGGGGTTTGCAGCTGTTGAAAATGTCATGTACCTGGCCAGCTATTTTCAGGATGTGCCGTCGGTCGCGCTATACAGAGCCGTGTTCTCAGTCCCGGGCCATATGCTGTTTGCAGTTACGATGGGGTATTACCTGGCTTTATCCAAATATGCCCAGTCCCCCGGCATGAGCAGAAAATACTATAGCAAATCATTGCTTTATCCTGTTTTACTGCATGGTACTTTCAATACAATACTTTCCCTTAATCTTCCTATCCTGTTTGTATTCGTGCCTTTTATTATTTTCCTTTGGGTATATAACATGAAGAAATTGAATGCATTTTATAAAGATTCAAAACACAATCATTCATAAACCGCAGCTATCATAGCCATGTAATTTTCTATCGGCACATATTCAGGTATGCTGTTGCCGGAGCCAAGTGCATAACCGGCATCTGCTGATTCTACCATTTTTCTGCTTCTTGAATATATATCATCCGGATTGGCCCGGCAGACAAAGTCAAGGTCAATTCCTCCCATGACTGCTATCTTGCCTTTGTATTCCTTATAGAAATTTTCAACCGGAATTATATTGTCTTCATAGGAGTGTTTAGCATCATAGCCGACTGATAAAATATCATCCATCACGGATTCCAGGTTTCCGCAAGAATGGAGTATGGCTGGTTTACCCGCAGCATGAATAATATCCACTATTTCCTTATGCCAAGGTATAACATACTTTCTAAGATGTTCAGTTGACATCATGGGCTGTGTGTTAAATCCCCAGTCGTCGTTTGAAATAACAGCAACAACATCTTCGCGGGGAGATACTATCTTATAATAATCCATCAGGGTAGTCCCGACCTTTTCAAAAACATCGCTAACCAGTCCGGGGTCGTCAAATAGTGCATAGCACATATTATCGTAACCCATCATTGAAATAACATTTTCAAGAACCCCTCCGGGTCCATAGGGAATGAGCTTCATTCCTTCAGGCATTCTTTTCCCGACAAAATCGAGTCGGGAATAATCATAGTCGCCAGCTTTCGGCCAATCAAATCCATTAAATGATTTCCTGTCAAAGACTGCTGCGGCGTCGTTTAAAGATTTTGTCTTTATTCCGTGCGGGTCATTGGGATTGAATCTTAAATCACATGCAAGGATTGTTATATAGTCATACCCCGCCGTCATATATGCTTTAGCCCTGAGCATATAATATTCATTGTTGTTTGAATATGTGAGACTTTCGGTGCCAAGCAGGAATGCATACAGAGGGTCATTCATAAAAAACTCAAAAAGTGTAGGTCTTGCAGGCACTCCTGCGTCAAGGACCTTTTCTAAGTTCCTATAATCGGGTTTTCTTTCAATTTTCCTTATATCATATTTCATTTTTTCACTACAAAAAAAGAGCTTTCACATCATGAAAGCCCTTTGTTTTTGTCTGTAATTATCTGACTGCCGAAATGAATATAATCAATTCATTGTCACATGAATTTTCAACAAAGTTTTCATCTCCAGACTTATAATCAACGATAACGAGAGTATAATCAAGTGTCATAAGTCCTTCCCAATAGTGTGCGCAGTCTTTCTTTGCGAATTTACTTTTTTTGATAAACTTCTTAAGGCCGTCAAATGTTGAACAGGTTGTGACCACATCACTAAAAAGGTCGCTGTATACACTGGCTTCCCTGGGCATAACTTTACTACCCCCGGTTACCATTTTTAATGTATTTTCATAATCCTTTACAGCCATAACATACTTGGTTTCTTGTTTTGCCATTGGAAATCCCCCAATCGTGTTTGTTTTTGTTCTTTATTATTATATCATATACCGAAACAGTTTCCACTTATTTTTAGATAAAAATAGGCAGGGCTTTTTGTGTAAAATATACATAAATCCCTGTATTAATTATCAATTTAAAAGGAACCGGTTTCCTATTATACGGTGCCTTTAGTTTTTAGTGTTGGTTGAGTATCGACATCATCCGCATTTAGAATAGCCGCAATGTCTGCAAATAATGCATCCGCCCTCGTGTTCTATGGGCTTTCCGCACTCAGGACAGAGCGAGTATGATCCGCTGACCGTTACTGTTGTTTCAACTCTTTCTTCATCTAAATCAACTGCCCCGGCGTCAGTTCCGTTGTTCATTTGGTCCACTTTTTCAATAAGCCGTCCTATTGCATCGGGACAGGATAGAACTTTCAATCCTTTTTGACTTGTTGTGGACGGGCATCTGATTCCCTTCAATTGCTCAACTATTGCCTTGGTATCCACTCCGGATCTCAGCGCAATTGAAACCAAGCGGCTTGTCGCCTCAGACTGCGAAGGGCATCCGCCTGCTTTTCCGGTATTCGTGAAAACTTCGCAGATTTTACCGTTCTCATCATAATTAACGGTTATATATAGGTTGCCGCAGCCTATCCTGACTTTCTGAGTGAATCCTGTTGTTACCTCCGGCCGTTCTTTTGGTTCAAGTTTCTTTTTTGCACCAAATCTATTTACTTCGCCAATGTTAAGAACCTGCAGGGCACGGCTTCCGTCGCGGTACATCGTGACCCCCTTGCAGCCTAATGAATAGGCACGAAGGAAAACATCCCGCACATCCTCCCGTGTAGCCTCTTTTCTAAGATTAACTGTTTTTGAAACGGCATTATCTGTGTATTCTTGGAAAACCGCCTGCATTTTTATGTGCCATTCAGGGGTTATGTCGTGGGCTGAAACAAAAATCCTTTTAGTTTCTTCATCAAGCTCATCTATATTGTCAAGAGTACCTTCATTGGCAACCCGCCTCATAAGCTCAACAGAATAAAGGTCATTGTCAACAAGGTAGTTTTCAAAAACCATGTTACTTTCAATAAGTTCATCACTATCCATGACATTCCTTATAAACGTAAGCGCAAATACCGGTTCGACGCCGCTGGAAACCCCTGCGATAATACTCAGCGAACCTGTCGGTGCAATAGTTGTTGTTGTCGCATTCCTGATTAATATGTCTTTTTCTTTGAAAATACTCTTGTCGTAATATGGGAAAACACCCTTTATCTGCGCAAGGTTCATCGACGCTTTTTTTGATTCACTGTCTATGTATCTCATAAGGCTTCTGCCCAACTCAACTGCTTCCTGTGAATTATAGGCAATGCCCATTGAATACAACGCATCAGCCCAGCCCATTATTCCAAGGCCTACTTTTCTTGTTGCTTTTGTTTTTTCTGTAATCATCGGGTGCGGATAAATATTCACATCTATAACATTATCAAGGAAATGGATGGCCCTATGCACCGTCTGGCTCAGCTTATCATAATCAAATGTCAGACCGTCTTCTTTTAGCATTTCCATCAAATTAACAGATCCGAGGTTACAGGCTTCATACGCCATAAGCGGCTGTTCGCCGCAGGGGTTAGTGCTTTCAATCTCGCCGGCTCCGGGAACTGTATTCGTCCTGTTAATCCTGTCTAGAAAAATGATTCCCGGTTCGCCGTTGTTCCATGCGTTCTCAACAATCATGTTGAATATTTCACGGGCTTTTTCCATTTTTACTACTTTTTTATTTTTGGGATTAATAATTTCAAATTCTCTATCGTTTTCAACAGCTTCCATAAATTTTTCAGTTATTCCGATGCTTATGTTGAAATTAGTAATTTCTTTATTATCCTGTTTACAGGTTATGAACGCCCTGATATCCGGATGATCTACCCTGAGGATTCCCATATTGGCTCCACGCCTTGTACCACCCTGCTTGACGGCTTCCGTCGCGGAATTAAATACTTTCATAAAACTTATCGGGCCGCTTGCTACCCCGCCGGTAGTTTTTACAACTGATCCGGCCGGTCTTATCTTAGAGAAACTGAAACCTGTTCCCCCTCCGCTTTTATGAATAAGCGCTGCATTCTTAATGGCTTCAAAAATAGCTTCCATCGAGTCGTCTATAGGCAGCACAAAGCAAGCAGACAGCTGTCCCAAAGGACGCCCTGCATTCATTAAGGTGGGTGAATTGGGTAAAAATTCCAGTCTTGCCATCATATTATAAAATTCGTCTTCGGTTTTCTTAACCTCTTCTTTTGTAAAATAGTCCAGATCTGCCTGCGCTATTGAATGTGCAACCCTTCTGAACATTTCATCCGGTGTCTCAATAACTTTTCCTTCTTCATCTCTGGACAGATATCTTTTTTCAAGAACTTTTACTGCATTTTCAGTAAGACCCATGTTTCCCCTCCCAAAGCACTAAATATTGTGCTTTTTTATCTTATTGTGTACTACATATTGTATCATTTGCATTTTTTTAGTCAATATCAATTTAGTTGTTTTTAAAAAAATATTTTAGTTTTCGCTTATCCTTTATACAATTATCAAAAAAATATATAATTGTGGGGAAATAACTAATAGATTTTTGCATTTAAGGAAACCAAATGAAAAAAAGACGTTTATTCAACGACATATTATTAATATCAGCGCTGGTAATAATTCCCGTTATTATCCTTCTGGTTAATATTAGTCCCGGCAATGCGTCTTCTGGCACAGTCGTCATAACAGTTGATAACGAAGTATATGCCTTAGCACCTTTATCAGAGGATACCGAGATAACTGTTAATACAGAAAACGGCATAAACCATGTGATTATTAAAAATGGTGAAGCATGGGTATCAGATGCCGACTGCAGTGAACAAATCTGCGTTTCGCACCGCGCTATTTCAAAAACCGGCGAACAGATTGTCTGTCTTCCCCATAGGGTTGTTTTGGAAATTATAAGCGGTGAGGACACGGATATCGATTCTATATCGCAATAGGAGACATATGGCAAAAAAACTGGCAATTTCAGGAATTTTCATATCAATGGCACTGGTGCTTTCATTTTTTGAAGGTATGATTCCGGTGAATTTCGGCGTACCCGGTTTTAAACTCGGACTTGCCAACATTGTCACGCTGACAGCCTTATTCGTTCTCGGCCCGTTATATGCAATAGCAATACAAATCGGCAGGGTCATTCTTGCTGCGCTAATGTTTGGAAACATGGCTGGTCTGCTATATAGTTTTGCAGGCGGTATTCTAAGCGTCTTCGCCATGGTTGCGTTGTTTGAAATAAGAAAACCAGTATTCAGCATAATTGGCATCAGCGCAGCCGGAGCCGTTTTTCACAACATCGGGCAAATCCTAACAGCATCTGCAGTCGTAAATGACCTGCGCCTTGCTTATTATCTTCCTATCCTAATGCTTTCAGGTGTTGCTACCGGGATATTCGTGGGTCTTGTCAGTAAGTATCTTGTCAAGGGGCTTATAAGGACAAAATTTATTGATACTAAGAATCTTTATGCAATCGACCGTCTATAAAACAAATTCAAAGCTAAACTATGATAAAACAACTAAGAAAAAGCGGGATAAATCCCGCTTTTCCATTTGTCCGAATTTAAATATTATGCACCAGGGTCATCGTCCGCTTCATCCTGGTTTCTGGTTCTACCGGGCATTCTTTTTCCTGCACCTCCGCCTTTCATGCCGTCACCGGGGAACCTTGTGCTGCCTTTGCCTATTCCCAAAAGCATATCTGCTTCTTCCTGGGTTATGGTTCCGTCAGCCACTTTGCTGTCGACGAATTCATTCATGAAAACCTTAACATCAACCATTGCTTCTTTTATAGCTTCAAGGGTTTCTTCATCCATGTCCTTTGAAAAAAGCGGCCCCTTAGAGTTGTCTTCAACTGCATCGGCATCAAGTATTCCTTTTTCTACGAGACTGCTTTTAATTTCATCGGTTTTATCTTCAAAGACAGCCTTATATTCTTCCATGAATTCTATATTAATTTCCGGGCGCTTTTTCAAACCATCCGGCCTGCAGGTCTTTCCTGCCATTCCTTTAACTCCATCGTCTTCCCTATCACCCCTGATTGCCGTCCAAACTTTTGCGAATGTATCAGCATCTTCCTGGGTAATTATTCCGTCTTCAACCTTGCTTGATAAAATATTAGTAAATGGATTAGTCCAATTACCATCCTCATCAACCGCAGCAAAGACCAGTGTGCCGCCAAGGGCGAGAGCAACAACCAGGGTGACTACGATTATAATTTTCTTTTTCATTCCGAACCTCCTTTTGTTTATAATTACATGATATCCTCAATTTGTGGAGAAATTATGGATTTTTGGCATCATATTTTTGAAATGTTATAGATATTTTTGTTCCTACATTTTTAGTGCTGCTGATTTTTATTTCCCCTCCATGGGATGATACAACAGCCTTAGCTATAGCCAGGCCAATCCCGGAACCGCCTGTCTCTCTGCTCCTGGATTCGTCTCCCCGGTAAAAGCGGTTGAATACGAAGGGCAGGTCTTTCTCATCAATTCCAATGCCGTTGTCTTCAATTTCACAAATGATATTATTGCCCGAAGAATATGCTCTCATCGTTATCCTGCCGCCTTCGTCCGTATACTTCATGGAATTGGATACTATATTAACAAATACCTGAAGGAGCCTGTCTTCATTCCCTTTCATTGTAAGGTTTTCTTCAAGATCTTTCTGCAGATCAATTGCTTTGTCCGTTGCCGCGGGTAGATATACTGTGAAAATACTTTCTATTACATTAGCTATGTTGACGGTGTTCATTGAGTTGCTGTCGCTTTCTGTTTCAAGAAGTGTAAGATCTGACAGGTTATTTACAAGCCGCGCCAAACGATTGGTTTGAGAAAGCAGGACTGACATCCTTTCTTCATCGGCTTTATATATACCGTCCATAATCGCTTCCAGGTTGGTTGAAAGTACCGCAATGGGTGTTTTTAATTCATGTACTATGTCATTTGACAACCTTTTTCGCACATCCTCTTCTTCTTGCAGCTGGATTGCCAGCCCGTCAATATCTTCTGACAATTCTTTCAGTTCCGCCGCTTTAGTATCACAGGGAACAACACTTTCAAAACGACTCATTGAAATGTGGTTCACATTATCCCTAAGCTGCATAATCGGTCTGTTAAAACGCCTTGATAGAATCATCGCGGCAAGGAAAGCAATCAGCATAGCGATGGCAAAGGCAACTATATACATTAGGTTCATCGTACCTAAAAACTTAGCATTGGCTATATCAAACAACGGATCGACTGCCCTTCCTATTGACAGCCGGTAAATACCGATATCATAATCGATATAATTAATCTCTTCATCATCAAATAGCTGTTTATCTAATTGATCCTTACTGCCTTCCGGCTTTATGCCGAAATTCTTATTTAATGGGTTTCGAGTAGGTAACCTGCCTGACATGGAATATGCTATGACTTCATTTTCTTGATATAAAAATATATTTACCTGTTCCTGCTTGGAAAATGCCAACAGGAAATATGGGTATGTATTGCTGCTTATAGCATCGTTGCCGACCAATTCACTCACGGCATCAACAATTTTCTGGTTTTGTTCGTTATTTCTTTTTTGAATAAAATTCTTAAAGAACAAAGATCCCCCGAAATTTGAAATAACGGTTATAATCACCAGTACAATCGCAATGGTGAGTATGAAGTATCTTGAAAAAAGTTTGTTCAGGCTGGTCATGCATGCTCCCTGTATTTATACCCTATGCCAAATACTGTTTTAATATATTCAGGTTTGGTAGGGTTTTCCTCTAGTTTTTGCCTTAAGTTTTTTATATGTGAATCAATCGTCCGACTCATACCTTCATATTCATATCCCAATGCATATGAGATGAGCTGGTCCCTTGTATAAGTTCGCCCCGGGTTTTTAGCCATGGTGGCCAGCAGCTTGAATTCTATGGGCGTCAGATTAACTGCCAAACCCTTTCTTTTCACCACATATGCTTCTTCATCAATAATAATACCATTTCCATCAATATTTTTTACCGAATTTTTATTGATTCCGGACCTGCGGAGGATTACTTTGACTCTCATCATAAGTTCCTTCGGGCTGAATGGTTTTACTATATAGTCATCAGCGCCTAGGTCCAGTCCGTTGATGCGGTCCTGCTCGCTGCTTTTAGATGTCAGCATTATTATCGGGGTTCCGTAGCTCTGCCTTATGACCGAACAAACTTTCTCTCCCGGAATATCAGGCAGCATTAAATCAAGTATGACCAGATCGGGTCTTTCATCATGAAAAAGCTTGACTGCGGTGATTCCGTCGCCTGCCTTTATTGCTTTGAAACCTTCATGCTCAAGATATCCGGAAACTACATCCCTAAGTTCTTTTTCATCATCTATTACCAGTACTTTTATAGGCATATTCTTTACTCACTTACATATTATAAGTAATTTATACCATTTCCGCCTTAATATTAGCTTAAAAAACACTCGGCGAACCTTCTCAGACAACATTTCCGATTTGTTAAATTATAATTTAATTCAGATTGATTCAGTCCACAGGGCGGACACTTCTGATAATTTCACGCACATTTTTCTCATACTGACAGTAAAGACGGCCCTGGTTGTCAAATTCCAGGAGATTCACTTTTTCTTTCTCCAATTGTTCGAAAACTCTTTTTTCATGATCATAACTGAACAGTGTGTTTGCCGTAACAATATAATATAATTGCCTCTGGCCCTTTTTTATAAATGTCACTTCCCATTTATAATCCTTTACACTATCGAATTCAGTAAGTTTCCTGGTAAATATAACGTTGCCGTCTTTTGGGTCTATTATAAAAAATGTACTGTCTGCACAACCAAGCAGCACACCGTCGTCTGCAAAACACAGACCGCCGGCATTCTTACAGCCTTCAACCGGGGAAACTTCGTAAATATATCTGCCCGTTCCTGCATCCATTGCAAAAACAGTGCCGCTTTTGTGTTTGGTATAACTTCCAAGACCACCGCAGACCGTGGTGCTGCCGTACAGGATTCCATCTTTGTATTCAAAGGATACAATACTCCTTGAATCTGAAAAATCTTTCTTAATTTCATGTGTCTCCTTAGCGATATCATATATAGTAAGAGCTCCCTGGACATCTCCGTAATTGGGTATTGTCCCAATATACAGTTTCTCGTCATATACTTCCATGGCAAAGGGTCTGTCCTGGTTGGCAGGTGTTTTAAGTTCAAACAATTCTTTAGGATTATCAGGCACACTCCACGGTTTTGAAGTATCAAAAACATAAATATGGGCACCGGGATATTTGCCATAATAAACTGTTCCCTTCGATGACGTAATACCTTCGCACTGGCCGACTCCGTCATATTGTATGCTTTTATCTTTTTCAGGATAATAGAAACTATTTCCGCCGCGGAGATATCCGCCCGAATGCAGCACTCCTCCGTCCGTCATGTGGAGCTGGCGTATCTCAATATCTTTTCTGGGAAGTTCAATATCAATTGCGCTTTTTAATCCGGTAATGCAGTCATACAGGTAAATTTTGCCTTCAAAACTGCTCATCAGGAAAGACCTGCCGTCCGAATATGGCCAGATGCCCATAATGGTATCATCCTTTTCAGCAAGAAAGTTGTAGGGTGTCATTGTTTCATAGTCAATCACCAGTCCGCCGTTCCTGCCCCCGGTTACAATGTTTTCAATCGGAATCCCCACCGGCAAATGCTCTATAGTAAGGTTGCCCGGATCAATTTCTTTTACCAATTCGCCGCTTTCAAGGTCTATGACAATGATTTTACATGAGCCTGTCATATATACAGTTAATTTTCCATCGTGTATGTCCATTAACCTGGCAAAAGCTTCTTTTCGGTATTTTTCAGGAAGCACATCCCTTAAAGAACCTTCCCCAAATTTATATTCAAGGATATGGCAGTGGGCGGATATGGTTGAATACAGCACATCCTTTTTACCATCATAAAGAACCATGCGCACATAATTTTCGTTTTCAACCAGATTTTCATCATAATATTCCAGCCTATCCGTATTCCCGTTGTATTTGAATACAGCGCAGTTTGGCCATGTGCCGCCGTAAATATTGTTATTTGAATCAGCATCCAGGCTGAATATGAATTTTGCATTTGGCAGATTGTCAAAAATAGTTTCAACTATTTCTTTTTCAGGGTCAAACCGATAGAGACCGGCATTAATATACGAACCGAAGTATACCCTTTTGTCGCTGGCTTCCGCTACTCCCCATGAACCTGTAGCCCCTGAAGCATCCTGCGAAAATATAATTTCTTTCTTATCAAGGTTGATTGCTACAAACGTTGCGCAACCTCCTTCAGCCAACACCCCGTATAACCGGTTCTCCCCTTTATATACTGAATAACATACTCCCTGCATGAGGGTTTTCTTTACATTAATGGCTGTTTTTTCAAATTCAATCATCAGTATCTCCTTCTTTTTAACAAGTTATCCGTCGGATAACTTGTTAACCCGTAAAAAAAGAAAACCCCGGGAAGTCCGGGGCTTTGGTTTATCTTTGAACTCTTCCGGAACCGTCGCCGCCCATAAGGCCCTCGACATCCTTGACGCTCACCCTGTTAAAGTCCCCGGAAATAGTATGCTTCAGGCAACTTGCCGCCACTGCAAAGTTCAGAGCATCTTTGGGATTGTCATAATTATTCAACCCGTAAATCAAGCCGCCTGCAAAGGAATCCCCTCCGCCGACACGATCGATTATATGGGTCATTTCATATCGCTGGCTAAGATAGAATCCATTACGGTCATTGATGCACGCACTCCAGCCATTGTGGTCGGCGCTTTTGCTTTCCCTCAGGGTTATTGCCATATATTTCAACGAAGGGAATTCATCAAGCACTTTATTAGATAATGCTTCATATTTAGAAACATCAAGATTTCCGCTGTGCACGTCAGCCTCTATGCTGATTCCGAGTGATTTCTGGCAGTCTTCTTCATTGGCTATTCCTACGTTAACGTATTTTACTAACTCGGGCATAACTTCAGTTGCAGCTTTTCCATATTTCCAAAGTTTTTTCCTGAAGTTAAAGTCACACGAAATCGTGATTCCCCTCTTGGCAGCTGCTTTTACCGATTCAAAAGCCAATACCCGTGCGCTTTCGCTTATTGCCGGGGTAATTCCGGTTATGTGGAACCATTCAGCTCCGTTAAATACTTTATCCCAATCGATATCACCGGGTTGTGCCTTTGCTATAGCTGAATCAAACCTGTCGTAAATGACCTTGGAAGGACGCTGAATTGAACCTGCTTCAAGATAGTAAACGCCTATCCTGTCTCCCTTGCGCACTATCATGGAAGTGTCAACACCAAATTTCCTAAGTTCCATGATACAGGCATCAGCAATTTCGTTTTCCGGCAGGACAGTCACAAAAGCCGCATTCATTCCGTAATTAGCCAGTGATACGGCAACATTTGCTTCGCCACCGCCAAATGTAGCCTCTAATTTAGCGCTTTGAAGAAATTTTTCCCTTCCCGGAGCTTTCAATCTCAACATTATTTCACCAAATGTTACAACCTTTGCCATGCTATTCACCCCTTGCTTCCTTAATTCTCTTTAAAAATTCCCTTGCAGTTTCAGTAATAGCCGCATAATCGCCTGTCTTTGAGCCTTTGGTCAGACTACTTCCGGCTCCTACTGCAACCGCTCCCGCTTTAATCCAGTCTTTGACAGTATCAAGCGATACTCCGCCGGTAGGCATCATCGGCGCTTGTGGTATCGGACCCAGTACAGATTTAATAATGGCAGGTCCAAACAAGTTGCCGGGGAAAATTTTTATTATGTCCGCCCCGGCTTCCATGGCTTCCAGGATTTCTTTTATTGTCATTGCGCCGGGCATGCTCGGAACCTGATACCTGTTACATAACTTAATTGTATCAATATTAACATTTGGGCTTACAATGTACTGTGCTCCGGACAATATAGCTATCCTGGCCGTTTCCGGATCAAGAACCGTTCCGGCTCCCAATATTATATCCCCTGATGTATATTTTGATGCCAGGTCTTCAATTATTTTATGCGCGCCAGGTACTGTAAATGTAATTTCGATTGCAGCAACGCCGCCTTCTATACATGCATCAAATATTCTATAGGCTTTCTCCGCTGATTCCGCCCTGACTACTGCCACCAAACCATTATCCCTGATTCTTGTTACTAATTCCTGTCTGCTCATGATTCTTTCCTTTCGATACTAAAATTCAAAAAACTCTGATTCAACCATGGCGCACAGCGCATGGTATATAGGCAGGTGGTATTCCTGCACCCTGTAAGTTTCGCTTTCAGGGGCTTTCAGGGTAACTGTACACAAATTCTTCAACATCCCCCCTGATTCCCCGGTCATTCCTATGGTATTCATTTTAAACGCATTCGCTATTTTAATGGCATTTACAATATTTTTAGAGTTTCCGGAAGTTGTGATTCCGATTAAAACATTATTTTCGCCTTTGTATCCATATACCTGTTGCGCAAAAACCATATCAGGTTCAACATCGTTCATAAACGCTGTTAAAATGGATGTTTGGCTCACAAGCGAGACCGCAGGAAGCGCTCCCTGCATATTGTCAGAAAGGGCTTTATCTCCGATTACCGCTTTATCAAACGAACCCAATGGCCTCTTTTTAAGGAACCCCTTCATGAGCTCACCTACTATATGTTCACTGTCCGCAGCGCTTCCGCCGTTACCGCAGATCAGTACGGTTCCACCATTTTCATAACATGATATAAGTATGTCATATGCCTTGATAATATCGTTGCGGCATACTTCTAGCGCTTGATGGTCTTTTATAGTCTTTTCCAAAATAGCAAATGTTTCTTTTTTCATATCATCCTCCGGATATCTCGTATGCTGCTATGGACAGCGCTTCCAGGTCTCCAATCTTTTCTCCCAGCGCAGCGGGAACAACCCTGCATACCTTGCGTGCGTGTATAAGGGTTTCCTTTTCAATAACTTTTTTTGCATGAGGCCATATTATATCCGTGCTTCTTGCAAATATGCTGCCAATTGCTATTACTTCAGGATTAATCAGGTCAATGAATATTGACAACGCCTTCCCGAGGTGTCTTCCGCTTATCTCATATATCTCAAGGCCAAGTTCATCCCCTGCTTCAGCTGCATCACCGATGATTTTGGCCGTAAGGTTATCAATGTCTTCTATTGATTTACAAAAAGAAACTTTTTCTCCCATCTGGAGTTTTTCGAGCACTTTGGTCCTGGCTATCTGTACAATACCGCCTCCGCTGCAGTAACCCTCGCATGACCCTGCTTTTCCATACCCGACAGGACCGGTGTCCGTAAGTCTGATATGACCGATTTCTCCTGCCATATCGCTGGTTCCGCTATATAAATGTCCGTCAAGGATCATACCTGTGCCGAAACCCGTGCCAAAGGTTATGAACATCATGTTCGATGTTCCTTTTCCAGCACCATACAACCACTCCGCAAGCGCCCCTGCATTGGCGTCATTTTGAAGTTTGCTCCTAATGCCAAAGCGTTTTTCAAATATCTCAACTATATGGATTTCATCCCAGCCAATAAGGTTGGGCGGAGATAGGATTATACCGTTTTTGCTGTCAAGAGGTCCCCCGCAATTTATACCTATGCATGCGATGTCATTGGTTTTTAAGTTATGCTTCTTCAGTAGTTCATCTGTTACATCACATAGTTTTTCAATGACTTTCCCAGGATTCGGAGTAGTCGGAAATTTAATTTTATCTAATATTACAGGTTCCTCAGTAAGCGGACTGGCTTCATTAACGGCTTGCCCTAAAATAGCCGCACACTTTGTTCCCCCAATATCAATTCCGATTAAATACATCGTTCCCTCCATTTAGAAGATAATATATATTATAGCCTATGGGCTGTCAATTACACTATTTACAGTCTTGAATATTTTTTCCATTCATCAACAAGTGCCAGTGTATTGTTCCAGTTGAAGTGCTGCCTGATGCTGTTTGTTACACCAAGTATAAATCCTGTTCCTTCAAAAGTCTCCATAGCATTCCTCACGGCTTCTCTTGTTAATTCATCATTATTTGAGTTCAGGCACACCGGACTGCTTACACCGGTCCATATTGCAGATTTCCCGCCAAGGGCATTTCGTATCTCTGCATTTGAACAATTGCTTAATTCAGGTTCAAAACCCTCAACACAATCAAATCCTATTCCTGCAATGTCATCAAGCA
>Ga0233414_10000604_pt1 | contig 14664 bp, 25 predicted proteins | sample Na_anoxic_10_MG_FD_189020 | JGI IMG/M metagenome (GOLD analysis project Ga0233414, IMG submission 189020) | Seawater microbial communities from Saanich Inlet, British Columbia, Canada - Na_anoxic_10_MG | ecosystem: Environmental > Aquatic > Marine > Inlet | place: Canada: British Columbia...
ATACACTAAAGCTTCGTCTTTGTCAACAAAATAATCTTTAGTATGACAAAAGTCTTCTGTGGTGGTGCCTAAGTGTGTTTCGTCCATATAGCGAACACAGTATTCAGTAGCGGTATCAATACCATCTGGATCATTTTTCCACTGACCTTCAAGTTCCTTGCGAAGAATACCAATAACTTCCCAAGTCACAAACTGGTACGTGCGGAGAGGAGTATCATACTTAAACCAATCTTCGCCATTGATCTCCTGATGGATTTTCTTACGATGTGAAACAGTATTGCGTTCTTCAACAGAATAAAACACATCACCAATTTTTAGCCATTCGGGGTTAAGCATCTTTACGATCCCCTTCATATTCTTTCATATTGTATCCTTCTGCCTCTGTTCCAGCATCGTAGCCTGCTTCACGACCAACATCGTATGCAGCCTGAAGCCATTTCAAAACTATTTCGATGTTATCGCCTTGATAATCATTTAGGTCTTGGTACAAATGTTCTAAACCAGGACCAAAGACCTCAACCTCATCTAACCATTCATCAAAGTTCATATTACGATCCCTTTAGTTTTATTGTAGCCAGTGTCATACGTGCAAAGTGGGCACCGGCATCTTGTGGCGGCAATGACATTAACATTTGACCTGCAAACTCACCCTTACCTATTCGCTTCAAAGCCTCCAAAGCATCCTCTAGCTGGGCCCTCCGCTCTGCGGTTTTCTCGATTTGTTGTCTTGCCTTTTCGGACCAGAAGCGCCACAGGTTGCCATTTGATGTGAGACCGTGGGATGTCTCAATACTGTCTATGGCTGCCTCAAGTTCCTCAATCCGTGCGGCTTGTGCCTTCATATTTTCAATGCAATCTTCGAAAACCTGTAGCTTACCTGCTTCGACTCGGCCTTGAAGGTCACTTAGGCACATCTGCGCAATATCATAGTTATATTCACTCATTCTATTTCTCCATCAATAATCTGCGTGGAATCCGTCAAGTAGTAGATGATAGAGTCTACCAAGTCTGGTTCACCTGTAAAGGCAATTGCTAAAATAGTTATTCCTATCATAAAAGCGGCGTTATCACTCATCTGTCATCTCCACAAATTTGCCATCTACAATTTTCATAAACTTATAAGGCACACTCAAATCACCTGCACGTTTAAAGTATGCACGACCACCATCAACAGCACAGTCGCCAACTGGTCGGTAGTCGTGTCGGTGCTGAGAATATTCCCAACCCTCTGGACCTTCTACCATACCAAACTCAAAAGACTCAATTGGATCTGCATTGGCAATCATAACTGTTGCATCGCTAGCATAGGGGTTACGGTATAATCCAAAGTAACGATTACCAAACTCAGGATGTGGAGTTTCTCGATAAAATACATCAGCGGCAAAATCAGCAGTACCATATGTTGCACTTGTGCAAACGTACTTTACTGGCACTCCATCTTTTTCACTATAGAGTTTTTCCGCTCTTGCTGTGTCAAACAGTGGTGAGTGTTGAATATTCATTATTTGATACCTTCTGGTTTTTGGCCTGTTAGCCATTGTTTACGTGGTGAACTGTCCGAGCCCATCATTACTTGGAACCAAGCTGCATCATCAATTTCAATCTTGCTAAGAACAGGCTGGTTGATAATGCTGTAGTATTCATCTTCTGTTAAACTTGCAAGTCCCTTGATGTAACGATGCTTGTAGCCTTTTGATTTGTCATTGGCTTTGAAGTCTTTGCCTGCTTGATACTCATAGAACCATTTGACGTCTTTGTCTTTGTTGCTAATCATAATAGGAGTACGTGTCATATGAATACGTCCTTCTGAAAACAGTCGTGGCCAAAACTTATAAAAGAATGCCATCAACAATGCCGCAATGTGATTACCATCGTGGTCCGCATCACTTAGTGTTGCTACATACTTGTAGCTCATATCATCAACGCTGTCTGGGTCGTTAATATCCAATCCCAATACTGCAACCAATTCGCTAAGCTCTTTGTTTTTCAATGCATCAGCTGGCTTCATATCCCAAGTGTTCATAACAACACCGCGAAGTGGAAAGCCACCTACTGTTTTAGGGTCACGAACTTTTAGCAAGAAGCCAATAGCACTATCGCCCTCACACAAGAATAGTGTGCTGTCTTTGCCAGTTGCAGCAATGTGCTTGGCTACTTTGACTTTCTTTAGTTTCTTTTGTGCTAGTGTAGCGGCACGTTTGTCTGCGGCTAGTTTCTTAGCAAGCTGTGCTTCTACGATAGGACCAATAATATCTTCACTGCTCATAATCTTTTTGGCAATGCTGTTGAAGTTTGGTACTATTGCTGTTTCATAATGGCCTTTAACTTCGCTTGCAGTATTAGTCAAACGTTCTTTTGTTTGGCTGTCGTACTTTGGATTAACAAAGTTACGTGCAAACATTACAAATGTAAGTCCGTTCTTGATAGTGCTTTTGGCAACTTCAATTTTGTGCTTGCGCTTAATCATTGAACCTAGTTCTTCTACAACACTGTTTACAATGTAATCATTGTAAGCACCACCTTGGCGTGTGTTAACACCATTAATGTATCCTGTTGTGCGATATCCATCTTCACTGCCAGCAAAGAAGTACGCTAGGCTTTCGCTTTGTACTTGTACAACACTTGCTTCTTCTGAAGTAAACATAGCTGCATACTTGCGAATGTTGCTTTCTTTGATACGCTTGCCGTTGAACTTGAATTTGATTTCAGGAAATGCTATTTGCAAACTTGTTAGTCTATCTTCAATTAGTGCAAGTGTGTCAACTTCATCAACACTGTCAATAGCCAGCAAGCTCATATCTGGTGTAAACTGTACACTAGTTCCACTGCCGTCCTTTTTAGTAATAGTTACGTCATTGTTGTTAGCGCCGTCTGTGCTTGTTACACGCACTTGCTTTCCGTTTTGCCACGTAGTACCAACAAAGCGTTTGCTCATAAAGTTAGTACACGCACTACCAACACCATTGGCGCCAATAGTTGTACGCTCGTCATCAAAGCTTGTACCTGCATTTGTTTTGGTCCAAGCCGCTACTGGGCGTAACATTTTATTTCCGTCTGCATCAACAACTTCTTCTTGTGGAATACCACGTCCGTTGTCTGTTACAGTAATTGTGCCACCTTTAACACTTACACTGATTTCATCAGCGTGTTTGAACTTAGTACGAATTGCTTCGTCTATACAGTTGTCAATGATTTCATCAACCATTTTATTAAGTGCAGGCACATACTGGACACCTTGCCAGTTGCCTAGTACAAAGCGGTCTAAGTTTTCGCTTGCAGTACTTCCCAAATACATACCAGTTCTCATACGAACGTGGTCACGTGGACTTAGGATTTTAAAATCTTCTGTTTTCTTCTTAGTCATAATGACTCCTGTTTAACTATCATCAGTATATTATATATCCTCTCAGATGTCAACCTAATAATTTCTTGCTAAATATTTGTATGAAAGATGAATACTTAAACACCTTTTATAAGATACTAAAAACTACACAAGAACAGTACAACTATACAGTACCGGAAGATGTAGAAGCATACTTGGTTATCCTACTCAGCAGTTTTGTTGAAAAAAGTGATGTTCCACGTGAAGAACCATTTGCGATTGCTTTTCTACAATTAGACAGTAAACCAGCTAGTTACGCCAAAGAGCTAGGTGATGATTGTTTGTTTATTACAAGTATGTTTCCCAGCTATATGACCAGTCGTGGACTGAGTGCAAACTATCTCAGAGACATTGGTGCCACCAGTTATGGTGTTGCTGCTGATCGTATGAACAATCGTGTGTTTGATAGAATAAGTCGTGAGTTTGATGTGTGCAGAAACATACTGTGCAAAACTGCTGACGATCCTGTAGCTAGGTTACTCAACCGTTAACGCTTGCTCTTTATAGCTTGTTCTTTTGCTGTGACAGTATCTATTTCTTCAACTACCCAATTCAGTTCTTCGCTGGCTTGGACTTCAAACCATTTGCCAAACACATCCTTGCCTGTAATCTTTTTAGCAGTGCGCTTACCAAAGTCACGAACGTATATAACCCGAATGTCTTGTAAGTGATAGATTGTTAGTTTGTATCTTGGAAACAACCAATTAATCATACTATTAAAAATACCCATAGTGTTCTCCTTATACTGTTACTTATCATAAAAAAAGCAAGCATCGAAATGCTTGCTTTTTAGCTGTTGTTTATGCTTATTGCTTCCCTAGCTTTTTTTGCTCCAATCGCATCGCCGAGTGCGAACACCAACCATACTTCTCCACACATCGCATTAACACCAACAACCTGGCGGGTACATACTTGCCTTCGGCTGTTTTTTTACGTTAGTGACTACGCTTCTAATCATCGGTGTGACGCCCACCGACTAGCAAGGTGACTATCCTTGCACGCCTAGGACCAAGTGGTTACAATCCTCTTGGTATTCCTAAAATTCTCTATTCGCTTGCTTCGCTTATGCTAGCGATATTTGACTGCAAACGCTGATCAAACTCTGAGTCAGACATTTTGTATTTTAATCCATCAGTTAACGCTCTACTAAAGCTTGCACTCATACTTGCGTTTTGTGCTAGTTTTGCAGTTGCTTGTGGCAATGGATATCCGCCGCTTAGTGCTACTAGTCGCTTTACACTAAGATGCTTTTGTAATGGTGCATACAAGTTTGGTGTATCAGGTAAAGTTAACTTTAGTATACATTCGTGTTTTGTATCACCAAGCGTATACGTTCCAATCATATCAGCCAATGCTGACTCTATGTGTGTTTTCTCTGTAGCGTGAATTGATACTTCGGGTTCTACAATAGGAATTAATCCAGCATCAAAAATCTTACTAGCAAACAAAAACTGTTGATTGAGTACTTTGCGAATACAACTTATGTCAACTATGAAACTACGCATCTTTGTGCCAACACAACCTGTTTGTTTGGCATACGCTATTGCTTCGGTTAAATCAAATGGTTTCATAGTACCATCTTCTTCAAGTCCTTGATCTATTTTTAAATAGCTGTCAATGCCTGCTTCACGAAGTAGTTCAACACCGCCTCGTGCAACTGTTTCACGAAAAAGAATAGCACTGTCAATGTTATTGTTGTTGAACGCCGGACTGTTTATAATACGCAATCTAAACTCGTGCATTTTATCTGCAGCTGTATCAGCAGTAAATTCACAACCATAACGCAATAATGCGGCTGGTGTGCTTCCGCCACTTTGATCTAAAGCTGCTATAAATGACATACGTTTGTTTTCCTTTGTATTGTTATTCTGGTGGGACTGGTAGGGTTCGAACCTACGACCTGGACGTTATGAGCGTCTTGCTCTACCACTAAGCTACAGTCCCGTTATTCTTTGGTGCTCCCTTCCGGACTCGAACCGGAAAGCCTTGCGGCGACAGATTTTAAGTCTGTTGTGTATGCCAATTCCACCAAGGGAGCATTAACTAAATTTATGGCGATTCCTGAAGGATTCGAACCCTCGACCTACGGAGTAGAAATCCGTTGCTCTATCCAGCTGAGCTAAGGAACCTGTGTTACTTATCTACTAAACAAGTCTGGTTGTATAGTATATTCTTCAACAGTTTGTTTTGTAAGTATTCCGTTAATCCAATTGGTTGCGGCAATCATTACATACTCGCGACTGTGATCTGGATATTCAATACGACCTACAATGTCACCATCCTCATAGAACAAAACTTCTAAACAATGGTTCATTTCAATTACTGATTCTCGATTGTTAAGTTTGTACTTCACGGTGTTTCCTTTGTTGTAGTAGTTTATGGTGCGAGATAAGAGACTTGAACTCCTGACCTTTCGCTTATCAGGCGAATGCTCTACCAACTGAGCTAATCTCGCATTCCTTGGTGTCAATTGAGGACTCGAACCTCACCGCAGTAGTTGACATGACGCCTGTAGTGTCTGTTACTGTAGGCAAACCTGCATTGACATAGTTCTGAATGGCTTCTTGCGTTATTCTACGTCCATTTCTGCAAACTCGCGCCATTCATATTCGGTAGCCTGCGCTTCTTCTTCCCAGAGTAAGGCTTTCACTTCACAATCAAAAACTTTTTCCACGTGCCGCGAAATTCCCATTCCACCGTCATAAGACACGTCATATCCAATGTAAACTTTCATCTGTGGTCCTTTTGTTTTACTTATTATGATATTATACTGATTCGGAACAAATGTCAAGAACTTTTTTTACTTTTTTTAAATTATTGACATAGTATAGGCAGGATAAAGTGGCTATACACCAAAGGAGAGCCGGTTAAGGTTGTCCTAAGTCCCTAATGCCCTTGGCAGCGATCAACCTGCCTCACAGTGCAAACATTCACCGTTACTGTTATGCTCCCCAGCACGAAGCTGTATATGGGTAACAGTGGACTGGTTATATCCTAACGTCGATCTTGTTGCAAATCCTGAGGAGGAATTTATCGGTTTTACCAGCAACGTTACTGATCGTAAAGTGAATGCCTCGTTCCCAGACACACCGTTAGAATTTTGGAGCGGATAGGGGGATTCGAACCCCACTCAGCACGGCTTGGAAGGCCGGCGACACGGCCCGCGTGCTTACCCGCAAATAGGTGCCAGTTTCTCCCTACTGGCAGGTCTCCTAGCTTTCTAACTACATACAAAGCCTGTAGCTTCACAACGTCTAGGACCTTGGCTATGTTAAACATTTGGTGCGCCCGGAGAGACTCGAACTCTCACGCCGTAAAGCACTGGTACCTAAGACCAGCGTGTCTGCCAATTTCACCACGGGCGCATTAATGGTGCCGGATGAGGGATTCGAACCCCCGTCTGCTGATTACAAATCAGCTGCTAAACCATCTCAGCTAATCCGGCTTTATTTGTAACTTCCCACTGCCGCTCATTGCCGCGTCGTTAACGGGTTGCAGCCCTAGACGCTTATAAGAAGATTACTTGGAACGTTGTTAGTACGCACGCTATCAATATGATCACACTCTAGTACTAATTTTTTTCCATTATTCTTATACATTTATTTATCTAATAATGTACGTAGTTAAACTGTTACGTCTACAATACTTGCAGCCATTACTGAAAACGCTGCAACAATTGTTTTGCCTACTACTACAGTAACAACGCCGTTGTCAACAGTGAAACTATCACCATCAATGTAATCTGCTTGTGCTGTACCGTAAGCTGTAATTTTATATTTCTTCATATTGCTAAGCCTTTCTTGCTTATATACTTACTATAGCGTATTGTGTTGTATAAGTCAACCACTAAATGCAAGTTTTTTATTTTTATTTTGGTCTCGGATGTAGGATTCGAACCTACGACCCTCTGCTCCCAAAGCAGATGCGCTGCCAGACTGCGCTAATCCGAGTAATTGGCATAGGTGGAGAGACTCGAACCTGTAACCAAAACGTTATGAGCGTTCTGCTCTAACCATTGAGCTAGAGGAGTGTTATTATAGTGGTGAGCCGGTCGGGGTTCGAACCCGAGACCTACTGATTAAAAGTCAGTTGCTCTACCAACTGAGCTACCGGCCCATATAAAACTTTTACACAAACTCTCGGCTTGTGGTAGTTGGAGTGAGCGACTGGATTCGAACCAGCATAGTCGTTCGACACAGATTTGCAATCTGTTGCATAGCCTTTCTGCCACGCTCACATATTGGCGGAGAGACAGGGATTCGAACCCTGGGAACATTGCTGTTCATTGGTTTTCAAGACCAACGTAATCAACCACTCTACCACCTCTCCGTATTATTAGTTGTTTATGTACACCTAAACTTCAAAGGCTGTAATTCGGAAGTTTCATACCGCATTTTACTTACATTCCACCAGTAGTCACATGAGCACATTGTAGATCTTGAACCATCAACAAACTCTACAGTTATGTCGTTGCACCCATCGGGCATATGTTCTAGCGGTTGCCATTCCCGGGGGCTATAATAGTCTTCCTCGTCCATCATCTTTCCTTTATTTGGCTCCCTGTGCTGGGCTCGAACCAGCGACATTTTGATTAACAGTCAAACGCTTCTACCAACTGAGCTAACAGGGAAAAACTACTTAACTCAACACCCCTAGTATCTCCAATCATTCCGCACGGTCTTAATGACGGCCGCCGCTCTAGTTTGACTGAAACTAGTCTGAGTGCTTTCAGTTGTACTTCCCTCTACACGGGTGCTGAGTTAAATAGTTCTTTTGTTTTCGTGGGAGAGACCTTCTGCAGTGCCCCTCCCCTTAGCTACTTTCTCGCTTGCAGCAACGCCTGGGTTTCCTTCGGTACCAGATGTTCATACCCACCTAACTTATTAACCTTGTACATTGGCAGTTAGGATTTTACATCCCCGAAAGGAATTTCTAATATGGTCACCCTACGGGAATCGAACCCGTCTTTCCAAATTGAATCAATCTGGCGTCTTAACCGATAGACGAAGGGAGCATTAACTTTATGCTCATCAAATAAGCTTTTGGCAGAGAGGAAGGGATTCGAACCCTCGGTACGCTATTAACGTACACCTCCTTAGCAGGGAGGCACCTTCAACCACTCAGACACCTCTCTATCAAAAACTTACTTCTTATAATGGTTCCAAACTAATGCAACCACTACAAGCATCACAGCAAATCCAGCTTGTAACAATATTCCGTTACTAACTAGTGTAGTCTCCCACCAAACGACATCGTTGTATTCGAACTGTTTCATTTTGTGTAAGCCTCTTTGTTGTTCTGCTTATATACTTAATATAGTACATCTCAACTCAGAAGTCAACCACTAAATGCAAGTTTTTTTACTTTTTTTCAATTATTTTTTCTACTTGGTTTAGTAGTACATTGTCTACCCACCAACGTTCACTTTCAAAGGACAAGTGTCCACTACCATCAGAACTATATGTAGGACCATTGGGCTTTTGTGTTTCGAGTATGCTCCACACACTGTCTGGTACTGCACTGTCTATGCTACTGTCTAGTGTACTGCTGTCGCTGTTAAACAACACAGGAACAACCGGTGCTACACGCTCTATAAAGCCCTGTAACACGGTGTAAGCATTCCAGTGCGTTTGTATCTTAGCAGGGTTTACTGTGCGCAGCCACGCTTGTTTCCACTCTACAAAGCTTGTATTATCGCCAAAGTAGTCTGTTTCATATCGGTGCGATTGGCTTTCAGGGAATATGGTATTTGTTGGTTGTACATTTTCACAATAGTGGAATTCTGTTCTAGTATGAATATGCGAAATGGTTTGCAATGGTGTAGTGTACTCAATGGGATCTTCTGGCCATATGGTATAACGTGTAGCACTTGGTATCTCAAGCACAACCACGTCAGGGGTGTACTCATCAAGTGCGTGTATGGTGCGTTCCCAGAAACCCTCTATGCCAACACCGCTTACACCAAGGTTTATTACCTCGCTGTTGGGTATGCACTGTTCTAAGTAGCCCGGCCACGTTTGATCAAACAACGCTTGTACGTTGCTGTTACGCACTGTACTAAGCCCTGTGCGCTGTTGTTGCTTTATGCTAGTACTGCGTAGCTGTTGAGTCAATGCTATGCTGTCGTGCCCGCTTTGAACGTGGCTTGTACCAATTGTAAGGATTGTAGTTGTCATAAAAAAATACCGCTAGTGTTAACTAGCAGTATTTATGTCGGAGAACATTCTTATAATTTTAGTGACGACTAACTCGGCAACTGCTATACATAACTTTGCCCCACTTTAGGCTTGTCATTTTAGCATCGTTGTTGTAGCCAACTTCATCAAGCCAGTTTAACTGGATAGTGTAAGCAGGCTCTTCCATTCGAGCGTCACACGCTACGTCTTTATCAAAACCAACTGTGTATTGGACGTGGTGGATAAGTTCGTGTAATACAGTTGAACGATTGTATGGATCAGCAAGATTCATTTCGTTGTGGAAATACATAGTATCATTACGATGGTCGTAAAATGCTGCAATAGTTGGGATAGTCATATCTGGACCCAAACCTTCGCCGCCTTCGCCTTCGTATGCTAATTCTACATACAATGTTTGTAGAGCATCACGTTCCATAATTACAATGCTAGGCATAGCAACATCAGCAACAGGCAAGCGACTTTGGCCTGCTCGTTCACCAAGTTTCCAAGTCTTAGCATTTGTTTCAATGTATGGGAGGAATTCTGCTACGGCAGTTTGAATGTTAGCAACAGTAGGAGCGATAAAATCTGCTTGTGCTGTGCTGTTGTCTGTGCTATGGGCAAATGCTGTAGTAGCACTAAGAGCGATAGCAACAAGTGTGTTAGTGATTGTTTTCATATTTTAGAAGCCTTTTAGTTTATTGTTTATGCTAATAGTATAGCACGTTTTGTTGAGTTTGTCAACCTTTATTTTAACTTCCTGTAACTAAATCCAAAGAACCATTGTCTAGTAGCTCAAAGTTTTCAATGTAGCGGTGATGTGTTCCACTTTGTTCAATGCAACTATTGGCTGCAATCCAAAGGTTTTTAACTGTACCGTCCATTGCCCAAGCACTTGTTTTTGCAGTTGAACGGTTGCCGCCATCTTCTAAATCAGCTTGGATATCGTTTAGTGTTGCATCGGGGCGTACAAATGTATAAGTAACTTCACGCATCTTTTTGTTGAACAATGCGTAGTCAGCTGGCATACAGCCGCCATCCCAAATGCTCCAAACACTATCAAGGTTGAGTTCAACACGCAAGTCTTCAAAGTGTTCCATTGCAAGTGTATCTGCATCTACGTCTTCAAATTGAACAAATTCCATTGCAATTGTTTCTGCGCTTACATCTTCGAATTTTACATTTGTATCTAACATAGTGTATTCCTTGCTTTTGTTTAACTTATACTTATAATATACAGTAAGATGTCTTGGTTGTCAACCTTTTTAGTCAAGAAAAAACCCTTGCAGAACAAGGGTTTGTAAATTAGTTTAAAATAAATTTATAGTTTGGTCTCTCTGGGTCCGTAGCTTGTAAACTCCATACCTGCAGCGTGTCCTACATAATTCTTAGTTGCAAGACTCCAAAACAATTTAATCTTCATAGTTTGCTGTACTACTACTTCTAGTACTGAGCCTTCTCTAAAATTAAGAATGTCTGCTTCGCGAGTTGTGTCCATATCTACACAGAACAATTCACACCAGTCTTCATATCGTTGATACATTACAAACACTCCATCGGATTGTGTTGATTTTCATCGTTCAGCAACCATTGCCAAAATTCAGCAACAGTTACCTGTGCAGTTGCAATGTCGTTGCTTACTTGCTGTTCCAGCGTTGGCAAGTCAATAATATCCATAGTCATTTCTACTGTAGGTGTCATACGATCATTAAACTCTTCTTCTGTTAAGTGTTCACCATTCAAGCGCCAATACTCATGACCAGCACTGTTAATCAGAGCGGGACCATCTTCTCGGTGTAGTTTATTATTTAAGTACCAAGACTCATCACCATCAATGCCCGTAACAGCAGGTCCATCTTCTCGATGTAGTTTACCATTTAAGTACCAAGTCTTGCGACCATTAGCATACTCAACGGCAGGGCCATCTTCTCTGTGACGTTGACCATTTAAGAACCAAGCCTTATGACCATCACTATGTTCAACAGCAGGTCCATCTTCTCGGTGTAGTTTATTATTCAAGTACCAACACTTATCACCATCAGCATTCTCAACAGCAGGTCCATCTTCTCGGTGTAGCTCATCATTTAAGTACCAATACTTGCGGCCATCAGTATAAACTCTAACTTCGTATTTGATATAATCAGTCATTACTTTACTACCTTTACATTTTTACCTAAAGCCTCACCAAGCCGAGCCATAGTCATTTCTACTGTAGGTAACATACGGTCAATAAACTCTTCTTCTGTTAAGTGTTTACCATTTAACCACCACTCCTTCGTGCCATCACTATCCTCAACGGCAGGTCCATCTTCTCGGTGTAGTATACCATTCAAGTACCAACACTTATCACCATCAGCATACTCAACAGCTGGACCATCTTCTCTGTGTAGATTATCATTTAAGAACCAAACCTTCGTGCCATTAGCATACTCCATAGCTGGTCCATCTTCTCGGTGTAGCTCATCATTTAAGTACCAAGCCTTATAACCATCACTACGTTCAACAGCTGGTCCCTCTTCTCGGTGTAGTTTATTATTCAAGTACCAACACTTATCACCATCAGCCCACTCCATAGCAGGACCATCTTCTCGGTGTAGTTCGCCATTCAAGTACCAATACTTGTCACCATTAGTATAAACTTTAACTTCGTATTTGATATAATCAGTCATCATTTTACTATCTTTACTTTCTTACCTAAGGCTTCTTCTATTTCAGCTACAGTCATTTCTACTGTAGGTGTCATACGCTTATTAAACTCTTCTTCTGTTAAGTACTCATCATTTAAGTACCAACACTTATCACCATCAGCCCACTCAATAGCAGGGCCATCTTCTCTGTGAAGCTTATTATTCAAGTACCAAGACTTGTCACCATTACTACGCTCAAGAGCAGGGCCATCCTCACGGTGACGTTTACCATTCAAGTACCAATACTTGCTACCATTAGCATAAACTTCAACTTCGTATTTGATATAATTAGACATTATTTTACTACCTTTACATTCTTACCTAAAGCCTCATTAATTTGAGCCATAGTCATTTCTACTTCAGGCGCCATACGTTTGTTAAACTCTTCTTGTGTTAAGCGTTTACCATTCAAGTACCAATCCTTATAACCATCACTATACTCAACAGCAGGTCCATCTTCTCTGTGACGTTTATTGTTCAACCACCAAGACTTAGTACCATCATTCCACTCAACAGCAGGTCCATCTTCTCTGTGAAGCTTACCATTTATGTACCATTCCTTGTGGCCATTAGTATAGACTTTAACTTCGTATTTAATATAATCAGTCATTAGAGTTCTCAGTTTGTATCTTCTTTAGTTCAGCTTCGTAAGCAGCATCAGCAGCACGAGCATCGGCACGAGCAGCCTTATAAGCAGCATGAGCAACAGCAACAGCAACTTCATAAGAAGCATCATCACCAGCATCGCGAGCAGCATAAGCAGCATCAATAGCAGCCACAGCGGCAGCCTGAACATCATAAGCAGCAACATCACGAGCAGCCTTCAGCTCTTTAAGTCTTGCATCTGTTTCTCCTTTTTGTATCCTTATTTCTTCCGCAAGTGGAGACATTACCAAACTATCTAGGCGAGACCTATTTTTCTTCATTGATGTTAGGAAAGCGTGACACTTAGCAACACCAGATATTGTACCAGCCCCACCCTCGGCTTCGATCATATCAACCCACTGGTAAATTCCATTAATAGTGTTTGAAGCATTAATTGCGGCCTTAAGAAGTGTTGTATCTTTAGTCATTAGAGTTCCCCTCTTGTGTCTTCGCCAGCTCGGTGTAGTAAGCAACCCAAGCATCATCATAATCATCTACCATGTCATTCCAAGCATCAGCAGCCTTCCGAGCATCACGAGCAGCATTCCAAGCATCACGAGCAGCAGCATCAAGGGTATCAGCAGCCTTCCAAGCAGCACGAGCAGCATTCCAAGCAGCACGACCAGCATCACCACGGGCAGCATACTCAGCACCAGTAGTATCCCAAGCATCACAAGCAGCATCATAAGCCATTTTTAGTTCTTCAAGTCTAGTCATTACTTTACTACCTTTACTTTCTTACCTAAGGCCTCGCTAATCTGAGCCATAGTCATTTCTACTGTAGGAGACATCTTCTTATTGAACTCTTCTTCTGTTAATTGCTCACCATTTAAGAACCAAGCCTTGTCACCATCAGCGCACTCAATAGCAGGTCCATCTTCACGATGAAGCTTACCATTCAAGTACCAAAACTTGCGGCCACTGCTATACTCCTCAGCAGGTCCATCTTCTCGGTGAAGTTTACCATTCAAGCACCAAACCTTAGAGCCATCAGGATGCTCAATAGCAGGTCCATCTTCTCGGTGTAGTTTGCCATTCAAGGACCAAAACTTAGTACCATTAGTATAAACTGTAACTTCGTATTTGATATAGTCGGTCATTACTTTACTACCTTTACATTCTTACCTAAGGCTTCTTCTATTTCAGCCATAGTCATTTCTACTGTAGGAGACATCTTCTTATTGAACTCTTCTTCTGTTAATTGCTCATTATTTAAGCACCAAGCCTTCGTGCCAGTACTATACTCCTCAGCAGGGCCATCTTCTCTGTGACGTAGACCATTTAAGAACCAAGCCTTGTCACCATTAGGATAGACTATAACTTCGTATTTGATATAGTCGGTCATCATTTTACTACCTTTACATTCTTACCTAGGGCTTCATTAATCTGAGCCATAGTCATTTCTACTGTAGGAGACATCTTCTTATTGAACTCTTTTTCTGTTATGCCCTTACCATTTAAGAACCAATGCTTGTCACCATCGGCATACTCAATAGCTGGTCCTTCTTCACGATGCAGTTTATCATTCAAATAGTAAGCCTTATAACCGCCGCCATACTTAATAGCTGGTCCATCTTCTCGGTGTAGTTTACCATTTAAGTACCAAAGCTCGCCGCCATCACTATACTCAAGAGCAGGTCCATCTTCTCGGTGAAGTTTACCATTCAAGCACCAAACCTTAGAGCCATCAGGATGCTCAATAGCAGGTCCATCTTCTCGGTGTAGTTTACCATTTAAGCGCCAAGACTTGCGGCCATCCGCATAAACTCTAACT
>Ga0233414_10000605_pt1 | contig 14636 bp, 13 predicted proteins | sample Na_anoxic_10_MG_FD_189020 | JGI IMG/M metagenome (GOLD analysis project Ga0233414, IMG submission 189020) | Seawater microbial communities from Saanich Inlet, British Columbia, Canada - Na_anoxic_10_MG | ecosystem: Environmental > Aquatic > Marine > Inlet | place: Canada: British Columbia...
GACATGGTAAATATCTTAGGTTAAAATTAGCGCACATTTGACCGCTACTGCACATATGTGCAAACGATTCCAAGGAAACCCATGAATGTTGAATCCAAAACTCATTTGATGGTGAAGGTGGCAAAACAGTATTTCGAAAAAGGGATGACACAGCAAGAGATTGCCACTTCCCTGCGTGTCTCGCGATCAAAGGTTTCGCGATTATTATCACGGGCACGGGAAGAAGGAATCGTTCAGATTGCAATTGAAGTACCCCCAGGAATTTACTTAGAACTAGAAGAATCTCTTGAACAACACAGCTGCCTTGTAGAAGTCATTGTGGTTGAAACGAGCAATTACTATTACCCGGCCGGAATTGCTTTGGAGCTTGGACAGGCAGCAGCAGGCTATTTAGAAAGAGTTATTAAAAAGAAGGATATCATAGGATTCGCCTGGGGGACGACCATGAAAGCTATGGTTGATGCTATGCAACCCCAAAAAATTCCCGGCGTCAAGATTTTTCAAATGAACGGCGGACTTACTCCGCAAATGACTGACATTCATGGGACATCTCTAACTCGCAATCTAGCAGCGCGTTTAGGAGGGGTTGCTTATATGCTCCAAGCCCCAGGCGTTGTAGATAATCCCCAAACTCAGCAATTTCTTATGGCTGATACTCAAGTCCGTCAGGTTTTTGATTTATCCAATGATGCCAGTATGGCTTTTTTGGGTATCGGCACAATTGCTGATGACACACTTTGGGGGCGGGCTGGACTTTTACCAGAAGAGGTTACTGGAGAGTTGGAATCACTTGGCGCGGTTGGCGACATTATGTCTCGGTACTATGACATACATGGGAATCGTGTAAATTCCAGTTTATGCCAACGCGTAGTCGGCATCCCTATCGATCAATTGATTAACATTGATCGCAGGATTGGGGTGGCAGGGGGTGAAGAGAAGTTCAAAGCAATATTGGGTGCTTTGCAAGGAGGATATATCAACGTCTTGATTACTGATCATATAACTGCGCAAAAACTTGAAAAAGCTTTGAAGAGAATGATTTGAGATCCATCGAAAGGAGGTGAGATTTATAAAATAGATATTCTTGTGTGTTTCAATCCTATTCAGCTATAAATGAAATTGAAGGAGTAAGAGATGAATTTACGCAAAATTATGTCAGTTTTTGTTCTTTTAGCAATAATTGGAGCTGTGCTGGTTGGTTGCAGCACTCCAGCTGAAGAACCTGTTGTAGAAGAAGAAGTAGAAGTAGAAGTAGAGAGTGTTCCTGAAGAGCCTGCCGAAGAACTTACGATTGGATTTATTCCAATGACCATGGATAATGAATATTTCATTACCATGGTGAATGCCGCTCAACAAGAAGCCGACAAATTAGGTGTTGAATTGCTTGTCCAGGCTGGAACTTCTCACGGTAGTGCAGAAGAACAACTGCAAATTGTTGAGAACATGATCACAAACAAGGTCGATGCCATTTGTATCGTTCCGAGCAGTTCTGTTGGTTTGATGACCGCTTTGAAGAAAGCCGAAGAAGCTGGCATCCCTGTGATCAATCTGGACACTCGGTTGGATGCTGAGCTTGTAGAAAGCAGTGAACTTAGCCCTGTTCCGTTCATTGGAACGAATAACTATGATGGTGCTAAACTTGCAGGCGAATACGCACTTGAGATCACCGGTGGCACTGGAGAAGTCGCCATTCTTACCGGTATCGCTGGACAACAGAACGCAGCTGATCGCCGCAATGGTTTCTTTGATGCGGTTGAAGGAAAACTTGAAGTAGTTGCTGAAGCTTCTGCTGATTGGGAAGTTGAAAAAGGATACAACGCTGCTCAGAATATCATTCAGGCAAACCCTGACATTGTTCTAATCTTTGCAAGCAATGACAACATGGCTCTGGGCGCAATCCGAGCCGCAAAAGAGGCTGGCAAAGAAATCGAAGTAATTGGATACGATGCTATTGGCGAAGCCTTGAATTCTGTCCAAGCTGGTGAAATGGCATCAACGATCGCCCAATTCCCGGCTGAAATGGGTATTCAGGGTGTTCAGGCAGCAATCGATCTCATTAATGGCGGCACGATGCCCGAGCTAACTTATACCGAAACTCGCCCCATTACTTTAGAGAATGTTGAAGAGTTTATGGCATATTTAGCGAAATTCAAGTCTGCAGAAGCCGTAGCAGAAGAAGCGGCAGAAGAAGCAGCAGAAGAAGCAGATGCGGAACCCTATGAGATTGCCGTGATTGTTAAAATCACCGGCATTCCCTGGTTCAATCGCTTGGAAGAAGGTGTGCTCCAGGCAGCTGAAGACTTTGGCGTGAACGCTTACCAAGTTGGCCCCGCGGACGCAGACCCGGCTCAACAGGCCAGAATCGTCGAAGACATGATCAGCAAAGGCGTTGATGCTATTGCTGTAGTTCCTAATGATGCTACTGCTTTAGAGCCAATTTTCCAGAAAGCACAGGAAGCCGGTATCATTGTTTTGACTCACGAGTCACCTGATCAGGTGGGCAACGACTACGACCTTGAACTGATCGACAATGTTGAGTTCGGTCGTCATCACTGGGATATGCTAGTTGAGTATATGGGTGATTCCGGACAATATGCGATCTTCGTCGGTGGGCTGACAGTGCCCCTCCACAACCTGTGGGCTGATGAAGGGCTTGCGTATGCCGCTGAAGAATACCCCAATCTCGAGTTAGTTACTGAGCGCATCCCTTGTGGTGAAGATCAGGAGCTTTCCCGCCAGACGACCCTTGATTTACTGCAGTCCTATCCTGACCTGAAAGGAATTATCGGATTTGGCAGCTTAGGTCCTCCCGGAGCGGCGCAAGCCCTCATCGAGAAGGGTCTGATTGACGACGTAGCGGTTGTAGGAACAGTACTCCCCTTACACGCGGCACCTTATCTCTTGGACGGTTCCATGGATCATGGTATTCTCTGGGACCCCAAAGATGCTGGCTACTCGTTGGTCTGGACTGCTATCCAGATGCTGGATGGCAAGGATATCACCGACGGCATGGATGTTCCTGGTGTTGGTGTGATTACCCTGGATGGCAAGGTTATCAAAGTGGATGCGATGTTGAACATTACATCCGAGAATGCTGAAGAGTTAGGTTTCTAGAACCCTTCCTACCTAAAGAGGAACTCGCCTTGTGCGAGTTCCTCTCTAAATCCAGACAAGAAGATTCAAATAAGTTTTAGCAGGGATCTTCTGAAAATGCAGAAAAAGAACGTGATTGGTTTCTTATGTCAGAACAATTCCTCTCTCTGAAAAACATCAACAAACGCTATGTCGGCGTACGAGCTTTAGACACCGTTGATTTCGAGGTGGCTAAGGGCGAGATACATTGCCTAGTAGGAGAAAATGGATCGGGAAAATCTACCCTGATCAAGGTTATCTCTGGCGTGGTTCAGCCTGATAACGGAGCAGAAATCGAGATTAATGGTGAACGTTTACAGGATTATCAGGCCATTGACGCTATACACAAAGGGATCGAGGTGATTTATCAGGACTTATCGCTCTTCCCGAACCTGACAGTTGCCGAAAATATAGCCCTCAGTCAGACGATAGCTGCAAGAAATAAATTTATCAACTGGCAGGAAGTCCGGCAAATTGCCAAAAACGCGATGAGCAAGATTGAAGCAGACCTTCCCCTGGATGAACTGGTAGCTGATATTTCATTGGCTGATCAACAGCTTGTGGCCATTTGCAGAGCTTTGACTCATGATGTTAGATTGGTCATCATGGATGAGCCCACAACCGCCCTAACGCGCAAAGAAGTGGATGCTCTCTTTGGGGTTGTAAAAGACCTGCAAACCAAAGGGATCGCCACTATGTTTGTCAGTCACAAGCTGGATGAAGTTCTTGAAATTGCCGAAAGTATTAGTATTCTGCGTGATGGTGAAAAAGTTGGCACTTTTGCCAGTCAGGAATTAGATGATGAAAAGCTCATCATGCTCATGACAGGCAAGAAACTTGATCATAAGAACTTCGCTGGAGAAATTCAAAAAGATGAAATTCTTCTTGAAGTGAAGAGACTCGCAAAATCCGGGAATTTCAAAGATATTAATTTCCAGCTTCATCCCGGTGAAATCCTAGGCATTACTGGCTTGTTAGGGTCAGGGCGAACCGAATTAGCTCGCGCCCTGTTTGGGTTGAATCCGGCCGATTCCGGCGAGATTTTACTTCAAGGGAAAACTGTCACCATAGCAAGTGTGCAAGATGCCATCCAATTTGGTATTGGTTACGTGCCGGAGAACAGGCTGGTACAAGGGTTGGTAATGCAGCAAGCGGTGAGTAAAAATATAGTAATTACGATACTCCAAAAGCTGCTTAATGGCCTGGGATTGATAAACCGCGAAAAAAGGAAGAACAGTGTTGACCAATGGATTGAGAACCTCTCCATCAAAGTCCCTTCAACGGATTCACCCGTACAGACTCTTTCAGGCGGTAATCAGCAGCGAGTCGTGCTGGCAAAATGGATCGCAACTGAGCCAAAAATCCTGATTTTAGATGGACCAACCGTGGGAGTCGATGTGGCCGCTAAAGGCGCTATCCACGATATTGTCAGAGATTTAGCTGCCCAAGGGGTAGGAATTATCGTTATTTCCGATGAACTATGTGAGGTTTTTCATAATTGCAATCGGGTTATTGTGATGCACAAGGGTAAATTTATCACTGAATTCGACACCACACATGCGACAGAAGATGATATCCGAGATTTTGTCGGCCGAATCAGCTAGAGGTTGTAATATGAGAAAACTGTTTTCCCGCTACGAAACTTTTGTATTCATAGCAATTGTGATGCTTGGGGCAATTATTACCTCGGTGAACCCAAATTTCCTGACCTTGGAGAATTTCCTTGATTTATTCAAGAGCTATTCTTTTGTGGGGATTTTGGCCATAGGTGTGCTTTTTGTGTTAGTCTCAGGGGGAATTGATATTTCCTTCACCGCTACAGCAACCGTCGCTATGTATGTGATGGCTGTTATTGTCAACCGATATGGGGGTAATATGTTCACCGCATTTCTCATTGCTAGCGTGGTGGGCATTATTTTGGGGATGTTTAATGCGATTATCATTCATTATTTTAAGATTCACAGCATTATCACCACGATTGCTACTCTCAATATTTATTATGGGTTGCTGATCGTCTTTTCCGGCGGAAAATGGATTTATTGTCTGCCAACTTGGTTTCGTGAATTTGCACAAGTGCGGGTTTTCACCCTAACCAATTCAATGGGTGGCGAATATGGGTTATCGATTATTACGGTGATCTGGCTTGCATTATTGGCGTTGGCATGGGTGATTCTCCGATATACCGTCATTGGCAGAGGTGTCTATGCATTGGGTGGTAATCCGGTCTCTGCCCAACGGGTTGGGTTCAACATCCTACGCTTGCAGTTGTTTGTGTACGGATTTATGGGCTGGTTGGCTGGTGTTGCCGGTGTAGTATTAACCTTATTAGTGCAGTCCGTAGCTCCTAATTCGATTGTGGGAAAAGAATTGGATGTATTGGCGGCCGTTGTTCTCGGCGGTGCTAGTTTGTTGGGTGGAGTAGGTACTTTATGGGGGACGCTGCTTGGCGTAATCCTTGTTGCTACTATGAATAACGGCATGACATTGATGCGGATTCCTGCATTCTGGTATGATGTCGTTATTGGACTTATTATTGTAATTAGTGTAAGTGCCAGTGCTTATCAACACAAGAAGAAAAAGAATAAGATGATTGATATCGAAGTCGATTGAGCCTGGAGGTAACTATTGAACCGGAAATTTTCTGATAATCTGATTTTATTATTAGCATTAGTTGGTATCATCTTGTTGATGGGTGGGCTTAACGGAGCCCAGTTCTTCCAGGCCAGAAATATCCAAACCATGGCTTTCCAACTGCCTGAATTGGGTATACTCTCTCTAGCAATGATGGTCACGATGTTAACAGCAGGTATTAATCTTTCGATCATCGCATCTGCAAATTTGACAAGTATCATTATTGCCTTGATTCTTTCACGTGTTATGGGTTCCGATATGAGCGAGGGGGGATCAGTTGGTATTGTTGTCCTGGCAATCGGAGCTGGTTTGTTGGTATCAGTTATAATTGGTTTATTCAATGGCTTTTTGGTTGCTAGCCTTGATGTGTCACCGATCCTTGCAACTCTGGGCACCATGATTCTTTTGAAAGGTGTTTCTATTGTGCTGACAAAAGGATATGTTATCTCAGGATTTCCCCCACTCATCCGTTTTATAGGTAATGGATCCGTATTAGGGATTCCTATGCCGATGATTATTTTTATTATAAGTGCTGCGGTTATGGCTCTGGTGTTGACGCGCACCAGCCTGGGGGTGAATATTTATATGCTCGGTTCGAACGCGACAGCCTGCCACTTCTCAGGCATCGAAAATCGAAAGGTGTTGCTGAAAACTTATCTGATTTCGGGTGTCTACGCAGGTATTGCAGCCATTATTATGATGTCCCGATTCAACTCTGCTAAGGCTGATTATGGCGAATCTTATCTACTGATGACGGTTTTGGCAGCGGTGCTGGGAGGCACTAGTGCGGCTGGGGGTTTTGGAAAAGTCTCCGGCTTGGTGATTGCCCTAGTTATCTTACAGGTTGTATCCAATGGCTTGAATCTCATGCGCGTCAATAATTTCCTAACGATAGCAATCTGGGGCATTATCCTTATTTTGGTAATGGTCGCAAATTATCTTAGTAAAAAGTATCAGCAAAAAAGGTGGACAGCATGAACAAATTTCTAGGTATTGATCTGGGCACAACCGGGCTGAAGGTTACACTGCTCACCGAGAATGGGCAACTTATTGACTCTGAGTACTGCGAATACCCAATTCTTTCACCTCAACCTGGCTATGCCGAGCAAGACCCGCAAGCCTGGTGGACAGGCTTCATCAATGCTTGTCAGAAGATCAAAAAGAAATATCCTGCCGATTTTGGTTCTGTGGTCGGGATCGGCATCTGCGGGCAAATGCACACTCAGGTTTATTTGGACCAGGAAAACAATATACTGCGCCCTTCCATCACCTGGATGGATCAGCGCACCAGCGGCATCGTTGAGCGCATCAACCAGAACGAGGATGCCAAAGAACTGGTTTTTCAGGAAACCCAAAATTTTGTCTCTACTACCTACACAGCCCCACAAATTCAATGGGTTATTGAACATCAACCCGAGGTGTGGAGAAAAGTCTCGAAGGTATTGGTTGCCAAGGATTTCATCAAATTCAAACTCACTGGGCAAATGGTGACCGATTTTTCGGACGCCAGCGGCACATTATTATTCAATGTCAAAGAAAGAGTTTGGTCAGATGCAATGTTTAACTATTTTGGCATTCCAAGGGAGATATTCCCTGATGTGCGGCCTTCGGATGAGATTATGGGGAAAGTCACCCAAGAAGCCTCCACCCTGACTGGCATCAAAGCGGGGACACCCGTTGGCAATGGCAGCACTGATAATTCCGCTTCCGCATTAGGGGCGGGGATGATCAATCCAGGACAGGTTACGCTCATCATCGGCACGGCAGGGGTGATTTCGGTGTGCTCAGACCGCCCGCTGGTGGATCCTAAAAATCGAACCCTGTGCTGGAATTATTGTCTCCCAGACTATTGGATTACATTGGGAATCACCCAAACAGCAGGCGAATCGCTGAACTGGTTTAAAAATGCGTTTGATAAAGGTGAGATGGGGAGCAGTTCGGGGGATATTTTTGAGCAATATAATCAAGACGTAGCTCATGTCCCAGATGGATCGGGTGGGGTAGTCTTTCTGCCCTATTTGAACGGTGAGCGTACACCCTATTGGGATCCCGCGGCCCGTGGTCTCTTTTATGGATTAAATCTGTCAACCGAGAAAGCTCATTTCGTCAAGGCCATCATGGAAGGCGTGTCTTTCGCACTACGGAATAACATCGAAACTGTTGAGTCATTGGGAATTGAGATCAATCAGGTTAGGGCTGTAGGAGGAGGGCTGAAAAGCGATACCTGGTTAACAATACTTGGTAAAATCTTGAAAAAACCAATTGTCACCGTGAGTGTGCCTGATACCGCCAATCTAGGCAATATGTTGCTCTGTGGCCGCGCTTTGGGCATATATACCTCTCTGGATGACGCAGTCGCTAAGATGGTTACCACAGATAAGCAGGTTTTCTTTGAAGAAGATACTGAAGTTTACGAGAAACAGTATAGTATCTTCCTAGAACTTTACGAAAGATTGAAGCAAACATTTAAGAATTAAGGAATAAAAATGACAAACGAAATTAAAACCAGCTTAAAGGAAGTAATAGTTGATACTGGCCTTGCAATGATAGAAGAAGGATTGACTGTAGGTACTTGGGGTAATTTCAGTGTGCGTGATCCCGAAACCGGATTGATATATATTACTCCCAGCGCAATGAACTATCAGGATATTGATTGTGAGGATATTGTTGTTCTGGATACCGATTTGAACCTTGTTGAGGGAAAGCGTGTCCCTTCCGTGGAAAAGGGCATGCATGTGTCAGTTTATAAAACCAGGGAAGACGTCAATGCCGTCATTCATATCCACCCGAAATATTCCACTGTGCTGGGTGTCAACGGGATGGAATTGCCTGGAATCAGTGAAGATTTTGTGCAGATTATTGGCGATAAGATGATCTGTTCAGATTATGCCCTGCCCGGAACACCGGAATTGGCAGTTAATGCTGTTAAAGGTCTGGGAAAAAGAAATGGTGTACTGCTGCCGAATCACGGCGCACTGGTGGTGGGCCCGAATATGCCGAAGACTTTGACAGCCTGTCATGTGGTGGAAAAGACAGCTCATATTTATATTATGGCACTAAGTATTGGCACGCCCAATTTGATTTCCATGGATGATATTATCGCCATGCAGGATTATGTGAAGACTAAATATGGAAATGAATAGTGCCAAAATCAGCGTCACTAATTTTGCCGGTCTCGAAGAAATCGACATGATTATCGTCGACCACGGCATATCCGAGGAGTAACGCAAGATATTCACGGATCGGGGTATCGATCTGAGTATTGTAGATCAAGGCAAAAGCCATAAGAGATCAAAGGATTAGTACTTATGAATCTGGATTTAAAGGGAAAAACAGCGATTGTTACCGGGGGCAGCTGCGGCATTGGAGCGGCCATAAGTGTTTTATTGGCCTCCTGTGGCGCAAATGTAATGATCGACTATCTTCCGGTGCAAAAAGACATCGAAGGTCTGAAGAAGGTTGAGAAGCAGATCCGAGAAAACGGCGGTGTTGTTGATTCTTTCGCCGGAGATGTCACCTCTCCGGAGGCAATGGAGGATTTATTCACTAAAACTCTGGACCGCTTCGGCGGCCTGGACATTCTGGTCACCAGCGCTGGGTTCACCATACCGGCGAAGGTTCAAGATCTTTCCCCCGATTTGTGGAAGAGCGGGATCGACGTGAACCTGAGCGGCGCTTACTACATTACCCATGTAGTCTGCCGGCACATGATCTCTCAGGGAGCAGGAAGGATCATTTATATCGGATCGTCAGGCTCAATTACAGGAGGCGGAGGATCGGCGGCTTACAGCGCTGCCAAAGCGGGGATCAACGGGTTGGTCAGAGCCCTTTCCAAGGAGCTGGCTCCCGAGGGCATTACCGTCAACGCGGTGCTGCCTGCTCTTATTGATACAGAACTGTTTAGGAACAGGGAACCAGATCCGGTAAAACGGAACAAGAAAATTGGGCGCATTCCTGTGGGGCGTTTTGGTACCCCTGAGGATGTGGCCAATATGGTGCTGTTTCTGGCGTCGGACCAGGCCGGATTCATCAGCGGACAGCAAATCATCGTTGATGGTGGATCGACCTATAAATAGAGCAGTAAACGACCTGCTCGGCACAGCCGGGCAATTCGACATTAATTAATTTTGGAGGATAGTATGAATAAGCAGGAAATGATTGAAAAAGCATATAAGTTGGGTTTTGAAGGTGAGCATGACGTCAGAGGATGCGCCCAGTGCGCACTTGCGGCGGTTATGGATGCTACGGGAATCCAGAACGATCTTGTCTACAAATCGGCCAGCGGCCTAGCCGGGGGCGCCGGGGAGTGCACCGACGGGATCTGCGGCGGCTATTCCGGGGGAATAATGGCCATGAGCATGTTCTTTGGCCGGACCCGGGAAGAGGAAGCTACCACAAAGGGACGCGCGGACAAGTATGTGTCCTTCCATATGGCCGCGGCACTGCACGACAAGTACATTGAGAAGTACGGCACCGTGATCTGTGCTGGTATACACGAAAAGATCTACGGAGAATCCTTCGACCTCAGAGATGATGAGCGGAAACAGGCCTTCCGGGATGCCGGAGCCCATGAACGAGAAGACGGCTGCTGCGCCGCGGTCGGAGACGGAGCCCGCTGGGCTACGGAATTGATCTTGGATAAACTCGAAGAGGAAGGACTCACGCCGGAAGATTTCAAAGATCAGGTTGACACGGTTAAATGATTGCCAGATCAAGACGAAGAAGGAAGTCCAGAACGACAATAGAACATACAGGAGGAAACGATTATGCCTGAAGCCGATAAAGAAGGAAAAATTTACTACGAGGATATACCCCAGAAAGGGAAGCTTTTTTTCTTGAAAGGATCAACTGAGCTGGATTGGGGAATGAAGAACCGGCTGGCCAGGATCTTCAATCCCAAGGACGGTCGCACCGTGATGCTGGCTATCGATCACGGCTATTTCCAGGGCCCGACCTCTGGGCTGGAACGCATCGACGTGAGCATCCTGCCCCTGGTGCCGGACGCAGACGTGGTGATGTGCACCCGGGGTATCCTGCGCACGATCATACCCCCGGCTGTCACCAAACCCATTGTGATTCGGGCATCCGGGGGACCGAGCATTCTTAAGGAGCTGTCCGATGAGCAGATTGCCATGGATATGGAGGATTGCATCCGGTTGGGTGTGTGTGCCACAGCCATCCAGGTTTTCATTGGAGGAGAGTTCGAAACTCGCTCCGTGGGAAACATGACCCGGATGGTAGATGCTGGTCTGCGCTATGGGATCCCCGCCATGGCTGTCACCGCTGTGGGCCGGGATATGGAGCGCAACGCCAAGTACTTCCGCCTGGCTACCCGCATCTGTGCCGAGCTGGGTGCTCACTATGTGAAGACATACTACGTGGAGGAGGGCTTCGAGACTGTGACAGCGGCCTGCCCAGTACCGATCGTGATCGCTGGCGGAAAGAAGAAGCCAGAGCTGGATGCACTGAAGATGGCCTACAATGCCATTGACCAGGGAGCCTCCGGAGTGGACATGGGGCGGAACATCTTCCAATCAGATTCCCCGGAAGGCATGATGAAGGCCATCAAGGCAATTGTGCATGGCAATGAAAAGCCAGAGAAAGCCTACGATCTCTACCAAACGATCAAGAATAAAAGGAAATAACAGAATCGCATGAGCTACTTACAAAAATACTCTGATGAGGTCCGGGATTTCACCAAGGTCTGCAAGCGTCTGTCGGATCTGATGTACGTGACCAGCCAGGGGGGCAACCTCTCATACAAGCTGGATGAGAACCTACTCCTGATCTCCCCAACCTGCATGTGCAAATCCGATATCACGGAGATGGACGTTGTTTTCATCGATCTGGAGGGGAATACTGTAGAAGGTACCCGCAAGCCCACCGGGGAAATGCCGATGTACCTCAACTTTTACCGGGACCGGCCGGACATCAAGTCAGTACTCCATTGTCACCCACCCTACACCAATACCTTTACCATCCTCAAAGGAACCAACTGGCTAATGAAACCGGTTTTTCCCGAGACAGTGGCGGAGGTGGGGCCGGTACCGATCGTACCATACGCAGAACCCCTGACCCAAAAATTGGCCGACAACTTCGATCCTTTTGTTAAGAAATATAATGCCTTTCTCATGGAAAACCACGGCCTGACGATACTGAGCACTGCCGACATCTGCAGGATTATGCAACTGGTGGAGATCCTCGAGATGAGCGCCATTTCAATTCTGCAGGCTTTAGCCATCGGGGAAGTCAAAGAGTTATCCAGACAAGATGTTCAGAATCTCGAGAACACCATGAAGACTAGAAATCTGCCCATGATTGGAGCCCCGGGAGTGAACGCGTCTATGGTCGATCTATACTTTCCGGAAAATTAATAGAATCTCAACTGTACCCTTAGTTATCCGGCCAGGGGTATATCAAATTTATGTCAGAAAGAGAGTTGAAACGGATATTAACCTGGAATAATCCATGCAAGCGCATGATCGAATGAGCAGGATCAATGTGAATAGGTCTATAGCCTTGCAATGACCAAAGTCAACAAAGGGATATAAAAGCAAAAGACGCTGCCTAAAAGGCGGCGTCTTTTCGTATGCCCCCACGGGAGAATCACTTCCCTCGCAGCTACGGCAGAACCCACTCCCAGCTCATGTTCCCGCAGTAAACTCCGCCCACTCTCTCACTCACTAGAATCATGCCCTATCCCTTCACTATTAACCAAGATCCTTAAGTCGCGCGTTTGATGGTGCAGACCAGGATTCCACTTACCGCAAAAGGCGCAAGGCTGTCTCGGCAATAATAGCCACACCATAGGTAAAGCAATCTTCGTCCACGTCGAAGCGAGGATCGTGATGTCGGCGTTCATCCCCCTCAATCCTGCAGCCCAGCATAAACATGGCACCGGGAGCTTTCTGCAGGAAAAAGGCAAAATCCTCTGCCCCCATATCAAGTTCAGGTTTGATTATTTTGTCCTCTCCCAGCAGCTCGCCAGCCACCTTTTTTACCAGAGCAACCACATCCGGATGATTGTGCATGGGGGGAAAGCCAACATGGATCCTCAACTTATAATCCCCTCCCAGAGTGCGTGAAATTTCCAGGGCCTTTTTGATCTCAGCGTGGATTTTTTCCTGAACTTCCGGGGTGAAATAGCGGATGGTGGCTAACATTTTAACTTCTTCCGGGATCACATTATCTGCCACGCCGCCGTGGATTGAGCCAATGCTGATCACGCCGGGATCGGAAGGCTTCAGCTGCCTAGATACGATGCCGTGCAGAGCCAGAATCACATGGCCGCTGATAAAAATAGGATCAATCACTTTGTGAGGGGCTGAGGCGTGTCCGCCCTTACCGATGATACTGGCATACATGGTATCCACCCCGGCTGAAGCAAATTCGGTAGCGACTTCAATCTCACCAGTGCGGGTTGATGCATCCACATGTTGGGCCAGCACATAGTCAACACCCTCCATCGCCCCATCTTCAATCATTCTGGGAGCACCGCTGAACTCTCCATCATCGGTTTCCTCAGAAGGTTGAAAGAGGAAACGCACAGTGCCAGAAAATTCCTCAGCAGCCAACAGCTTAGCGGTGCCCATGGCCATCGCTACATGGGTGTCATGACCGCAAGCGTGCATCACCCCGTCATAGATTGATTTGTAGGGGACCTGGTTGGCTTCCTGAATCGGTAGGGCGTCCATATCAGCCCGGATGGCAACAATGGGTTTTCCCTCTCCCAGTTCTGCTACCACACCGGTTTTTCCGACACCGGTCCGCACCCGGTATCCCAATTTTTGCATGGTTTCCGCGATCAGCGCAGAAGTGCGCTTCTCTTCAAAACCCAACTCAGGGTGCATATGAATATCCCGCCGCCAGGCGACTATTTCAGATTGGAGCTTTTTTGCTTTGTTGATCATATTGACCTCACAGTAATATAGAAATCTTATTCCAAGTATTTTGCCAGAAATTCAGCAGTCTGAACTTTACTCTTGATCTGGTTTTCAATTTTTAAGAAGAAATGCCCTTCATCCTGATAAAGATGGTATTCACATTCTTTTCCCAGGCTGACTAAAGTTTCATAAGCCTGTTTGGATTCACTGGCCGGGCAGCGCACATCATTTTCACCGCAGATCAACTGCACCGGGCATTGGATTTGATCCAGGAAGAAAAAAGGTGAGCGCTGATGCCATAATTCTTGGTTGGCAACCGGATCGCCAAAATTTTCCCTGTCCCAATGCTGCAGGTCTTCTCGTGAGTTCTCATGACAGGTGAGCCAGTTTAAGACCGGAATCCGGATGATAGATATAAATATCGCAATTTTCTCCCCCGTCCAGATCTATGGTATATGCCAGCAGTTGGCCGTCGGGGCTCCAATGCGGTGCGAATTTAGCGCTTTTTCCAGCGGTAATTATTTGGGGAGGAGAATCATGCTTCAGATTGAGGATATATATTTCCCAGCGCCCGGTCTGATTCCAGGAAAATACCATCTGCGAGCCATCAGGAGAAATATCAAATCCCTGGTCTGGATCAACATATGGAATTTTTAGCAGGTCTTCTAAATCCAGGTGGTCAGGCATACTTTTTTTCTAATAATTATGGCAGGTGACCCAGTGGCCAGGTTTGACCTCCTTCCATACTGGGGTTTCCGATTTACAGCGCTCTTTGGCGTTGTCGCAGCGGGGATGGAAGCGGCAGCCAGAGGCGATATTTTCAGGGCTGGGGGGAGCGCCTTCAAGGATGATGCGCTTGCGCGCTCGCGTGATGCGAGGATCGGGAATGGGTACAGCAGAAAGCAGGGCTTCAGTATAAGGGTGCAGGGGGTTGTTGTACAGTTCGTCGCGGTCAGCAAGCTCAACGATAACCCCTAAATACATAACGGC
>Ga0233414_10000606_pt1 | contig 14632 bp, 11 predicted proteins | sample Na_anoxic_10_MG_FD_189020 | JGI IMG/M metagenome (GOLD analysis project Ga0233414, IMG submission 189020) | Seawater microbial communities from Saanich Inlet, British Columbia, Canada - Na_anoxic_10_MG | ecosystem: Environmental > Aquatic > Marine > Inlet | place: Canada: British Columbia...
TATAACCAGTTTACAGCGCTTATTATCCAATGCTTTGACCAGTTCAATGGCAAGCTCTATCCCTTTTCTCCTTATAACGCGTGTAGGCTGCAAAATCATTATGTTATCTGTTTTCAGACCAAATTTATTACGAAATTCTTCGGTACGTTTTCCATTCAAAGGCGGATTTTCAAAATCCAGGACATTGGGAACAATCGTTGCCGAAATCCCCCTGCGATGGGCCAGTTCTTTCTGTGCGGCAGAATTAATAACCACATGTTCAATGTTGGAAAGGTCGGGAGGGAAAGCCATGTGAAGATATTCCCCAACGGCATTAACGGAAAAACGGGTTCTTTCCCAGTAAAAATCATGATGATGGGCAATTGTGGGAATCTGTGTTTCAGAAATGTATTCTGCCAAAGCTATCCCTAAAGGTATATTCATCGGGATAGTTAGGGCGTTTTCAACTACTAAAAGCTCGATGTTAAACTGCTCGATAAATTTTTCGAGTTTAGACTTTAAATATGACCTTAATGCGTGAATCGATTCGGTCACGGAAGATTTTCTTTTTGTTTCTCCAAAAACCCTTTCGTTGATCCATACATTTTGCTTATTCTGGAAATGCGCTTCAGGGACAAGAAAGCTTTTTTCCTTTTCTCTATCCAGTTCCCCGGCGAACCAGAAACAGCTATGCCCGCTTTTTTCAAAAACCTCAGCCCATTTGCTCGATTCCAGAGAGACTCCGTCCGTTCCTGCAAAGCGTGTTGAAATGAATCCTATGTTTTTGCTCATCTCTAATCCCTTAATATAATATTTGAAGTCCGAAAATGATGAGTATCAAGCATGTTTTAAAACTAGTTGCAAGCAAAATTTATACCAATTTGCCAACATTATATTATACTATTAATTTTCAGATAGTTATCTCAAATCTACCATTTCCTGGCCCAGAACGTTGGAAATAAAATACCTGAATTAAGTGATTATAGGAAAAGTTTTACATAATTGTAAGTGTCTGGAGCATCAAGGCGAAAACGCAGTGATGTCATCGTTCTCCTTTTATAGTGCTTGTTTTTTTAGGGCTCTTAGTGATATAAGTCAACATAGTCAACAACGTTTCCCAGGTTTCCTTATGATAAAGAGCCTCCATGCTTAAAAACACTTTCCAACATATTCCCGGTATTGGTGAAATAACAGAAGAAAAGATATGGGATTTAGGAATTCTTTCATGGGACAGCTTCAGGCATCCATACCCGGATATGCTCCCTGAAGGAAAAATCAGTATCATTGAAAGGTATCTTAAGGAATCGGAAAAACATCTTTCAAAAAATGATCCCGCCTATTTCTCGGGCCTGATCCCCTCCGGCCTCCAATGGCGAATGTTCCCTGAGTTCAGAGATTTGGCAGTGTATCTTGATATTGAGACAACCGGTCTAGGGTATTACGACAGCATAACAACCATAGCACTTTTTGATGGCCGGTCTATATCATGGTACGTAAACGGGCAGAACCTTGATGATTTTGTCAAAGACATATTCAAATACAGGCTGATAATAAGTTACAACGGCAAGAGTTTTGATATCCCCTTTATTGAAAGATTTTTCAGCATTAAACTGGATCATGCCCACATTGACCTGCGCTTTGTTCTTTCAAGCTTGGGGTACAAAGGAGGATTAAAAGCTTGCGAAACCGCTCTTGGTATTGACAGGGGAGATATTATTGGCATTGACGGCTTCTTTGCTGTTCTCCTCTGGAACGATTATTTAAAGAACGAAAACCAAAAGTCACTTGAAACCCTGCTGGCGTATAACATTGAAGACGTAGTCAACCTGGAAAAGCTGATGACTATCGCTTACAATATGAATATCAGCAATACTCCTTTTAGCAGCCTTAAACTTCATGAACCGCAATTACCGCTGCAAATACCGTTTAAGGCAGATAAAGAGACTGTTGAAAGAATCAAAAATAGATATTTTTATTAACAATCACGATCCTGTCCCATTTACTTAAAATTTCGGTAAGTATATCTAAAAACTCACTATCAACATAATGTTCTCTGGACTTCTCCTTGTCGAAGATCTATCTCGTGTGAGAGGGGAGAGGAGAAGGTTGGGCAACAGTTATGACGCGTATGAGAAGTATTTTATTAAAATTTTTTATCCTGGCCGGGATGCTGCTGGGGCTGCCTCTTTTAGGAATAGTACTTGCCGGGCATCCGCTTGCCGGATATTTTGAATTTCCTCCCAAAACTCAATATATAAGCCATGCGCCATTTTCATGGATTGCTTTTGCAGCGTATACCCTTTTAATTCTTGCGGCAGTTCTTCCACTGATAATCAGAGGTTTTAAGGGATTCAAATCCGCCTGTATCTATTCTTTAAATAAATTTTCTTTCCCCTGGTGGGGTTGGGTTGGAGTTTTCACCGGCATTGTTGCCTGGATTTTTGCATGGACACGGTTTGCATGGTTTGAATGTTTCCAGCCGCATACATTTTTTCCCTTATGGGCTTCCTTTATCCTGGTAGTAAATGCGCTTTGCTATCGGAAATCCGGGAATTGTATGATGATCAATCGGCCTGGGTATTTTCTTTTGCTTTTTCCTGCCAGTGCAATATTCTGGTGGTTCTTTGAATACTTAAACCGGTTTGTTCAAAACTGGCATTATGTGGGAGTTGAGTTTGCCCCCTGGGAATATTTTTTATATGCAACCCTTTCATTTTCAACTGTTCTTCCGGCGGTCTTAGGAACCAGGGACTTGATTTCCAGTTCACCATGGCTTGAAAAAGGCTTTAAAAAATTTTTGAAAATTAACAAAATTAACAAGGTTAAACCTAAGGCGTTAGCCATAATCGTTCTTGTGCTGTCAGGGGTTGGGCTTTTTGGTGTTGGAGTGTTGCCGGATTATTTTTTTCCCCTTCTCTGGATTTCTCCTTTTCTTATACTTATTTCAGTCATGACGCTGTTTGGAGAAAATCACGTTTTATCTGATATTACTTCCGGTGACTGGAGTGTTGTGATATCTTCTGCTTTGGCGGCTTTTATATGCGGATGTTTCTGGGAAATGTGGAATTACTTCAGTCTATCAAAATGGGTTTACAGCGTTTCGTTCGTTCATCGGTTTCAAATCTTTGAGATGCCGATACTGGGGTATGCAGGGTATCTCCCTTTCGGTCTGGAGTGTGCAGTAATTAGCACCTTAATAAAAAAAGGGGCAAAGCCTTTTTAGACTCCGCCCCTTTTGCCGAGGGTTTAAAAGAAAGAAACGTTCTATCAATATTTATGGAACACCTGGGATTGACATTTCCCAATATAAAAAATAGGGCTTCTCGTAATGCCGTTATTCTCGTTCGGTGCATGTCTAATTTATTCTTATTATTGACATCCGTCTGAAAAGATGCACGCACACAAGAGAAACCTAAAATGAATTTTCAAATCAAAGAACGCGATATTAAAAAAATGGTGAAAAATTTTGAATATAAAAAAGTCGGCTTCCCGTAATGCCGTTATTCTCGTTCGGTGCATGTCTAATTTTTTTTTATTATGGACACCCGTCTGAAAAGATGCACGCACATAAGAGAAACCTAAAATGAATTTTCTAATCAAAGAACACGATATTAACAAAAATGGTGAAAAATTCTGATCTGTTATAAGTAGGTACATTCAATATTCGTGCCAAAGTAATATATTTTTTATTATACAGTATTAACAAATAGTTATACCGAGTACCAAAAAATATGTTTTACAAAAGAGGCAAAAAGCATCATCCTCATGACAAAAATTGTCAATTCTTTGCCGCAAATTGTCAATTTGTTGTTCTTCAACACATGTGCATAAATTTCTATAAAATATATTTTCTGGATTTCCGCCGCTGTTTATCCCGTGGGCGGTGCGGGAATAACAGTTTACGCTTTTATATTTAAAAGGGAGGCAACGGAGTATGGAATATAAAGAAATCCTGTTTTCTACTGAAGGAGAGATAGCGTTCTTAACATTAAACAGACCTGAAAAAATCAATGCTTTATCTAAGCAAATGATAGGGGAAATAATACATGCTTTATCTGCAGTATCTATAGATGAATCTGTTAAAGTCATTATCCTTAAAGCTGCGGGCAGGCACTTTTGCGCCGGACACTATATGAAAGAGATGATCAGCGGCGGCATAAAGGAATACAAGTTTATTTTTGATCAATGCACCAAGATGATGCAGATGATCCATGAAATTCCCCAGCCTGTTATTGCCCAGGTGCAGGGTGTTGCCACTGCTGCCGGGTGCCAGCTTGCTGCATGGTGCGACCTGCTTGTGGCCGAGGAAGGGGCGAAGTTTTCCACACCAGGTGTTAAGATTGGTCTTTTTTGTACCACACCCATGGTGGCAATCACGCGGGCTATCGGTAGAAAGGCGGCAATGGAAATGCTTTTAACCGGTCGTTATTTTTCAGCACGGGAAGCAAAAGAACTTGGTTTGATTAACAAAGTTGTACCTTACGAAGATTTAGATAAAGAGACTCGAAAAATTGCCAGCCAGATAACCGAATCAAGCAGGTTTGTTTTAGCCATAGGCAAGCAGGGGTTTTATGCACAGGCAGACCAGACAGACGATAAAGCCCTTAATTATGCCAAACATACAATTACCATGAATTTAATGGCAGAGGATGCTCAAAGCGGTATAAAAGCCTTTATTGAAAAAAAGACACCCCGGTGGGAAAATCGATAGTTTTTTAGTATTTAGCTGAAGGGTCGGGGAGTTTTTCCCCAAAGGCCATTTTGGTGAACCGTTAGCGCTTTATTGATAGTCATAGGGACATAGTGGAGATTGAAAAACTCCCTAAATCCTCATTTAGCTTTAAATCAGCTTTTCAAATATTCATCCCACTCCATGGGAAGTAGCTGCTTTTTTTTATTATTACATTCCTTGCAGGCAGGGACAACGTTACCCTTCGTACTTCTTCCACCGCGTGAGACAGGTACGATATGGTCCATGGTCAGCTCTTTAGGAGGGGTAGAGCGTTTGCAGTAATGGCATATACCTTTTGCCAGACAACGCTTCCACCACTGGGACTCCCTTAGCTGTCTTGCTTTATGGCGTTCCCTTTTTATGTCCGCTTCATCAAGATCGAATGCAAAAGGTTCCATTATTTTTTAATTCCTGCATCCTTATGATTTTCACCTATGTAAACAGTCAGTTGATCTCCCGGATGTATGTGATTTCTGGGTTTCAGGTTATTCCATATGAGAAGGTTCTGCAAAGATACATTGAAGCGCTTGGCAATTGAAGTAAGATTATCACCTCTTTTCACAAGATAGGTGCGCTCTTTATTTTCTGATAACCACTCTTTAAAAGCTATTTCAAATCTTGGATGAAAATCCACAGCGCTGCCTTTAGGTGCCAAAATTGAATGAGTTCCTTCGCAGATATAATGCCCCCTAAGTTCAGGGTTTAAATCCTTTATGGCTTTAAAATATGTTCCTGCGGACTGGGCAATGATATGGATGGGGACTCTTTGAGATAATGCCAGGTAAATTGGATCAAATTGCAGCGGAGGATAAAGATCGTTCTCATTCAATATAAATCCGTATTTTTCAGGATCGGATAAGATTAATTTGGCGGCAATGATCCTAAGCATATACCTCTGGGTTTCTATAGAAAGATATAGCTTGTAATAATTATTGGCTTTTTGCTCCTGTATTTCCGATTTAAGTTTATCTTCACCCATATTATAAGCCGCAGCGGACAGTGTCCATGATCCAAATTCAGCATAAAGCGCCCTGAAGTAGTTAATGGCAGCTTTTGTGGATGAAAAAATGTTTCTGCGTTCATCCTTATATTTGTCAATTATCAAGCCGTAATTGAGACCCGTTTCTTTCATAAATTGCCAGAAACCTATTGCTCCTTTCCGGGAACCGGCATGGGGCCTTAAGGCGCTTTCAATAATAGCGACATATTTAAGATCTTCTGGCATATCATTTTCATTTAGCATCTCTTCAATGTACGGCATGTATCTGTTGGATCGCTTTATCCAGAGAATTACCTGTGTCCTGTCTGAAAGTGTAATTAAAAGCTCCTTTTCAAGTCGTTCCAGGACCTCCCTGTTATCAAGAGGGACATCTTCATCGCAAAAAGATAAAGGGGTGTTGATCCGGATACTGGAAATCAGTGAAGGAAAATAAGAGGGCTCAAGGATCGTTTCGGCATGCACGAAGGAAGCCTCGATAAGCAAAACAAAAAAAACGGATAGTACTTTTCGCATAGAACACCTCATAATAAGAACAGTTTCTCATCAATTTACATACAAGATTTAGATTTTAACTTTTTACGAGACTGTCTAACTTTAGTTGTACTTATACTGAAAAAGCTTTAGCCGCAGAATAGAGTGTCCATATCCCAACGCCGATAAAAAAAAGGCCGGCACCAATTTTGATATAATGTGTCGGCGCAAAACGACTGAACACTAAGCCGCAAAGCACAGCGATAAGAGAGCTTAAAACCAGTGCAGACGCAGAACCTAAAAACACTGATAATTTTGAACTGTGATCTGCTGAAAGGCAGAAGGTTGCAAGCTGAGTTTTATCTCCAAGCTCGGCTAAAAAGACCATCCCGAATGTTGTCAGCATGATTTTGAAATCCATGGCATATCTCCGTTTTTTTATTCAGCTACACCAAATTGCAGAAATTGAAATTATATTGCTGAAAAGAGGTAACTGCTCAGGTATTTAGGTTGAAGACTGAAGGTTGAAGTATATCAATCATCTCGCAACAATTGAATTAAGCCATTCAAGACTTTCACTGTTTCGACAATCTTTGCTTCAAGCGGAGATGAATCATGATTGCGCATGATTTGTCCCTAAAAGTCTTCAATCTTCAGTCTATCCACCTGAGCAGTCACTCTGACCGCGATATTTAACGATTCAGAAGGTCTATAGCCTTTTGAACGATATTTTCAGATGTAAAACCGAATTTTTCCAGCAGCGTACCGCCAGGTGCTGAAGCGCCAAATCGTGCAATACCGACCGTTTCCCCTGCGCTTGTGACATATCGTTCCCACCCCATGGAAATACCGGCTTCTACGGCAATTCGAGAGGTGACATCCGGCAAGAGGACCTTGTCTTTATATTCCTGCGAGGTTTTTTCAAACAGCTCCCAGCTTGGCATGCTCACAACCCTGCTCTGAATGCCTTTTTTCAGAAGTTCCTTTCCTGCTTCAAGGGTTATCGACACCTCTGACCCTGTGGCTATCAGGATAATTTCCGGTTTTTGATCTGAATCAGCCAGAATATAGGCGCCTTTTGCAAGCCCGTCAGCAGAAGCATATTCGGTTCTGTCTATTATGGGAAGTTTTTGCCGGCTTAAGACTAATGCAATTGGACCGTCAGCATTCTTAATAGCCAATCGCCAGGCTTCGGCTGTTTCATGAGCATCTGCCGGTCGGATAACCGTCAGCCCAGGTATAGCACGCAGGGAGGCGATATGTTCAACAGGCTGGTGCGTTGGTCCATCTTCTCCTACTGCAATGCTGTCGTGTGTAAAGACATAAATAACGGGAAGTTTCATAAGTCCGGCAAGCCGTATGGGAGAACGCATGTAGTCTGCAAAGACGAGGAAAGTGCCCCCGTAAGGCTTGAGACCCCCATGAAGGCTGATACCGTTCATGATTCCGCCCATTGCATGTTCGCGCACACCAAAACGGATGTTTCGCCCATTATAGCTGTTTTTTTGAAAATCAAAGGAAGATTCTATAACGGTCTTGTTAGACGGGGCAAGGTCAGCCGATCCGCCTAAAAGGAGAGGCATTTTTTCAGCAATTGCATTTAATACTTTGCCTGATGCAGCTCGTGTTGCAATTGGGCCGTCAGCGGGTTTAAATTCAGGTAAATCAGAGTCCCATTGTGCCGGCAGGTTACCTTTTATTGCATGAGTCCATTGCTCTGCCAGATCGGGATACGCGGTTTCATAGGCATCAAATTTCTTTTGCCATTGTGACTGGGCTGCTTTTCCTCTTTCCACACATTCATGACAGAAAGCGTAAACTTCCTCAGGCACATAAAAAGAATCATCAACGGGAAATCCCAGACGTTCCTTGGTGAGGCGGACCTCTTCTTCACCCAGCGGTGCGCCGTGTGCATCGGACGAGCCTTGTTTATTGGGGCTGCCAAAAGCGATCTGGGTGCACAACAAAATCAAGGAAGGCCTTTTTATTTCCGCCTTTGATTCTTCGAGGGCATTATTAATGGAATCGATATTATTGCCGTCATCAACTTTTAGCACATGCCAGTTGTAAGATTTGAATCGAAGGGCTACGTCTTCCGTAAAGGCGATATCCGTGCTTCCCTCAATGGAGATTTTATTGTCGTCGTAAATACAAATCAGTTTGGACAGTCCCAGGTGCCCTGCAAAGGATGCTGCTTCGGATGAGATTCCTTCCATCATGTCTCCGTCTCCGCAAAACATATATGTATAGTGGTCTATGATTTCGGAATCTTTCCGGTTAAAAAAAGATGCAAGATACTTTTCGGCTAAAGCCATACCCACAGCATTTGAAAATCCCTGTCCAAGGGGTCCGGTTGTAGTCTCAACACCAGGAGTATGAGAAAATTCAGGGTGTCCCGGGGTTTTGCTTTCCCATTGCCGGAAATTTTTTAAATCTTCAAGGCTAAGATCATATCCGGTAAGATGCAAAAGACTGTAAAGCAGCATGGAGGCATGCCCCCCTGAGAGGACAAATCGGTCCCTGTTTGGCCAGTCGGGATTTTGCGGGCTATGCTTTAAAATCTTAGTCCATAGGATATACGCAGCAGGCGCAAGGCCCATTGGTGCTCCGGGATGTCCGGAGTTGGCTTTTTGAACTGCATCAATTGAAAGTGTACGGATTGTATTAATGCAAAGTTCGTCGATTTTATCCTGGCCTACTGACAAGCCTTCATTCATGATTTAACTCTCCTTTTCTTAAGTTTGATGAACTCGTAAAAGTATCACCGATGGCTAAGTAGAAAGTTCCATATACAAGGCGCAGTGGTTTTTCAGAGACGAGGTAATACATGTAGTATGCCGAGTTTCTGAAAAACCGCTGCAACGCAGTAGATGGAACTTTCTACGACGCCACCAAGTTTAAAGCGCTCTTAAGTATTCAGGTTTCAGCTCTATCCTGCCTGCAAGGGCTTCATCTATCAGTTTCAATGTCGCTTCTTTATCCTTTGGAAGTTTTGCCCGTATGGGGAGGTAATTCGAAGCATGGTTCGCATGGAAAAGCCCACTTGAAAGGTTGGTATTAGCGATCATGATTCTCAGCTCCTCAAGCATTTCGACCGGATCAGGTAGTAAAAATTTGCCGGATTCGTAATCGTTGCACAAAGGGGTGCCGGGTATCAGCATTAAACTTAAGGCTCCCACATATTCAGGATCTATTGCTGAGAGAACCCTGCCGGTTTCTTTGGCATGTATCCTGGAGCGCTCTTTCCCCGCAATTCCAAGAAGAACTGTAATAGAAAGCTTGATGCCTGCCGATCTTGCCTTTTTCCCCATTTCGATCATATGCTGCGAAGTCGCACCCTTGTTTATATTTTTCAGGGTAACATCATCACCAGTTTCAAGACCCATAAAGGCAATGCCTATCCCATGTGCTTTAAGCTCTTTTAGTTCATCAGGGCTTTTCATATGCAGGCTTTTTGCATTGGCATAAGTGCCGACCCGTGTGACCCATGGAAGCTGCTTTTTAATTTCTAGAAGAATTTTCATCAGTCTTTTCTGGGGGATAATCAGCACATCACCATCACACAGGAAGACCCTGCGCTGGCGCTTGGAATATTTGGCTGCAAAAGCGATATCTTCCATAATAATGGAGTCCGGTTTTATTTTAAAGCGCTCTCCCATATAGGTTCCGCAGAATGTACACTTATTGCGTGAGCACCCCACAGTTACCTGTAATAAAATGCTGTTTGCCTCGCTTGGAGGCCTTATAATGTTTCCTTCGTAGTGCATTGTTTTGTATATTTCCTCCAAAGGTGATGGCGTCGTGAAAAGTCTCATCTACTGCTACGCCTTGTGTATATGCGCTTTGGAACGACGCCATCCGGTGTTTATTCAAAAACTTTTTACGACGCCATTAAAGGTGACTTTTAAACCGGACTTTTTATTTCAAGCACAAAGAAACAAAGAACACAAGGGATTTCATAACCCAAGTTTTGTAATACAGTCCATGAAAGCGTTGGAAAAGGAATCCGAAACATTTTCCTCCTGGCCAAACTCCGAAATGTCTGTCGGTTTGTTTTTCCCTCTTCCATACTCAACATCCCATCCCAATTTTTTCAACATTTCGATCAATTCCAATGCCTGTTCTTTTGTCGCATCATCTCCTATATTTCCTTCTGCAATAAAAAATTTCATTTAACTCCTCCTTTTTTTCAGATAATATATTATCTAAATTAATGGCTTTTTTTAAATATGCAAATAAAAAATGATGTTGAGTTTATTCGGTTATAATGATATCTGTAAGTTATCCTTTTATATTAAGGACTCTTAAAAAATATCACCAATGGCTGTTACGCCATAAAAATTATGAGGTATGATAAATGAGCAAAAATCAGGCGGATATAGAATGGGAGAATCGCAGACTGTGCAGTAACGACAATTGTATTGGAGTAATAGGCCCCGACGGGCTTTGCAAGGAATGTGGGAAACCTTATGAAGGTGAGTTGCCGGAAGAAATTGCAGACCTGAAATCGGATTTTGATGAAGAACCTGTGGTAAAAGAAGAGCCTCATACCTCTGAGCAAGCCGGGGATAATGAAGAGGAAAAATCACAGGCGGATATAGAATGGAAGAATCGCAGACTGTGCAGTGATGACAACTGTATTGGAGTAATAGGCTCTGACGGGCGCTGCAAGGAGTGCGGAAAACCATTTGAAAGCGAGTAATATTTTTGTAACATTTTAGCGTTTTGAAAAGCCGCATTCAGGTAATCCGATTTTAAGACGTGTCGAACTCAGGCATAAGTAAGCGTAAAGAAAGAACAGGTGCAATCCTTTTATAAAAAGCGTTGCTAAACGGACATATTCTTTGCTTTGCATATAAAATATGCTTGTTGTTGTTCTTTCTTAACGCTTACTAATACCTTCAAACAGCGACTCGCCTTAAAATCGGATTACCTGAATACTCATTTGGGCATATTTTTCAATGTGCTAAATTAATACAAATTTTTTAGTTACTCAAGTTTCGTATTTATAAGCCGGTATAATAATCATGTTTATTTTAGATTTAATTCCAATGCCCACCTTACGTGATTTCGCGGACATTCTTTTTCTTACTTTCGTTACTTACCAGCTTTATGTCTGGTTTAGAGAAACTCGTGCGCTTCGAGTCCTTATAGGTCTTTTAGTGCTTGGAGGGATTTATTCCCTGGCAAAGATGTGGGGTTTTTTTCTGACTACCCGTGTTTTTCAGGTTCTATGGCAGGTATTGTTAATCCTTTTACTGATACTATTTCAGTCCGAAATCAGACAGGTTTTAGAAAAGGTCAGTCCTCTCCGTTATCTTAGATCCCGAAAGCGTAGCTCTCAAGGTGCTTATATAAAGGATCTTGTTAGAACGGTATTTGAACTGGCCGATGAAGAAACAGGTGCGCTAATCGTTCTTGTAAGGAATGACAACCCTGACGAATTTATTCATTCGGGCCATACTATAATGGCTCTTCCCGAACCTTCGCTAATTAAAACCATCTTCAGCCGTAACGCCCCGGCACACGACGGTGCTGTAATATTGTCTCAGGATTGCATTACACAGATGGGATGTGTTTTGCCTTTATCTGAAAAAAAAGGGATTCCTGAGCAGTATGGAACCCGCCACAGGGCAGCCCTTGGCATTTCAGAAAAAACAGATGCTGTTTGCCTCGTTGTTTCCGAAGAACGGTCCGAAGTCTCAACAGTGACAGATGGCGAAATCAAAACATGGGAGAAGCCGGAGCTTTTAACTGAAAAACTTAAAGATTGGCTTGGTATTACGGAAAGTCCTTCTGTTGCGCCAAAAGAATTTTTAAAAGGGGCTTTTGTCAAAAACTGGGGGGCTAAACTTGGAGCCCTGGCCATGGTATCAATGGCATGGCTGATTCTTGCAAGTCAGCAGGAAGTTAAAATCAGCATTACCGCTCCGGTAAAGCATGTTAATATTCCTTCTGAACTTGTTTTGGGAGAACACTCTGCTAAATCAGTCAGCCTTGCCCTTTCCGGCAGCAGGAACAGCATAAAGTCGCTTAAGGACCAAGGTGTTCGGGTTTATGTAGATCTTGAAAATTTATCTTCCGGTACTCATCAGGTCAGGTTGTCTGCAAAAAATATTGATTTGCCTCTAGGCGTGAATGTTAATAATGTATCACCTAAAAATATCAGGGTTATTTTAAATCACGAAGACTATGAAATTCGCTAAAGATTTTATCTATGCTATGCCTATGAATTCAAAATTCAGCTTTGACTGAAACTTTTCAATCCTCACGAAGATTTCCTTTAACATCTTCTGTTCAATACGTGTCAGTGTTTTCGGATTTATATAGTTGTCAGGTTCAGCCTTTTCATCAATCACAGATGTAATCTGGCGGGCTAACCGAAGCTGCAGGAGAAAACTGTATGCTCTTTCAATCTCTTTATATTCCTGCCTGGAAAGGACTTTTTTTATATTAAGCTGGCGCAGTCTTTCTAAAGTGTTTGTTTCTTCGATCTTATTTTTCAGAGCATAAATTCTTGCAAAATCGACGATGGGCGTCATGGCGCTTTTAATATCGAAAGCATCGCGGTGTTTTCCTTTTGATTCAACGACAAAATTTCTAAAAAACCCCAGGGGCGGCTTAAAGTGCAATGCGTTCTCCGTCAGATGGCGAAAAAATCCCGACCATCCCCCCAGGGAATCAAAAAGATGACGGTGTAACGAATCGATTAAGTCTTTATTGCCGTAACCTGTGCGAAAATCAAAAAAAATACTGGCTTGGAGCAAATCTTCAGCCTCTGCAGCATGAATCCAGCTTGAAAAATATTTTTTCCATGTCAAAAGCGGCTGGCACCATTTGGGATTTTGGGCCATCACATCCCCTTTGCAAAATGCATATCCAGCCTGGTCGAGCAACGTGCATACTTTTTCCCCGAATTTTAGAAAATAGTTATTTACCCTGGATTCATCTTTCTTTGGAACATCTTCATAAATAATAGCATTATCCTGGTCGGTTTTCAGAGTCTGCTCTCTTCTGCCCTCACTTCCTAAAATCATGAATACAAACTCGGCAGGGGGCGGTCCAAGCTCATCTATTGTATACTTTATCAGTTTGTTTAGGATGGTATCGGAAACCGTGGTTATAAACCTGGTTAAGTTTTCCGCCTTCGCTCCGCCGGTTATCAGGCTCCTGATCTGTTTGGGGAGTTTGTTATACCTGTCGATGATTTCTGTCATACTGTCAGCCGCAGAGATTTCCCGGATAAGGAAAACAGGAGATTGGCCCTGGGCTGTCAGCAGGTCACGATTGGTAAGAATTCCTGTTACCTTTTTACTGGAATCCGTAACAGCAAGATGCCGGATATTTTTTTCCATCATCGACATCAGGGCTTCGAAAATAAGTGCCTGTTCAGGAATGGTGCGTACGGGAGAAGACATGATATCTGAAACCGGCCGGGAAATATCATATCCGGTTGCAATAACTTTTTTTGTCAGGTCTTTTTCAGTTAGTACTCCTGTGCATTCTCCATCCGGCGTAATGATAAAAAGAGAACTGATTTTTTCACGACTCATCATTCCGGCCGCATCCTGAATCGATAAATTTATATCACCAAAAACAGGCTTTTTCATGTTAATACTTGAAACCGCGCGGTTGAAAAACTGCAAACCCCCTTCTTCAGGTTGCATTGTATTTGCAATAATGGAAGCATACGATTTTTCAAGCATCCGTTTACCGAAAGTATCCGTAAAATATTCTGTTAATGCTTTGTAGCGTGAGCAAATATCTAAAAAGATCGTTTTGGGCAAAAGATAAAAATACGATTTTTCAATTACCCTGAAAGTTCTAACCGAGATGCCGTCATTTACCAGCATGGATATCCCGCCGTAAATATCTCCCTCGCTTAACATCTCACTCATGGTTTTTTGATAATTTTTTTCGTAATATCTTTCTGCCGAACCTTTTTGTAGGATATACAGATATCCTACCCTGGACCGTTCTTGAACGAATAAAACCGTATCTTTAGGATGTTGCACCATGGTAAGTTTTTCGGCTATCAGAGCAGTCTCTTCTGCGGGAAGAAAGGAAAACGGGTCCAGGCGTGACAGGAAGTGCTTTGCCTGGCCTGTTTTAATAATTGAGCCCAGGGAGTCATCAAAAATGTTTTTGCTGAAGTTTTTAACAAAATATTCGTAAAAGGATTTGTTGCGGGTGCAGTAATCCAGAAAATCCTCTTTGGGAATCATATAGCCGGAGCAATCCTTGTCAACTATGACCGTTCTTAAGGAGATTGCTCCGTTCATCAAAATTGTAATTCCTCCAAACACTTCTCCCGGCTTAATATGGCCTATCAGTTTTTTTTCTCCCTGTTTTTCATCGTAAAGAGAAAGGGAGCCCTTTTCCACGACAAAGATATTGTCTATCTTTGTCGTGTTCTGAACTGCAAAAAGAGTATCTTTAGGATAGCTTTT
>Ga0233414_10000607_pt1 | contig 14614 bp, 15 predicted proteins | sample Na_anoxic_10_MG_FD_189020 | JGI IMG/M metagenome (GOLD analysis project Ga0233414, IMG submission 189020) | Seawater microbial communities from Saanich Inlet, British Columbia, Canada - Na_anoxic_10_MG | ecosystem: Environmental > Aquatic > Marine > Inlet | place: Canada: British Columbia...
CGCTATCGTTGGAATGGTAATGGATGGTATACCAAACCAAGCTTTAACAACGGTAAATGTCAAGCTGGTGCGATTGCAAATGTTGCTAATGACAAATGCATCATAGGAGGTGGTTCACCCCCCGCATCTGCTAAATTACCAGCAGCACCCGCACCAGCACCAGCACCCGCACCCGCACCCGCCCCAGCGCCCGCCCCAGCGCCCGCCCCAGCACCAGCACCAGCACCAGCTGCGGCGCCGCCCCAAAATCAAGCTAATAAAATAGAACCATTCTCACTTTGGAGCGGTAAACCATTAGATCCCATAAAATTTAAGCTAAATCGGACGGAAATAGCCAATAGAGAACCAGCTGGTATGCACCCAGTAGGTGATGGTTTACATCCAGAGATAACTGGTTATCTTAACAGAATGGATCAAACTCTTGATCCTAACAAAAACCACTCACCTGTAATTAAATTCTCAGGTTCTAATATTACAGAGCCTAAAGGAACTAACGTATCTCTAGAAATTAAAAATCAATTTAGGAAACTCAATCTAGCTCAAAGAGAAATGCGAGAGAAAGGCTATAACATAGGGAACTTCCTCGGTGCCGGTGCTGCTGGTGCTGTATTCCGGACTGATACTGATGTAGATGGAAGTCTTACTGGTGTTAAAGGCACACCTACTGTAATGAAGTTTGACAATGGTCCTTACGAAGCTCGTATGGCTGATCTAGTTATGGAAGCAGGCTTATCTGGTAAAGATGCAACCAATCGATTAGCTATACTACCGCAATACATAAGCACGCATTTAACAAAACAAAACATGACCAAATTAAAACTTCCATTGTTTGCTATACATCGAGAAGATCTTGAAAGTCTTCCAAAAGGGAGTGCCGATTTTAACTTTATGGGAGAGTTCGGTAGATCCGTAGCTAGGGAAGTAACCCACCCTGCTATAAAACGTAACCAACAGTGGTACCCCGGTCAGGCAACACGTGAATCAGCTCTTAAATCTTTCGATAAGATAGCGAACAAATATAATAAAAAGGCAATGGGTATGCACGGTTCAAAAATCAAAGAACAATGGTCAAGACTCGTTAGAGAAATGAGAACACTTATAAAGCACGGCATATTACCATGCGATATTCATGGTGCTAATTGGGGTATCCGTAAAAGCACTGGTGAAATATCCATGAGAGATGTTGGTTGTGCTGCAGTATTAGACAAGTGAAAACTCTTCTACCTAAAGCACAAAAAATACAGCATCAACTCATACAATATCTACAAAAATAACTGAAGCACCCATAAAAGCGCTAGTAAGATAACTATAAGAGATATTGGCTACGCTACAGTCATAGCAAAATAATTCCCAACCTAAAATTTTATCTTCTATATTTTCCTACAAAAGGTAAAAACTACCCTACCTAAAGGAAGAAACCTTTTTTGAAAATAACGGGTAAAAGTAAACAGATAATGCTACGCACTAACAGATAAAAGCGTCAGCATCCTATATTCGATTAACTATTTAAACCTTAAGCATCGTAATGATCAGGAGATAAATAAATGATGGTGTTTCCAGCTAATATGAATCCCAAAGCTCTTATCCAAAACGATAATAAGTCTAAGAGTTTTACTTGTAATTTTTGTGGTGATATTTCAAATGGGTTTATTGTAAACCCTGGCAACAACCGCGAAAAGTGGGCTGTACTCCCAGTAGATTGGTTAGAAGTAGAAGATCGCCAACCTTATGCTAAAAAACAATTTTTAATATGTTGTCAAAAAAGTGAATGTCAACACGAAGCTAATATTAGATCTAAATAACTAACATCATCGTTATAATCATCGCTAAATAATCATATTCTAGTGATGTATTAAATACATCACTAGAATATAGGATAAAAGCAATAATTTATAAAAATCATAGCATTTAATCGGGTAAAACGATTATGCTGACGATGATTTTAACAACTATTAATCAGAAGGAGTTAAATATGTTACGTTCTTCAACTAATATTACACCTAATAGTACACCAATAGGTTTTCATTTCGGAAATGTTTTAGGCCTACTAGCTGAACAATATAGATACCTTAAAGACTCTGTATTAGAAGGTATACAAAACGGACTTGATGCTAATGCGCATAAGATAATTGTAAACATTAACCAAAAGTCTCGAAACATTCATATTACAGATGATGGTAACGGCGCTTCTCGCGATCGGATGACCTCAGCTCTGTCTAAGGTTGGTCTGACCAGAAAAGAACGCGGGAAACTTGGACAATTCGGTATTGGAGTAGTATCTCCATACAAAAAATGTCGTCGATTCACATTTATTTCTCAACCCCGTGACGGTAGTAATAAAAGCCGTCGTTGGATTTTTGACTGCAAAGCCCTCGCAAGTGGTGCTACAACTACCATCCCCTGCGTGCCACACATTAATAACAATACCTGGTGGACATCTGAATTATTTATTGAATGTTATAACGGTAATATAAAACCAGATGAATTAGTTGATGCTATTTATAAGCGCTTTAACAAAGCAATGCTTAAGCATAAAGGAAAACCACACGAGACAGTTATTGTCTTAAAACTAACTGATCCTAAAGGTTGTTTCCAAGAAAAGGAGTTACGTCCTATCACTTTTCAAGGTAAACGTCTTAAACCCGAAATTTACCAAGGAAAAGATTGTGGAAAAGTTGAATTCCATATATTCATAGTTAAACCTGATAGCAAAGGTAAACGTCGTAATGGACAAGGTGTAAAAGTAGTCGATTCGACAGGACTTTTTAGTCTTCCTTTATCCATAAATTTATTTCCTAGCGAGGGTAAACCACTACTCCTAAAAAAAGATGTAGACTTAATTAATAGTGGCCATTTTGAAGGGGAAATATTATTAGGTGATGCTATTAAGCTCAACCCAAATAGACAACATTTCTACGAAAGTAGAGGCTCGTTTGATGTATGCCAGCAAATCGAACAATGGATAAATAACCACGGTCGCAAGATAATTGAAGCAATGGATGATGATGAAAAAGCGAGTAGGTATCGCGATTCTGGAAATAAAGCACTTAAAGTAATTGATGGCCTTCTTCGAGATAAGTTATATAAAGAACTTAAGGATGTATTTAATAAGTTTGATTGGGGTAGTCAGGGAAAAGGCCATACAGCCAACAATGCTAAATTAAATGGTACCTTTAAAGCTAAATCAAGTAGTGGTGGAAACCAAAAAGGTCCCAAAAAGGACAAAAAGGACAAAAAGGATAAAAAGGACAAAAAACCTATTGAACGTAAGAATCATCATCCAAATAAAATAGGGGGCGAAGGGTCTGAGCGCATCTACAGCCGCCACGACTCTACAGGACTCACAATTCTCTATGACACCACTGGTAACGAGGATCTGTGGGAGTTCAACAAAGCATTCGGAACCATAACATTTAACACAATTCATCCAACATGGGTAATGCTTGATCGATCAGAAGGTACCACTAATAACGTACGTGAGCGCAGAATTTGCCAGCTGCAAGAAACTGTAATCAAAGATATTTTAATTACGTTAAGAACCGTAAACGAATACGGTCTTAATGCTGATATAGAAGAATTTCTAATGCTTAACATGCATGATGCGGCACTTGCTGAGGGATTTCTAATTATGAATGCGGACCGAATCGCTGGTCGCGGAAACCACATAAGAAAAAGAAAGACTATAAAGAAGGGGGACAATTAAATGAGTAATATAATCGCTCCAAAATTATTAGAACGAACAATGGATTATATCAACGCGCTTGATATTGACCGTCGCAGAAAACTTGCTGAATTTGTCGGAGTTCAACCCCAAACTGTAAGACAATGGCTTAGAGGTAAATCTGTACCACTTGGAAAACGAGCTCTCCAACTTCACTATATATTAGAATGGGCTGGTTATGGCGACCATGAATGGCCTACTACTAATGATAGCATCGAAACAATAGGCCGCGCTCTCACATTCGAATTAATTACCGATGAAGAACTTGTAGAAGCTTTCAAACACGAAAAACTAGAAGCTCGTCGTATCATTCAAATGTTAGGAGGCAATAAGTATGTATCTCCATCATGTCAAAAAGTATTTGATGACATGGCCGCTGTTTATAGTTGGAACATCAAAGAATCCCAAGAAAAATGGGATCACCTAAGAATTGCCAACGAAAAAGACAAACTAATTTCAGAACTAGCTATTAAACTCAAAAACCTTTTACCATTAGTAAAAGATATGGCATCTGACAAATGGTCTGAAAAAGATCGTTATGAGCTACGAGAACGAGCTGGGGTCGAAACCATATTCAAACTCTATAACAGTATGGGACTATTAGCTGGAGAGCGACACAGAAAATCGACGATGGCTGAAAGGGCCCAAAAAGCCGCCACAGCTATGTATATAAAGAAAAATGAGCAGTAATTACATAAAAGTAGATGGGCATAATATCCCATCTACTTCAAATAATTGACTATACACATCAATCGTAAGGAGTGTTAGCAGCAGGAAGAACAGGCTCCTGAATAGTACCTTGATCCGGCAATACCTGAGTACTCTGCTGAAGACCAATCTGGTCAAGCAAAGCAACAGTTTGATAATGTAGAGGATTAAACTCTAAACCAGCCGGACGAACTCTTGGAATTGCTGTTCCCAAATCTGCATTAGAATTAAGCGTAGTTGCCGATGTTGGAACATTAAGAACACTCCCACGCGGATACGTGATGCCGTCGATAGTGGCATCAGCTGTTGCGACATAACGTGCCATTTTACTTCTCCTTGGCTCGAATTTTTTAACCTTTATCACAAATCTAAAATATTTGTGTGGGCCCTATAAGCTATTACTTTACATCACATAGTCACGTAGTGCTAGTCAAGTAATTATAAAACAATGAAATCAACAAAAAATATTAGTTGAACCACATTATAATAACGCTCTTACAATAAAAATTTACCAATCAAATCATAACAAATATGAATATCTGTAATAAAGATCCTAGCATACGAGTGATCACATGATGTAACTTATAGTAATAGTGTTATAAAAAGGGTAAACTATTGTTACCTATGGAGTTCACGAATGGCTAAAACAGAAGACGAAGTAAAATCTTACGTACTCAGACGATTAGGTTCTGGTATTATCGATGTCGAACTTACAACCGAACATCTAAATGATGTAATGGACGACACTAAGCGTTGGTTCGGCTTTCGACTTGGTCAAAAAAAAGTTATCCAAGTACCGCTAACCACAGCCACAAATGTTTATATTTTAGATCCAGACGTTACCCAAGTACTGCGCGTCTTCCTTCCAACAGCGCACTTCCCAGCCGTCGATACTGATGATTTCTCCTATACATATTCTCTTTTATTCGGCCAATGGCGCTCCCCTGGAGCATCTCCCATGCCTTATAGTGACCTCGTCCAAAGGTTGCAATACTTGAATATGAGCAAAAAAATATTCTCTGCAGACCGCGAATGGGATTATAACCCCGACAGTAGAGAACTCTTAATCATGCCTAGACCATCTATCGTTGGTAATATGTTGGTTGAGGTGTGGAGCCGAGATATTGACACCAGACAATTTGGACCCGAAGATGAGGATCTATTCCTGCGTTACGCCCTAGCTCAAGCTAAAGAATTCTTGGGAGAGATCAGGAATAAATGGGATAGCATACCAATGGTGGGGGGAGATAAAGGGTTAAACGGTGAACGACTTTTGGAAGAAGCCCAAGCATCAAAAGAGCAATTAGAGAAAGATGTGATTAATTGGAGACGAGCTACCCCTATTATCTTGGAGTAATCAATGCCTAAACTAACACTACCAAAAGACTTTCTTTTAGATCCGATGGATTTAATAAGAGACCCAAACTGGGAAAGTAATTATCCTAAAATAATCTTACGCGGTATTTATAACATCATGAAAAAAGACCGTAAAAAAGGCCGTGGATCAACTCCCGCGCAATTTATTAAAGCATTTAACATTATTATATTAACACTAGCCAAAAAATCACACCCACATCGTATAGTCGTTGATAATGGTATTATTAATCTCACTGCATTTGGAGATAAACAAAATGAAATGCTTAGTGGGAATGTGCGATTAGATGCTAAGTATAAAAAACGCTACGGCAATAAAAGCAAATCACAGATGCAAGCCGAAACCAGAAAAATGATGAAAGAGCTTAAAATATTGATTAACATCGTACGTCATCACCTCGCCGACGGACAACCAGTTAAATCACCTACGAGGAACCCTTAAGTGGCAGACCCACCATACAAATCACCTAAACCAATTCCCCACGGTATCGGTATTCCCGTTGACCCGACATTCACGTCTGGTATTAGTGGATTTAATGACACCTTCTTTGGTCCTAACGATAAAAAGTATTTGGACCGAAAAGCGCGTGCTATGTCTTCTCTGCGCGGGGTTGATGTTTATTACTATAAACAAAAAAATCAAACCCAAGATATTGATGGATCACGACCATTAACAGATGGTCCTGGTCCGCAACCTGAATTAGAAATTCCAAATACTACGACGAGAATCCCTGTTCGAGCACGTAGTGGTAACATATCCTTGTATGGTGAAAACGTTATTGTTAGAAAAAGAATCGACTCAGTTAGACGAGAAATAATCCCTGACTGGTATTATGCAGAACCGATATTAATCAGAGCACTAGCTATGGAACCAAGTCAAGATGAAGAACCTGACGAACGCGGAACAATATTTGTATATACTCTAAAACTTCATATTGCTCGGATACTTCTTGATGAGGCCGGTATTAGACCTAGAGGTGGTGATGTATTAAGACTGCCAAAACTGTTAGAAAGTTTTTATGATGTAAAACATGTGGAACGTGATCAACATCGTTTTGGAGCAAACGGATATTTTACTGCCTACTCTTTTGATTTAATACGTAACTCAATGTTTCACCCAGAACGAAAGTTGGACGGCGGTGGTTAAATGGCAAAGATGACTAAAAATGGTCAAAACTTCGTCTCTGACAAAATTAGCCAATTTATAAAAGATGGGCCGCAAAAAGGACCTCAAAAAGGTAAAAAAATGCCACAAAAACAAGCGATTGCTGTCGCACTCGATGTAGCTCGACGTAAGGGGTTCAAGTCATCTAAAAACCCAAACGAGAGTGTATCAATCTTCGATGATTTCGTTCACGAGGATGATGTAAGTCCAACAGCGTTAGCCCGGCCACAGTCAGCTTTGGAAAGGGACCAAGAGCGCGAACGCGTACGACGACGCCGTGAGCAGAAACGAGAACTTCAAGTAAGGTCGTCTTCACAAGGTCGCTCTCGCATGAGATACGCACCGAAAACGCGCTCGGGTAATCTCCCAGGAAAACTGAAAAAAAGCCCTCACTTCGATCCGATAGCTCGACAACAGCATCGGGCCGGTGCTGGAGGAGAAGGCCCTCATAGCTACCGAGCTCCGAGGCGTGGCTATACAGGCACAGGCAGTCGACATGTTGTTACGTATAAACCTCCTCATAATATGCAATTTGCCGATCGATCAATATTTGATAACATCATATCCGAACGAAAATTAACCACACGTGGTCGTAAACAAATCAAGAAGAGCAACTTTGCGATCCCTTCAAAGGCGCCGGGTTCCGGTAGTTATCCTATCCACGATATCTCTCACGCAAGAAATGCGCTTGCTCGCGTAGCTCAACATGGTTCACCGACGGAAAAAGAGACGGTTAAATCAGCCGTTTATAAAAATTACCCAGAACTAAAAAAGAGAAAGGACGAAGCTATGTCAATTTTTGATGGAATCGTAGGGAAAAACTCTAGTAGGAGCATTTTCGATGGTATGGTTGAACATAATTCAACTAAAAGCATTTTTGACAGTATTATAGAAAGTGGACAGTCTAAGAGCGTTTTCGATGATATCGTCGAAAATAATGTTCAAAAGACAGAATCTGATAACTGGGATAATTGTGTCGCCAGGACACTAAATTTGGCTGAAGAACTCATTGACCTTCGCACATCTATTAAGGTCTAAACTAATACGGAGAGTTTATGATCATGGACAATATTCTAAAAAGACGGGCTCTACGCCTAAAAGCAGAAATCGCCGAAGGCGATGTTCCTAAATCTGGCTTTCTAAGCATGATTTATCCGGCGATGGATTACGGCAAGAATAGCCCTCCTGTGGTCAAAACACCATCATCAATACCATCCTCTAATGATGCGGATGGTAAAGAACCCAAAGACAAACCAGAGAAAAATCAAAAAGAAGTTGATACTCCGGGACCCTCTAAAACAACAAGCTCATCTCTTCTTGTAATGCCTGGACAATCTGCAATGGTGCCAGATGCTCACAAGAAAGCTGCATTAGAACTAGGTTATTTTGGGGAAAACAGATCAGATCAATTTATTAAACGATGCGTTGAGTTAATCACTGGTGTTAAAAAATTAGAGCAAGAAGATTCAATCGAAGGCGATGATAGTGATACTCAGGACCGTGAACTCAAGTTAAATGGTGATGTTTTCCAAAATAGTAACCACCCAGAAGAGAAACACGATCATTCCAGATTATCCGCAATCGCTAAAAAATTTGAAAAATCGAAAACCAGCTATGGATGAGGTAGTTAAACGTTTGTGCACGGTCGGTGCACAAAAAACTGCTAAAATAGCCCTAAATGAAGGATTCCCTATCACATGCGCCACCTGTGAGCATCTAAAAACAGCTTTTGATACAAATGCCGATAATTGCGGAAAATTAATCACTTGCGGAGGTCCTATTTTCGGTCGTTCGTATCCAGATTATATCGGACCTATAAAGACCAAGCATTATGCAAAATTGTGTTTGAAGTGTGGTTCTCCTAAAGTTGCTTATCGTGTTTACGGGGCAATAAACCTATTTGGATTATGTTTTGAACATCGTAATATCTTTAATAAAATTAACGGTCCTGGTGTAAAGTCACCAACAATAATAAGAGTTATAGATCAAATTCTATAATTTAATGTAGCATCATAGTCTAGGATACTTATACAAGATATACTAAACGTAACATTTCATGCGTAGGATCATGCTATGGCGATTTTTATCGGAAACGAAATTAAAAAACTTAATACTAGCGAGATATTTGATGCCGTATCAGGCGGTCTCGTCTTAATATATCAGCTTCATACTTTTGCGTTAAATGTAAAAGCTGTAATAACCTCTATAGAATTACGTTGTATTTCGGCTACAGGCGTCACCGATGAGGCTACCGTAACTATTGACATAGCTGCATTACCAATATTTACAAGAGTACCAATAGCATCAACACAAAAACTAACCGGATTATTAGCAGCTGATGATCGGTGGACAATACCTATCAAAGGCGGAAGTATAGTTGTACCTCACGGCGGCGCTGGTCATATAAGATTAGCATTTGATTCTCCTGCTACTGGCGTGAGTCAAATACTTATAGCCGATGTCTTTGGGTATCATACCGACTAAAGGTGGAGCATGGGAATAATTTTCGGAAATGAGATCAACAAACTTAGTAGAAATGTTCTCATCGATACGGTCACAGTCTCTGGTCCCACTACCATTTTTACCGCACCAGCTACCAATAAAGTAGTAATTACAGCTGTCGAGTTACGATGTACTGCAGCATCGAATATTTCTAATGAGGCCACTATAAAGATTACAATACCAACTGGTAAAGAAGTATTTGCACCACAAAAGATAATAGGCGTAATCGATCCAGACGATACGTGGACTTTTGTAGCTGAAGGTCATAGCATTGTTGTTCCAGCATCCACAGCTGTCAGCATAGTCTTTGACAACGCTGCTACCGGGACAAGTCAAACACTCTTAGCTGATGTCCTTGGATATCTAGTCATTTAGAGGCAGAAATATGGCAAATATAAAATTCACAGGATATAGCAAGCAAAATGGTTATTACGTATCCGCAGATGGTGCCGACATTCAAACAGGCGCTTTGTTCATTGCGGATCAGCTAGAATCTGGTCCTAGTGGTGGTATTAAGTCAGCATTCCCGATAGCACTCGCTAATAACACCATCGCCGATAGTGATACTTTTAATATCACTGATGGTACTACAACGGAAACTTGGACTTTTAAGACATCAGTAACCACTACCTTCCAGGTCCTTATTGGTGCTGACAAGGAAGCAACCACTACAAACCTAATAGCATCCATCAATGCTCACTCCACTCTTTGGCGTGTTAAGGTAATAACATCAATAAGCAGTTACTTCTCCACTGGATTGACGCCGTGCATCGTTATATACAGAAGAATTGTTATCGATGCTGATGATCGGGCTTATGGAGTAATAAGCGGCGGCCAAGGAGCAATACGGGTAGTCCAACTTACTACAACCGATTATTCTAAAACTGGAGTCGTAGAAACGGATTTATCAATCACCGACCCTGCTACTAGATACAGCGGCTACAGTCGGACACTATCATCACTAGTACACTGTGAACTACACACAACAGTAGAAAATTGTATATCGTATTACTGGCATGAGGCGGGGCAGCTATGGGCACCAGGAGCTAGTGTTACAGCCCGTGGTTGGAAAGAATCACTTCTTACACCCAACCAACTTGTCAACGGCGTATCTGGAGGTATTGCTGCAGCTATGCTATTCAGATTTAGAATAGTACCCACCGCAGGCAATACTATCGTAATCACCAATGGTGTTGATACAGAAACTTACGTAGCAGCAGCCCTCGCAGGGGCACCGTTCGAATATACAATTGGCATAGATACTGATGCTACAGCTGTAAATTTCGCCGCTGCTGTGACAGCAGACTCTACTTTTTTCAACCCTGTAATAAGTAACGAATTAGATCCTTACTTCACAGTTGTAGGGGGGACAAAAGTTGCGCTTGTACGTAAAAATACCGCCTCAACCACCGATCGAATTCACGGAACGTTCACCACTTCAACCCTTGATATTGTAAAATTCGGATCACGCTCAATTGATTACTCACCACACGATGTGGAGAATTTAATATTACCGAACGCCGACCCAGGCCCTCTCGGGCAAATGTGCGGAATAGCTAGACCGCAAGCCAATATCAATCCATGTGATACCTTTAAAATAGCGACAAACTGCAGTATACACTCCTGGCGACAAGGACCAAAGACTTGGCAACAAGTCATCGATGCCAGCCATAAAGATACAGCAAACGGAGTTGCAGGACTTGATGCTGATGGCATTCTCATAAAAGAATCACGACCAATTAAAGCTGGCGTTCTTGTTCAAGAACAACTCCTGGATGGCGGTTCAGCAGGTGTCTGTCCCGCTGTAGCAGTGGTATTCAGCGGATCACCACTCGCATTTGCAGACACCTTTACCATCGAAAACGGCACAGTTACAGAGACTTTCACTGGTCTTGAGGGTAATCCAACAGTTGCATTTGAGTTTAACGTCGGACCCGACGCAACTACTGCTATGCATGGCCTTGCTGCCGCTATAAATATCGATTCAGCTCTTTATTCTGCAGTCGTATACACAACACTCGGTTACTACTTCACAGGCGCACCAAGTACCGCACTGGTCATCTACACTAAGTCGGCAGGGCCCGCCACATTCCGAGTATTCGGAACACTCGCTGCTGCCACCGCAAACGTCTGTAGATTCACAAATACTTATGATTACACGATAAAAAGCGGAACAGAAGCTACACTCCCTACTAGTGATCCAACTACCCCTGATTGCGGTTACGGACGATCATCAGCCGATCTAATCTCAGGAGGGACACACACCGCACAAGCCACTAACACAAATCATACCTGGAGAGACAACGCCGACAAATGGGAGTTAGTATCAACCCCATCTATCAGCAGATGGAGAAGGTATAACCTTACATTTTTTGATTTCTCTACTGCGGCAACAACAACTCACATTCAACTCTTTCAATTACTAGCAGGAGAGGTTATCGAGGCTGTAATAATAAAGCATAGTGAGGCATTCTCAGGAGGCTCTATATCAGCCTACACATTTAGCGTAGGGCTCACATCCAGCCTCGCTAAATACGGAACCGCTTTTGATGTATTCCAAGCAATTGGCGCTACCGTATTTGGCAGTAATGTTTATGCATTCCTGGGACTCGAAAACTATTTAGCCACTACATCAATACGAATAGCCGCCATATCTACAGGAGATAATCTCGACACTGCTACTGCTGGTAAGGTTACAGTTTTTGTTAAAACCTCACTACTTCCGGCAGTATAATGGAAACTAGGTGAATAGATGGTAATAAGCATCAATTCACTAAATGAGCCTGTCGGTTCGATTCGATCGTGGTTAAGATCTGATAAATCAGAACCACCACCAAGCAAATGGTTGATCTGCGATGGTTCAACGATACTTGATGAATCTAGTCCTTACAACGGCTTACCATTACCGGATATGCGTGCCCAATCCTCTCATCAGAACTTTGTCATGATCATCAAGGTCAAATGATATACATCAATCTTCGCAAGGGATTTATGAGAGCTAGGGATATTAAATATGAATGGGTTCTGACAACGCCAGTAATCAAAGAGTTCGTTGACGTCGAGACCGTCACCGAATACCAGATAGAAGATGTCATAGAAGCGGACGGTTGCTCCTATGACCGACGTGTACAACGTGATGTGGTGGTTGAGAAAAAGACGACCATACAAGCGGACCGCATTCGTCTCGTCTCGATGATAAACGATAAAGAAGGACAGCGCCTCTTTGTACGCTTCTTCTATGGGCGAGTGAGTAATGGTAAATGGCGGGCCGCACATTTGAACGATGGTGTAGTAATCTGCGGCCCAAACTATCAAAACATTGACCTAGACCTAGATGGTGTCCTCGAAGATAACGAAGTTCTATTAATGTGCGCTAAATTGCTTAAGTGGGATGGTGACCTCGGAATAGTAGGCGCTAAGATTCGCGTGGAAGTAGAGCCGGCATAACAGTATAGGTAAATTGATCAAACACTGAGTCTATATCATCATTAGTAATAAGTTCTTTCAAGATTGCAGCATTCTTCGGCCCCTCAAACAAAATACGACAACGTTTAGTAGTTATCACCTCCAGAGCATCTCTAAGATACCTAGGATTAAATCCTATTTTAATCTCCTCTTGACCATTAGGAGGAGTAAAATTCGTCTCCATATCAGTAGTTCCAGCGCCAACCAATGATGATACCGCACTTAATTTAAGTATATCTTGCCCAAAATTAAAGGCAATCAAATCTTTATTTATAAGCATTGCCCTTCGAAGAGTATGTAATAAAGACTTAGTACTACAATCAATATGATGCTTTAGCTTAAAATTAAGAACCTCTCCATAAGGCGGAAAAACTCCCTGTATAGTTGCTGAATACACAGTAATTCCGGATAGTCTATAAAAAACTTTTTTCCCTGAAACACCGATAACAGCTATATTATCAGCGATGTCTCTCGAAGTGACCTTTAGTATCGCCCTCAAAAAATCTGATGGAACTACAACACGAAAATCATCAAGATTCGTAGCTATATCATATTCGTTAATTGCCATTCTTTTATTATCAGTAGCTATAAGCCTAAGATGATCATCCTCCACTTCCATAAGAATACCGTTAATAGAAAGACGTGATTCTTCAGGAGCACTAGCAAAAATAGTCTTTTTAATCATGACGACTAAATCAGAAGCCAATATATTTAACCCCTTACTCGTCTCAAATCTTGGGGTTTTAGGATAATCACGAATATCATCACCTATAACTTTATACTTACCACCCTTTGCTTTGAACCTACACCCTCCTCGATCGGAAAAATCAATCTTAGTCTCAGTCCCGCGAAACTCCTTAAGGAGCTCTATAAACTTGATACCATTTAGTAATCCCTCTCCCTCTGATTTAACCGAAGCGGCCGGAATTGTGTAGTGGATTCCAACCATCGCGTTCGTACCAGTAAGCTCTAAAATACCATTACGAACTGAGAACCTAATATTAGATAGAACTGGTTTAGGGCTCTTAGCCGGAACTACCAATAGTAACTTAGCCGTAGCCTCTAAGAGAGCATCAACCGGAGCGATAATACTAAGTTTAGTTTTTTTAATTATTGACATAGACTACTTATACCCAAATTAGTGTACATACAAGCGGCGTACCTTAGTACGCCACTTATGTGTGAAAGTAGGACTGAGCAAGCTCCTACCAAAGTTATAACCACATTATACCCATTGTCCAAGACTCAAATTCTAGTAATTATTGACACGCCACCTTTAAAGAAATAGGTTTAACCCCTTTTATAACCTCAATCAAATACAATTTTCTAACACTAAACCATCAACAAATAAGATAAATTTCGGCCCATATGGAAGCCTACTAGTTTCGATCCATTCATAATCCGGCAACTCTAAAACCTTGATCTGAAATCTCTTCTTCGGGTCTTGTACACCAGTAATCTCAACGAGTGATCCTCTAAGTAAAACCCCACCAGTATCTGCAACCACGCTATATTTCACCTTACATTTATCCCCAGGAAAAAACATTGGTGTCGGCGCGTCAACAAACCGCCTTATAGCACTCTTGGCCACCCCCAAAAGCATATCTCTCACTTTTCGTAGTTCTCCCATCGATGATTTCTCATCATCTTTTCTACGCAGCACAGCCCCCTGTAAGCCT
>Ga0233414_10000609_pt1 | contig 14602 bp, 15 predicted proteins | sample Na_anoxic_10_MG_FD_189020 | JGI IMG/M metagenome (GOLD analysis project Ga0233414, IMG submission 189020) | Seawater microbial communities from Saanich Inlet, British Columbia, Canada - Na_anoxic_10_MG | ecosystem: Environmental > Aquatic > Marine > Inlet | place: Canada: British Columbia...
TGGGGTTGCAGAGAATGCTCTAATAAAGGTATTCAACCCATCGATTATCATGATATGATCATTGACTTTCGATGGGCCGTTTTCCTTTTCTTTTTGTAACTGCTTAAATAATTCTTGATATTTATTCATTATCCTTCTTCGTTAACTACATCTTCATCTAATACTACATCATCAATGCCCAGTTCGGCTGAATTATATTTAAAAATATACGAATTGCATATTCTTTTGTATAATCTATCTTTAATCTCAGTATTTTGTAATACCTTGGCTTCAAAATCTTTTGATTGAAATTTCATAGTATCAAAAACTTCGCCGGTTTCAATGTCAGTATCTTCATATGTATACCAAGCGCCTGCTTGTTTTACTAAACTAAAGTCTTTCATTATATTTAACCAACCGCCGTAATTGTCAATTCCTGAATCGAAATAAATATCATAATCAATTTTACGATGTGGTGGCCCCATTCTATTTTTTACAATAGATACCCGGGTTTTTATTCCAACTACCTGTTCTTGTGTATTAACTGTTTTTGGAACTTTAATTTGTCCCATTGATTTTAATCTCAATCTAACTGAAGAGTGAAATGGCAATGCCTTCCCACCACTTGTAGTCCAAGGGTCGCCAAAACTAACTCCTAATTTTGTTCGTAATTGATTTGTAAAAATTAAACATATTCGTTCTCTGGCTATCCAATTAGTTACTTTCCGCATCGCTTTTGATAATATAATAGATTTCGAAGTTGCATATCCATCTTTATCATATTGTGCATCCATTTCAATTTTTGTTGAAGCTCCCATAATCGAATCGACTACAATTGTTACTAATCTATCTTTATCAGATTTTCTAACGTTTTCAACTATAGTTTCAATAGTTTCGAATATTTCTTCAATTGTTTCCAATGGAACATATAACATTGATTTTAAATCAACCCCTATTGCATGCAAAAATTCAGAGCTAGTAGCTGATTCTGTATCGATATAAACTGCCAGGCCTCCAATCTTTTGTGTTTCTGCTAATGCATGTGCTCCGAGTAATGATTTGCCAGACGCTTCCAATCCAGTTATCTCAGTTATCCTACCTACTGGAAAACCTCCATTTGGTCGATTTGCAATTGCTAAATCTAACATGGAACATCCAGATGATATCCATTCATTTACATTTGTGGGTGCATCATCATCTCCGGATAGAAAAAATGCAGATTTATAATTTTGACCTTTAAACTGTTTATTAATACAGTCTGCTAATGTTTCAGCCAACGAATCTTCCAGTTCGCTCTTTTTCTTTGCCATATTTGACTCCTATAAATTATTGATTAAATAGATCATTGAATGCTGATGATACATCTGTTTTCTTTGTTGTATCTGACGTAGTCGTTTCAGCTTTTGCTTCACTATTATTAGATGGGGTTGGTGTAGTAGTTGCATCCGAATCTGCATTTTCTGGATTCATCCATTGCTCTAAGGCTTTTTCTAAATCTTCATATGTTGGTTCTGGAAAGATATCTGTTATCTTCGGTTGATTTGTAATCTTAGTTGCAATTGCTTTATCTTCCGTTACTACACTAATATTAGGTTTTACTCTAATTGATGTTTTTGGAAATCTATCTGCTCCTTCTGCAGGAATAAATTCTACAGTAATATCTCGACCATTCATTAAGTCGGTAATATCGCCATAATCTGGATCTGATATAATTGAAAGCAATTCTGAATATACGGTTTTACCAAACCCCCAAAATTTAACTCCCTCTGATTCTTTTCCCCTAACTATAACAGGAACATATGTTCTCATTTTAGGTTCAATTTTTCTTCCCATGATCCACTCGTCTCTATCCCCGGTGCTTTTTAGCTTGTCTGCAAATTCTACTACTGGGTCTGGATTTCCGAATGTTATTGGAGATAGGTATGTTTTTTTACCTAAATCATAATGAAAATACATTTCTAGAAAGGGGTTTTCTTTTCGGTGCGAATATGGCACCATTCTAACGGTTTGCTTGCCAGGTTGTGGCTTCCATAGATTATTTTTTCTATCATCCGTTGTAGTTAATTGTGTAAGTTTTGCCTTGATGGCGTTTAAGTCTAAGCTCATTTCTTTAATCCTTTAATGTTTATTTATTTATATTGGTTATTTATTAATTATATTATAAGTAATTAATTCAGTAATTCAAAGTTATTTGTTAATTTATTTAAATATTATTAGTATAAGTAATCTTGTAGTCGTTCATATACCCAAGAATGTTCATTTTGCATTAACCACTCAAGTTGATCTTCAGTTAATGGAGTTCCGTTATTAAATTCTGCATATGAAATAAATGCATCTGTAAATTTTGGATAATCTTTTGGATCAATATCTTCAAATTTTACTGTTCTAGTATTAACATCATCGGTAGGTACATCGGTATCTGCATCTGTTGGCTGATAATTGGGTTTTAATTTTTCTAATTCTCCTTGAACATATTCTACAAAGTGATTAACATTGGTAAAGTCTTTTGTATCTAAGTTAGATATATCTTTCCATTCATTTTTCCAATCCGAGTTTTCTTTTAATATATTTTTAGTATTAAATCTTCTCATATTGTTTGATAGTGTATTTTTTTTCATTATATTCCTTTTGATTCCAAATGCGACATTATCGTTTCGGTGGTTATTCCATATTTTTCAGCTATTGATTCGTCATCTATATCAACATCTAGAATGTCGCCATTTACATCGAATGTAATAGTTAAATCTATTTCTGAGTTATCTATTTTAATTTCACAATCAAACTTCAAATCGGATACTAGTCTAGTTATATCAAAAGCAGGGTTGCCACTATCGTCGGTAAGATTACTGTCGTCAATGTGTGCTTCAATATCGCCAATAACTTCTTCTAGAAAGAATTCATCGAGTACGCCTTGTTTTTGTAAAGTCATATTTTGAAAGTTAGTGTCTACTTGAATATAATTTACGTTTATATCTTTAATGTTATCGTTAACTATGTTAGTTTCTAATAATATATTTTTTAATTTAATCATAATAATATCCTATTTTTAATCTTTTCTACTTCCATTTGGGTAAACCTGACTTCCAAATTTATCCTTTTGGGCCTGGTTTTGTTCACCAGTTCCCATATTATCTTCGTACCGCCAAGTTGGTTTTCTTCCCATCCCACTGCCAATATCGATAAATTTACCAATATTGGATCTGAGACTAACCTTACTACCTGCAATACCTCCGATGGTATATGAAGTAGATTCATCATTTAAAGCAAACCCATATTTTTCAAAAACTGAATCTGCAGTTCCTGTTCTATTAAAGTCATTAATGATTTCCATCTTTAATTTCCCCCAAGCTACCTTTCCTGTTTCTTTTACCCTAGTGTTACCAAATGAAGTATTAAATTCTTCTACTAGAGTAGCAGTATCTGAGTCTTGATATTCACTATAAGAATTAATCCATTCTTCGAAATCAGTGAAATTATTTTTACCAGCTGTGTTTTCAGTGTCGTCTGGATATCCGTTATTATTAGAATCAAAGTCTTCTTCATTAAGATTCTTAGTATTGAATCTTCTCATATTTTCTGCTAGTATATTTTTTTTCATATCTGCCTTTGTGTTTCTATTATATAATATAAATATATCTTAAAAATTAATTCGTTTTAGAAATACTAAGTCGACTCTTTTATATCCATCGTCGGTAGTTAACAGGAATGAATTTTCAAAATTCTCCCATTTAATTACCATTGATTTATCTAAAATTCCATTGTTTAAATCTTTTATAACTTCATTTAATGCATTAACAGTATATAATGTATTTGTTTCTTTTTTTCTGTGTATTGAAATTGTATTTTTTCCTCGAAAGCCATTTTCGTCGGCATTGAATGTACAATACAACTCATTTTTTTTATCATAGTTAGAAAATATAAATATTCTATTTTCTGGAATGATAAAATTTTGTTTAATATATTCTGTAACAATATCTAAATTAGTTTTATGTGCAAATGTACACAGTAGTTGGGTTTTCACATTTACCCCTTTCCAAATAGTGCGTTATAATTAACTTCAATTGAAGCTCCATTTATTGTTACATTAGCTAACATAGTTTCATCATCTATAGATTCTAGATCAACTTCGAATGCATATATATTACTAGGATCTTTTGGAGTTAAATTAATAATATAACCATTATTACCTGGCTTAATTTTAAATTTTTCAAATAATAATCTTCTCATTATAGCAGCTGCACCTTCGATAGCTGTATATCCATCTTGTAAATTTAATTGTGATTTTAATTCAGTAATTTGATCATACATAGTTTTAAATATTGGAAATTGAACCATTAATTCTTGTTTACCTTGTATTGAATCTAATGATTGTAAACTGTCAAATGATGCTATAAGATCTTTTGAATTAAAACTATTCAGTGAATATACCTTTCTATCTTCAGTAAATAAATTTGTTAATGTTTGAATTCCAAATAATATTGAGATCATTCTAATAGACTCTTTAAACTTTCCAAATCTACCTAAACTAATACGTTCTTTATGTGATTTATAACTTTTAACTTCTACATTACTTCCTGCTATATTTAAATCTGGATTATCATCTCCTCGTAAATCTATTGTTTTCTTAGGTGGATTTTGATATTGATATAACCAATATATTGATACTTCACCTTTTCCTATAATACTAGAATTTAAATTTTCAGGCCATAATATTCTTACTATGTTTGCATCTTCTGGATCTAAATTAATTGGGCCGGCATCTAATATATAATTTTGTGTTACTTGAGGAATTGGGTCAGTTGGATCTAATCCTAGTCTAGATCGTATTGCGGCATCATAATCGGGAGAGCCTCCTTTGAATACACTATCGGAATTACCGGTTGGTACATTAATGTCAATAGTTAAATCTCGGAAATCATTGCCTATATCACTTTCTATGTTATTATCAGACAGATATTCTGCTACTGCTAATTTAAATTCTTTAGATCGTTTATTAAAATTATTAATGATAATTTGGCTATCTGTCGAAACATATATTGGATTTCGGCCGGCGCCTGGTAACGCTCTTATATCGGAGCTGATACGATTGGTATCTTGGTCGGCTTCGAATATACCTTGGGCTTGCCGAACAGTGTTATCAATTTCTTTTTCAGAAAGCATATTAGTTTCAGTTAATACAGAACGGAGAATTTCATAATCCGATTCCTTAGTTGGATATCCAGCATCCAATTGGTATGTCCATTCATTTATAATTTTATCTATCATAACTCAATATTATTCATTTTACTATAAATATTACCTACTTTACATTTAACGGGGAAATCATTGCCTTCTAATACTGTTTTAATTCTAGGCAAAATTTCTTTAGCTTCATTAATTGGAACATCGAATAATACAGAATCATATGTATATAATGTTATACATGTTTTATAACCATCTAGTAATGACGATACCTGTGCTAGTCTGGTTACAGTAAATTCTGTTTCTAAAGCCTGTAAATAATAATTAAATAATTTATTTTGATTCATATTAATTAAATTATCCGAGCTTAGGTGTCTTTTCAATATTGGGGTTTCTATATATCCATTCTTGTTCCATTCTTTCCATAGTGAATAAACAAAATCATTTACTTGTTTAAAAAACGGAATCTTTAAAAATTCTTTTTCTATATGGCCGTATAACAGTCTAAATGTTATTTGTTTACTTTGTTCATATTGTTCTTGCGTTAACGTAACAGTATCAAAATAAAATTTTCCGAAATATGTATGAATAGAATCATTTGGTAATTCATATCCAATTAACCTAGCTATCAATCTTACATGGTATGCATCAAAATCAAATTCAACTAATGCTCCTGTTTCAAATCTACTACAAAATGCATCTCTAGTACCATCTTGTTTATTCATTGCAGCAAAATTAAATCCACGGAATGCATTTGAAGGTCGACCTGTAGTTGTATGATAATGATAATTTGAGTATACCTTGTCATTTGTAATTAATTCTTTCATTTTAAAAGAATCGGTTACATGCATTCCGTTAGATTCAATATCAGCAAATATTTTTGGATAAAACATATTAAATCGTTTATATGATGTTGTTAATTTTGAATTGACAATCATTGGCCAAGCATATTTACGAATTTTCTGACACATTGCTAAATGAGACATCATGGGAATCATCGAATTTACATTTTTTAAAATAGTATGTCGTCGCCAATAAAAATTATGAGCTGTGGTATAATAATGGGTTTCGTCATATGATTCTCCATATGTATACCACCACAATGTTTTAACATCATAAACAGCATCATTTCCGCCCATTTGTAACCATAACTTTTTGTCATGAACAAATATAGATTCTAGCTCGAGAAATTGTTGTAGATGTTCTTTAAATCCATGTATTTGTTCAGTATGACGTATAGGAACAATGCACTCCGAATGCCCGTTAACATATACATATATACATGAAATATTATTTATAGAGGGGTGATCATAATGATCTGCTAGTATCGGTACTAGTAATGTAGTCTCTTTTTTTATATTCTCAAATAGTATAGTTAATTCATCTATATCATCAATTATCATACAATAATATAATAATAAATAATTTGCAGAAATCCAAGTTATTCTAAACCATTAATATCGGGTGTAACTATATATGTACTATCAGAATAAAATTCTTCTAGGTTAGTAAAATAAGTTTGTATATTCGGAATTGTTTTAGCAGCATTTGACAGTTGTTCTAAATTTTTTCGAGAAACAGTTTTTATAGTTATTTGAGCATTAGATCCAATTGGTTGATCGATGCTAGATCTAGCTCCTGTTATAAACCAATTGACAATTACTCCTTTATATAAATTAGTATCAATTTCATTTGTAGAATATAATTCATATTGGTCTGCACTAACTTCATATATTACCTTTGAAGAAACATTTTGCAAAATATATCTTGTTATATGCCCAGTTTTAATATTATCAATTGTTACAGTTGGTACATATTTTGTTATTTTTTCATATGTCGTTTTGATCTTAGGCTTCAATATAGTATATTCAGAATTATTTTGTATAATATTTTTAAATTTTATTAATTTTTTTGACTGTAATGGTTTCCATGAGGATTGAGTATATACTTCTCCAGTAATATAAGAATGATATTGACCAATATAATTAGTATTATTTTCCAACATCCATTCGCTGCCAGTTGTATACAAATTATTTGTTATTTCGTCGTTTAAATAATATACCTTGTTTCTCATTATGTTGCCTTTAAAGCTCTATCAACCTAGGTCTAGCAAAACACGAAATATTTGTAGTCCAATCGCCAGAATCTGAAATTGTATGTTTTATTTTTTGAATACAAAAAACGAATTGCTCATTATACCGCTTTGGGAGTCCACTAAAAAATAAAACATCTCCGAATATAAATCCATTAATACCATCAATTGTAAATTCTAAATCCAATGGCCATATGGGTTTAGCTTGTTTTGATGCATCTTTGATATCTGCATCCGGGTATGCGAGGTATCCCTTCAATGCTTGTTGTAATGACTCTTTACGAGATTGACTGTACAAGTCCTTACCCAAGTAGGCCTTGGCTTTATTAAGTTTCACGAGGTTCTCTTCATGATGTTTTTTAAACTGTTCTGCAGCTTCAACTTGCTTTTCTTTATTATCACTAAATAACCATGGGTTAAACGAAGACAATATCGTAGGAGATGGAGTTACCCCACCTAAACCTAACAATGTCGTTTTAAATGCAGCTGGTAGCTCGAAGCTTAATTTAAAATCTCTAACAATACTTCCTTTACCCTTCGACGAAAAAACAGGAATAGTATATTCTGTTACAGCTTGTGCAGGACCTAAATAATTTGTATCGTAATATAATAATGCTTCAGGTATTTCTGGGTGTTGAATTAATGCCATTGAGACTGCATATCCAGTTTGTTTTCCAATTTCCCGGCTGATTTCTATTAAAAATTGTTTCACTGTAAATGGATATTGCTCAGTAGCTGCATCTGTTAATCGGTTTACTATTTCTTCGATTACTTTCATATTAACATAAATCCTAGAAGGATGGCCAACTAGCTTGGTTTCGCGCAGGGTTTCTTCATCTGCAGAATCATATTTGATGAATTCGTGCTCTGCATAATATCCTAGTGTCGTTGCTTTTACATCTGCGAATACTTGTCTTCCGTCATTTCCATCACTTGATTTATACTCATCGGTACCGACGGTATCAAGTACGCCAGGCCATAATAAGATATTATGTGGATCTGCAGATATTAAATGTTCATAATAATTACTAAAACAAATTTTATCATTACAATATAATAAGGAATTATCGCTTTTTTTATCAGGAAATATCCAGGTGGCAATATATTCATTTAATTGAGCAATTAAATATGCAACCGTTATAAATCTAGATGTTTCACTTTTTTCTTGTATCGGGCCATGTAGAATTGACCGATCGGTATATCCTGTACCTATAATAATTTCAGCTGGGGCGGTGGCGTCAACCAGGTTGTTAACTTGTCGGTCTAATAGCGTATAAAAATTATCTGCTGTTGTGTTTTCAATACTGGTATTAGCTGGGTTAGTTGAAAATGACATATCAGCTGACGGATATGTTCCTGCAGTTGCGGTTAAATTTAATGTAACCGCTATTGTTACATCATCATTATATTTGAAGCCAAATGATGAAACCAATCCCGTAAATACTAATCTATCTAGTTTCAAAAATTCGTCGACTAGATCTGGCTCGAATTCATTTTCAAGAATTTTTGTAGATGTTACTAATTGCGATCTATCTAAGTTGGGATCTTCTGACAAATATGCACTTTCTGGATGTTGTACTTGTAATTTAACTACTCGGCCAGGTTTAAAGAATATTGTTTCAATTAGATCTAAATCAACGGGGTCTTGTACTAATAATGTTATCGTTGATGTATTTATCTGAAATCGGGCATTATCAGCAATATTTACTGTAACTCCGGTTATAACTGGCCCAGGCCTTTTAGATGGTCTGTCGGGATTAGTTAAATATCCTGTTTTGCCTGTTGGATAAAACTCCGGTGATTGTGCATCAGATCCACCTAATATTAATAGTTTGTTTTCATCATCTACTTTAAGGCCTTCATATGCTGTTAATTGTACATTTGCAATTTTACTTAGCATATAATTCAATTGGTCTGTACTACGACCTGTTTTACCTGCAGCTGCTCGCAAGTTTAGTTCCTCGGCTATCTTATTATTAACTTGCGAATAAAATATATCACTCATCGTTCTTTATTTCTTTGTGTTATTAAGTCTTGTATGTTTCCTTTTGGTGGAATTCGCAATCTAGTGTTAGTTTTAATAAATAATGTCCCCAGGGGCAATTGGTTTGATTCTGCTATAATCCACCACAATGTTTCATCCTCATAAAATTCAAATGCTAATTTATCGAGACGCTCTATACCGGTAGTTTGTATAAAAATATCTGAATTAGAACTTGGTACTATTGGTATTATCGTAGTTGATAATTTTCGTTTGCCGTTTTTGTCTTTTATTATATTTGAATTTTGGTATCTACTTGGCATATTATTTTCCTATAGTTAGTACATTTATTAAGCTATTCGCCTTCGTCTTTATTAGTTGGCAAGTTGAAGTTTTTAAATAATTCTTTCCAACTAAGCTTGTCTTTTTCTTCATCTTGAGCAACATCGGCTTTTAGACCTTTTGCATCACTTAACCAATTGTCATGGCCTTCGAGTGGAATGCCATTTTCTCCAAATGATTTAGCTAATGTATACATCCTTCCACCTTTTTGTGGTAAATAATCTGTTATTACCTGGAATTGTACAGCAACATCAACTTTAAACGGAACTTCCATCATTGCCGGATCTTTGACCAAATTTGTTTCCCATGTAGTATCACTGTCCGTAAAAGTATAATAACAACTAGATAGTATTACTGGTTGATGTACCAATAAATCGCCAATTGTTATACGCATCCATGGCGCTTCCATCGTTATTGTGTCATCGGAATATGATGGTGCTGTATATGAAGCTAAATAATTTAACTTACGATACATTGGTTTCATTTCGTCTCGGTCAGATGCATATACTGTAAAGTTAACATCAAATTGTCGACCATACCCCGAATATGTATAATTAGGATCTGCCCGTCCAATATATTTTACTGGATTCCATGCTGCAGTAAATGAGTCAGTTATTGAAGTTATTATAGCACGGAAAACTAAAACATCATCTTCTACATTCTTGGCCGGATTTGCTGTTAATTTTGGACCTGTAAAATAAAATTTAATGAAGTCTCTAGTACTACCAGCTGTATCTAAAAATTTTCCAAAGGAACCTTCATCTAGTGCTATAGGCGGTCGATATCTATAAATTTGAGAATACTTTTTACTTCCAAAATCAATTACATTAACTTTATCTCCTCGAAATTGTGTAGCTAGTTCTAGAGGATTAAGATTTTGTATAAATTTACCTTTTAATTTTCCACTGCCGGGTTTCCATCTAGTTGCTTGATTACTTCTTAAAGTAAAATCCTTTTTTGCTTGCGGATTAAATCCAGCATAGCTACCAAAACCATATGTCGATTCTAGATTAAAAATACTATATGCTCCTCCAGGTAGTAGACTTGCAGCTGTATATGTGGCTGCGGTAAAGGTCTTTGCTCCGTTTATAGCTGATCTAATTGCAGCGGAAGCTCCATCGAGTCGAGTGTCCTTTCCTAAATCGCCGATTTCCCGTCTATAATCATAATATGGCAAAAATGACTCTGATATCTTTTTTATGTTCTTTTTTTCTAATAACTTATAACTATTCGAATGTTTCGTCGAACCACCTATTAATCCAGAAACTGCAGTAGTCGTTGATAATCCACTAGCTAAACCAAGTTTCCCCACTTGCTCATAATCATCCAAACTAAGATCATTTTCAGAGTCTGCAATGCCGTCTTTTGAATTAAAATTGTAAAATGTTCCTGCATTAGGATATTCCTCTGATAGTAGAATATAATTTGGTGATCTATATATAGTTTCCAGGCCTGGGTTAAAATTATATGGTTCTAATTTTACTTGTGCTAACCAATCTGTATATTCAGTGGTACCAGTTAGTGGTGCCGGTGCACCTTCAGGGCCATATGGATTTGTATTACCATAATATGGATTGTTAGTTTCTTCCCAACCATGTACAGGACCTTGGCCTGTTCCTTCATTTGGAAATTGGCCTTTGGGTGGATATTTGTAAGTATTATAATATAAACCTCCTGGGCCGATACCTGTGCCTACTTGAGTTGTATCAACAGTATATGGGGGTGGTGGTAAAACTAAACCGTCTTGGGTTGGGCCAGGAGTATACGGGGATGGCGGTGAAACTAAACCGTCTTGGGTTGGACCAACAGTATATGGGGATGGTGGTGTCCCAACGCCAGTAGTAATTGGAGCATAACCATTATCTTGATATGGGAAATTTGTCATGAACGTATTTCCCTGGACTCCGATACCTGTTCCATATTGAATTGGAGTATATCCATTTGGTTGATATGGGTTTGTATGTGTATATAGTGGCATATATTTCCTTAAGTGGTACTGTTCATTGTTCTTTCTGAATATCCTGTAACTAATGTATGTAGTCCTGCAGCGTCAATTGTATGGGTTACGTTGAATTTGATACCTGCTATTGCATTTGCTATTTCTGGGCCTGTTGTTCCATTACTCTTTCCAGCTAATTTTGATATTGCCATTGCAATTGCCGACATATCACCATTTGGAGCTCCATTGCCGCCAGAAGCAACTGAGGTTGCAGTGGGACTTTCATCAAATAAGTTAGTGCCAAAGATTTTAATATCATCTTCATTCAGGAATATGTCGGGCTTACCTGGTCGTAAGAGTACGTCCTCACCTGATACAGGGGCTTTGGTAATATCCGCTGCAGAATTTTCTGTATCATATGTCCCCGTTTTGTCGATCAGTGCATTAGTTAACCCATCTATAGATTCTTTGGCAAATTTCAGATCTGCATATACCGTAGCGCCTTTTAGTATAATTTTACCTGTTGTCGAATCCATGATATCGGCGCCGGCTTTCATCATGGATTTTCCGCCTTCAACTAATCGATCCTGCGTTATCCCCAACTGGTTGGTCGGTTTGCCTGTGGCAGGATCTATCTTAGCCAGAGACTTCTTCTGCTGCTCTAATACCGCATCAGTTTTTACTTGTTCTTGTTCGTTATCAAATTTCTGTACAGAGTTTAAGATTGAATTTTCAGCTCCGATTTCACTCAGCTGTGATTCTAGCGCTAGTAATTTGTCTGCTTGTTTTTTAATATCTTTTGCATGTTTTTCTTTTCTTTTTTCAAAATCTTCATCAGATTCACCTGCTGCTTTGGATAGTGTTTTCTCGTCTGCTTTAAGTTTGTTTAATTCTTTTTGTTGTTGGCGCATATCCATCATTGCACCGACTTCCATGTGTAGCAACTTCGCTGCAGCTTCACGAGCTAACATGTTGGTGTCTAATGTATCTCCCTGGGTATCTAGTACATCTAGAATGATATCCAATTGTTTTTCAGCGTCGCCATTTAAGGTAGCTTGATTATATTCAGCTGCAACATTTTTATATATTTGGCCTTCTAATTTTTTGCCGGAAACTACTTGGTATTCAACCATGGAGGTGGTTGTACTTTGTATATCTAACATACCCTTGCCAGTTTTATGTAATTGATCTAGGGTTGTTCCGAATTTCTTTGCCATTATTACAGCCTTTTCCAAATCGCCGGTTATTCCTTTGTTTCCATATTGTGCAGCTAGGTCACCATTTAAATTACCAACTTCGGTTAAGATATCAACTAATGCTCCTGCATATCCGGTTTCTTCTTTTATAAGAATGGCTTTTTTGTTAGCATCTATAATATACTCGGTAACAGATTTATTTTGGAGGCTGGCCAGCTTCCTAACACTATATGCTTGTTTAGCATTTAACCCCAATTGATTTCTTAGTACATCATTTGTTGCTGCCATTTCCCGGCCGTAGGATTTACTGGCGTTTATATTGTTAATCTGGCCAGGTAAATATTTCGCCATATCGGCAGCATACTGTTTTGAGAGTCGACTGTTTATTCCAAGTGACTGACCAACTTTATCCAATTCATATGCTTGCCATTTTGCTTGTTCGGTGGTTAAGTTAAAGGCTTTCTGAACCCCCATTGATCTGGCTTCTAAAGTACTTAACGACTTCATGAATTTAACAACGGTGGCTTGAAGCGATTCGAATAGCGCTAACTGTCTTGCCAATGCAGCTTCATCTAGGTAACCTGAAAATTCTCCTTTAAATGAGTCTCCCAATTCATCTGGATCAGGGGCGCCGTGTCTAGGCAATTTTTTTAACTCTTGTAATAATATATGATCGTAAATGTCGTTCATTATCAGGCCCTTCTTTTATATAAATATTTAGAACGGAGGTTTTGTGATTGTTTTTTTAGAATTAGTTGGTTGTTGTTGAGCTGCTTTGGCTTGATTTTTGTCGTCAGTCATCTTATTAAGTTTTTTAATATAGAAATTCCTTAAGAAAATTGGCATATTATATATAGTATTCCAATCCCAACGACCTTCGCCAGCCCAGACTAAATCAAATATAAGATCATGAAGACGTGGTCTATCTTTTGCTTCAAGGCCAAAGAAGGTCCGATCCAAGCGGAAACCCGGCAGTAAAGGTGCCTCCATCTTCACCTTCGAATTCATACTCGAAATTTACCCCTGGAGAATTTTTTAGAATATGGTCCTGAAAGTCTTTTGAGTCTTGTATAAGAAATTTATATTTTAAAAACTCTTCGATATTACTAATTTCTCTAGAATCATCGACTTGCTTAATTAGTTTTAATAAATAAGAAGAAATACTTTTTTCTTTATCTAGTTGCTTTTGATTGCCAGTCGATATATATGTATATTTTATAACAGTACCAGAAGGTAGTTTATATGTTATTTCTCCATCATCATCAGTGGTAAAATCAAATTCCTTGTATTTCAATTCTTTTAAATTGACGTCTCTATTTAAAGGATTGCCTGTTTTTGGATCTTTTATTAGTACAGGGTATTTAGCTCCATAACTAACTATTCTCGATGATATTATTAATGCATCTTTATCTACTAATGCAATATCATCAATGTTAACGTCTGTAATAATTAATGCTTCTAATAATTTATCTAATATGACTCCATCTTGCAAATATGATTGGTTTGTTAATATATCCTCATCATATGCAGTCATGTATCGCATTTCTATTTTACCTTCCCGTAACGGACTAGTTTTTGGATATATAATTCCTTTGCTCGGTAAATAAACAATTTCGGTTGGTAATGTACTTCGTTGTGAAGTTTCATATTTTTGTTTAGCTACATTAATTAAATTTTCATTAACGTAACGGTCGGTGTGTTTTGCCATTTTGTTCCTTTATAACTTTATTATAAATATGGGTTAACAGTAAAAATGGGAGTATTTAACTCCCATTATACTATAATTAAATATTAAAATTGTAATACTGCGTAATCATATTTTAGTGTCATTTCAATTGTTACTGCATCTTCCGTTCCCCAATCCATAGAGCCGAAATTTGAATCTAAAATAA
>Ga0233414_10000610_pt1 | contig 14574 bp, 16 predicted proteins | sample Na_anoxic_10_MG_FD_189020 | JGI IMG/M metagenome (GOLD analysis project Ga0233414, IMG submission 189020) | Seawater microbial communities from Saanich Inlet, British Columbia, Canada - Na_anoxic_10_MG | ecosystem: Environmental > Aquatic > Marine > Inlet | place: Canada: British Columbia...
GGAGCGTAAGGGTCACGGTAAACAGTATATCTACCACCTAATGAACCTACTCTCTCAATTCCCATATTATATTGGTCTTGTTCTGGAGAAGCGTTAGATACGTGGAAGTACTCTAAATCATCAAACACTGCTGATACTTCAGAAGATACTACTACGAAATTCGCTCCACCTCTCAATGTAGCTTTATGGATTTGAGCTGAAATTTGATTAACTGCCGTAATCAACGTTTGGTTCCAATCTTTTTGAGTGTAACCGTGGCTGTTAGGTAGTCTTTTCCAACCATTGTAATCCCATCTTAATGTCCAAGCCGCTCCAGTTCTTAAATCTCTAAGAATCTCTCTATCGATTTCTGCTGCAACTTGTTCAGAAAGTAATGCTGTTAATTCAGCTTCTGCATCAATGTTGTGAAACGCTGATACATCTTGTGCTAGTTCAGGTGTCCAAGTAGCTCTTAACTTTCTTTCAGTAACAGATACAGTAACAGAATCAAGTTCGAAAGAAACTTCTCCCATTGCTGATTCAGCTTCTAAGTCTGCGTATCGTCTGTAAGTAACAGCGAAAGATGTACCACCTAAATTAGCTATACCAGCTCCAGGAACGATACTTGTTGAACCTGATTGAGCTCCGATGTAACCATCGAAAGTACCATCACCACAAGTAACACATACTGGGTGCGTTAAGTCAACCTCTAAATAGATACAACCATCAGCGTCACAGATATCACCATAACTAACAATGCCTTTACCGTATCTTTGAGTAACAACTCTTACAGGAGCTTCATCTCCAGTAGTCATAATCACTTGACCATCTTTATCAACAATATCACCTGTTGGAGTAACGGCTAAAGAGGCTAAGAAAGCTTCAGTATCCATTTCATTCCCATCAGGGCCTAAAAGTCTACCAGCTCCAGGGTCAGTGAAGTTACATAACTTAAGGATTTGTGTTCTAACAGAACCATCACCTGCGAATGCACTTACACCATTACCAAACTCACCGTTCGCTGATGTGTTACCAGTTGAACAAGCTGACCATATTACCGGAGTAGCGTCCATTACAACTAAAGTAATTTGACCTTTTGATTGGTCATACATTCCATCGTTATAAAATCTATCATATAGATTTTTAGCACAATCACTATAAGTAGTTGTGTCACAACCTGCGTCAACACAAGTAGAGATAAATGGCTCACCGTGTTTTGCAACACCATCGTTACCACCATTTTGGAAAGTTGAATCTTCTATTCTATCAGAAGTTTTAGGTACAAAGTAGAAAAGTTTACCAATTGGTAAGTTTAATGCTTGTACAGAAACTATGTCGTTTGCTAACAATTTTGAGAATACTCTTCTCACGATTGGGAAAACAACAGTTTCAAAAGAACCTGTTGAAGCTCCACCAGCAGTACTAGTTTCAGTAATAAGAGAACCAGCTGTGTTTTCATACAACAAAGCGATGTTTTCTTTAACGTGACCGTTAAGACCCTCTAAGAATCCTAGGTCATTCCATTTTGATACGGTTGCTTCACGGACAGCTTTTTGATGCTTAAGCCCAATTTGTCCAACCTCACCAGATTTTATTAAATAACTCATTTTTTTTTGTTTTTATTTTTAATTTTTATATTCGTAATTCCAAAGTGTTTTCATTTTTTCAAACTCTGGATTCACATATACATTAGACTCAGTTATTTGTGATGAACCACTACCTTTAGTTTTATTGATTTTATTTTCAATAGATTCTTTAATTGGTGTTTTAGTCGAAGAAATTTCTTTAACTAAACTCTTATAAGTCCCTTTAGACTCTTTAAGAGATTTCACCTCATCAAACCTTTTGATAATATCAACCTTTTCACCTCTAGTAGTTGTATGTTCAGTGAACAATCTAACTGTGTAAGTAAGGTTACTGTTAAATACAGCTACCTCATTTAATTTGTTTCTGAATTCTTTGAGAGCGTCAACCATTTTGTTATAGTCTTCTTTTAACGTCTCATTTTCAGATTTTATAGAACTAACATCACCCTTTAGAGCTTTGTTTTCTTTAATCAACTTTAAGAACTTTGGTTTTTTAGATTCGTTTCTAACACCAGGTCTCTCTAGTGTTTTTGGGAAAGTTTTTGGTCTTGCCCTTTGGCTTCTACCGTTAGGGTTGTTTCTTGTAGTGTTTTCTTCAATATCACTTTCAATATCACTTTCAATATCACTTTCAATATCACCCAATACATCCAATATTTCAGGGTTGGTATCATCACCCATTTCTCCATCATCATCTAAATGGATTTCATAAATAATCTCATTTTCATTCATGTTATCATCCATGTCATCATCATCCATTTCAATTTCACCATCCTCTGGTTCCATATCCATTTCTAGTTCCTCACCATCCATTTCTAGGTCATCCATGTCTAGTTCTTCACCATCCATTTCTTCACCATCCATTTCATTCCCTTCTCCACCAAGTTCAATTCTATACTCAGCACCGGTTTCAGTATCCTTGATATCAATATTACCACCGTCTTGTACGACTTCAATTTCGTCTTCTGGGCTCATTTTTTTGAACACATTAACTACTTCTGAATCGTCAGCATCGGTTAAGTCGATAACATCCATTTCAAGTTCTTCATCATCATCGAATTCCATTTCAACTTCACCATCCTCTGGTTCCATATCCATTTCTTCGTCACCTATCTCTAGGTCATCACCAGCATCTAAGCCGGCTTCATCAGAACCCATAAGTTCTAACTCAACATTCTCATCATCTTCGTCTTCATTTAAACCACTTGAACCTTCTAAAGATTCCTTTACCATTTCCTCAATTTCTGAACTCATAGTATGAGACAGTATTTCTTTTGCGTTGGCTTTGAAAGCAGTATCTATGTTCTCTACTTCCATAAAAGCTTCATCAATAAGAGACTTTCCTGTTTTTGCCATTTTTCTTTTTTTTAAAAAATTTTATTATTATATTAAACAACGCATAATAATGCTTGTTCTCAAATAAATATGTTTTAAGTGTGGAAAAGTTTAAATTTTTTAAAAGGATTATTTAAAAAATTACCATATTTATAACTATATGGGTTATTATTTGAATAAGTTATTGGATATTTTGGTTTTGAGTGAAGCTGAAAACCATCGTTTTATGGGCAAAAACAAAGATTTAAATGATATTAAATCTTTAAAAAATGGGGTGGAACGTGAGTTAAAAAAAGCTTATAAAAAAATCACAGGAGGTGAATTAAAATTACCAAGAATTGATATTATGATTGATAACACTATAAAAAGTGGTAAGATAGCCGGATTTAATCACCCTAAAAACGGTGAGAATGGTTTACTTGGTATTAAAGAAAAAGCTATAAAAGATAAAGAGTATCTAAAATGGGTGATTACACATGAGTTAATTCATGCGTCTATAGGTGAAGATTTACCTAAATCAGAAGAACATGAGGGGTTATTTAAAAAGTTAGCTGATGAAATGGGGCTACCAAAGGAGTATCAAGACTAAAAAAAAAAGACCCATCTCTGAGTCTTTTTAATTTATTTTTTGTTATTAAGCCGGAACTCCAACTCTAATAACATCCTCAATAGGTGATTTAACAGCAGAAACAATTTCATAGTCTAATACTGTACCATCTAGGTACTTATGAGTTCTAGCCTCAGCTTCAGTACAAGTCATTGAATCTACAAGATATTGTGTTTTGATTTTTTTTGGTTTCCCAGTTGATTCGTTAATTGTTTCGAATTCTACTCTAACTAGAAAATAATTTGTTACTTTGTCATCCATGTTTAAAACTTTTTTTTATTAATTATTATAAGTTAATACTATAGGATATAATTTAATTTGTGAAGTATTAATTAGGGCTAAATCCAAACCCACTTGAAGTTGCCCTATTTAAAAACATTCTATTAGTAACATTAAGTTGTTCCCCATATTCTTCTAGCTTGGGTATTAAGTCCATTAATAAAAGTTTAACCCTTTCAATAAACTGTTCGTGATTACCCATAGCATCCGAGAAATTAGAAAGAACATCTATTTTCCTTTTAAAAGTTTTAAGTGAGGAAATAACTTCTTTAGCTTTTACTATAACATCGTCTTCTGTAAAATCAGAAATAAACATCTTAATAGAATCAATAAAAATATTAATCTCTTCTGACGTTTCTTTTAGGTATTGGGTTATGGAATTTTTATCCTGCCCATCCATAATTGCGTTAGCTAAAGATGATATCATAACAGTTAACTGGTTATGTGTTTCAGCTAAACCAGACATAATAGGCCCAACATGTTGGGCCATAATGTTTGGGTCATCATATCCACCCACCTCTTTAAGTAACTCTTCTTTTATGATTTTACGAATGTTCATGTGTTAAGAACCAAAGTTTAAATCTTCTTTACCACCTTCTTGACCACCTTCTTGACCACCTTTTTTATCTCGTTGCCGTTTTAACATTTCTTTAGCTTTAGTTATTTGAGCTGTATCAACACCTAGAAAATCCATAAAAGCCGCAACTAACCCCGCCTTTTCAGGTACGGTATTGATTCTTTTTGTTGCCGTTTTACCCGCTTGTTTATTTAGGAAGTATTGTTTAAAGGAATTCATCCAGTTATCAACATCTTTAATATCAAAAGAATTTTCCCCTTCTTCTTCTTCTCTTATGATTTTTTTAACCAATCTTTCAACGTCAGATTCGTTTAGTTTAATTACTTTTTTCATTTTTTCTTAATTTATTTTATTTTATTTTTAATATACTTGTTGTGTGTACCTATTAAGTAAATAGGGGTTAGCGTCTATTAATGTTTCTTTTTTCCATTTTATTTTTTAAAACTCTTCTTCTTACATCTTTTAACGATACTTCATCTTTCATGTGGTTATCATAACCTTCTTCCATTTCTTGTTGTGGAAGATAGTCAAAGATTTTTTCACCATATATTTTATACAATCTTTTTACTATCATTTCAGGATTTTTTCTAAGATATCTAATCACTATTGGCGGAACATCATCAGAGTATTTACCAAACATAGAGGAAACATCTTTTTCTCTTGGTGTCGGTACATAATCGTCAACACTCCTAGCACCACTCATCTCAAAGTTAGTCCTATCTTCGTTAATGCTACTTAATTTCTCTTCTCTAATAACTTTTTTAACTAAACTTTCTAGAGTTCTTTCGCTTAATTTAATTTTTTTCATATCCCATCTTTTTGTATTTGTTTCAAAACAGAAACAATGTAATTGTAATCATAAACAAATCGTGTCGGTAGGTTATTAACAAAATCCTCAACACTCATTTTTTCTTCGTTAAAAGTTAATTCCATTAAATCAAAAACTTTATCATCATTTAATTCATTTAAATCTTCCCACACACGATTCATTTCTTCTTGTGTGTGAAAATTTTGATTGTAAGTATTTTTCATCCACATCTCACCTTCATCTTCTTTGATAATACGTTTAACCAACCGTTCAATATCAGACTCATTTAATTTAATTACTTTATTTTTCATTACAATAAAAATTTGTTTAAACCATCTAATAAATCAGAGTCATTCTCGATTACTAAATTTGTTTTATTATTTTTTGTTGACTCAGTATACTGTTTTAAATCTTCTTCACTTGTAGAAATCCAAGAACCAGGTGTTGACGGTGAAGTTACTATGTCCCAACAGATTAGTTCAAAATCATCTTGTACAATATTCTTACCACCTTCATTTTTAAGTGAACCTACACCTCTTGAGGATATACCAACGGTCCACCCTTTTCTAATCATATTAAGAACTTTATCACCAACAGAAGATATAATACCAGCTTTAAGATAACCTGGGGTTGTGTCTAACTCCATTTTACCCATTAACGTTCTACCTTCCCACCATATCTCAGTAATCATATGTGATACTCTGTCAGCATCAATAATTGATGATTCAGGGTGGTTTAATTCACCCAAAGAAGTCCCCATATCAATAAATTCTTGATATCTTTTGGCTTCTCTTTTTAATATTTCTTCTGTATAAACCCTACCGTTTTTATTCTCAACACCCCATTTTTGTAATACAGCATATATTTCTATTTTATCTGGTAAAGCACCATCTTGACCTAAATTTATGCCTGACTTAAACTCCCTAATTAAATTAGCATTTGAACAAACACCATCCTGACAGGTTAATTCAGAAGATACAAAGCCAGAGTCGTACTCAACTATATACCCATAACCCTCTTCGTTTGGTTTTAACATTTTCATATTTAATACTTTTAATATAAATATGCGTTAAAATCAGTTATTTCATTCTTATAAATAAAAAAGGGGAGCATTGCTCCCCTTAATTAATCGGTTTGTGGACCTTCACCATCCAACCACCTTTTCTTCATGTCTAAATCAAACCTTTCTTTTTCGGTTTTACTCTTGTTACTTTTTTTTATAAAATTTAAAAGTCTCATCAGTTTCAAAAACATCATTAATTATTTTTTTAGATATCCCCTCCAAAATTGGTTTCATTTTTTCAGAGTTTATTGGTGACAATGGTTCTCTTTTAAAAAGAGTCATTTCAACAGACATAAAACTTTTTTTATTAAAATTTACACCAGATGAAGCCATATTAAAATCAACTATTGATTTAGATTTATAAAAATTATTGTCATCTAATACCTCAAATAGTTTTCTTTTAATTCTTTTAGCTTTTCTTTTTATAATTAGTTCATAATCATCAATCATATCCCCTTTGGGTTTACCCCAAGCTGATATTTGGATGTATATGGATTTTGGGTTTTTATTATCTACCGTACCTGAAATCACATTGTATTGGTGAATTGTTTCTATTTTCATTTCTTTACCCCTTTTCATTTATTAATTCATTAACTTCCATAGGTTTCTCAACCTCGTTATATACAGTTTTTAACATACGTAATGACACACTGTATGGGTCACAATTAGAGGCCGGTCTACGGTCTTCAAAATATCCTTTACCGTCTATACTTGATTGAGCTGGGATTCTAATACTAGTATCTCTTGTACTATACCCATAACTAAAGTCTTCAATACTAGAAGTTTCATGCTCACCTGTCATACGTTTTTCATTATGCCAACCGTAAACATCCATATGTTCTTTATGTGTTAAAGATAGTTTCTCTACCGCCTCCCTAATTAAATTAATACCACCACCATTTCTCATTTTAGGTGTAGAAAAATTAACATGACAACCACTACCGTTCCAATCACCAGGTTTTGGTTTTGGGTGAAACGATATCTTAACACCATTTTCTTCAGCTACTCTTTGTAAAATATACCTAGAAATCCATAGTTGGTCTGAACCCTCTAAGGTTGTTACAGGTCCTATCTGATATTCCCATTGACCTAACATAACTTCAGCGTTAACACCTGAGATATCTAAACCTGCTTCAACACATTTTTTTAAATGTTCTTCCACGATTCTCCTACCTGTTATATTATCCGCTCCAACACCACAATAATAATCACCCTGTGGTCTAGGTTCACTATTAGGTCTATGCCCAAGTGGCAAACCTTCACCATCTTTAAAGTCAGGTTTTGTTGTTAACGTATACTCCTGCTCCCAACCAAACCAATTAGAGTTTTCAAAATCATTTATAGATTCTTTCATTTTATTATTTTCCATAAACTCCCTTAGTTTACCTCTTTTATTTGTTGAGTGTAGGGTTCCATCTGGACTAAGTACTTCACAGAAAACTATGTAATGATAATCACCTCTAAATGGGTCGTTACAATGAAATATTGGGTTTAAAATACAGTCAGTATTTTCACCTTTACCGGCTTTAGCTTGTTTTGTTGAACTACCGTCAAAAGACCATCTTGGGAATGACCAAACCCCATTATTTAATTCATCATATGTTCTAATTTCCGATAAACCGTTTACTACTTTAGTTTTACTTCTTAATTGTTGTGGTTGATTTCCGTCCAACCAAACGTATTCTAAAAAAACTTTTTTCATTTATTATTTTTTTCATTATTGTTATTTGTTTATTAAATATACTAAATGTTATTAACAAAAAAAAGCCCCCTTAATTTGGAGGCTTTTTTGTTTATAGTATTTCTTTTTTTGGGGGTTCTTTTTTACTTCCACCAATAACTTTAATCACATCAATAAATTTACCACCAAAAACGTAACCACCAAATAGTACCATCGCGTATTTAAGGGCTTCTATTATTATTTCAAATTTATCCATATCTAAACCATCACCATCTTTAGATGTGTGTATTCCGGCAAACATAAGAACACCTAATGTTATATAATACACTATAACTGAAATTAATAGGTATACCCTACCCTGTGACCATTTTCCTTTTTCTTTTAACATATCTTTTAACATAATTATGAAACTTTTTTACTTATTATTTAATAATGGGGCTACTTAGGTATCCAGGTAATTGCTTTGATAACTCTTCCATTAAGTTTTGGTCGTCTAGTGAAATTTTTGTTTTTCTTTTAACATAATCAAGCCTTAACATACCAATCGCGTTATTATCTATATCTATTATAGGCCAATAATATGTTGATTTAACACCATCCTTTAATAGATGATATTTACATAAACCTTCAGGATACTGTTTAGTGTCCATGTTATAGAACTCCCCATTTGACATAAGTGGCTCCAAAGTGGTCATACATGCTGAAACTGGTATATTTTGTTTATCTAGTTGGATACTGGAAATTCCATTATCCAATTCTTCATATGACATTGACATTTTTTGCATTGATTTGCCTGAATAATAATTGCCCCCGTTATGAAACGAAAATATACATAGCCTATCAGCATTAGTTGTGGCCAACACATCCTTCAATTTATTAAGAACAGCCGTATCTTCCCGAATACATTCCCCTATAGGACATACGTGTTCTTCTTTTAAACGTTTTTGTGATAACTTATGTTTATATTTAATCGCGACTAATGTACCGATTATACCAACAGAAGCTGTAACTATCGGGGTTACTAACTCTATCATATCCATATACTTATATTATATTTTTTTTAAGTTCGTATAACTTTAATGCTTTCTCACTATAATTACCATCATTTTCAGTCATACCGTAAATAACGTCCTTAACCTCCAACAGTTTTTTCTTAATACTAATATTCTCACCACTATGAGTTAAATGGTCATTAATAATTTTTATAGTTTCTTTAATTAAATTAGATACCAGTCCTTTAATTTTAACATCACTATTACTACGTAGAATTTTTAATATATTTTTTTCCTCTTCGGTTAATGAATCTTTATATTTTTCATTAAATTTATTTATAGCTACTTCTAAAAATTTATTAGGGTCTATGTTGTCTCTAACATATTTTTTATCATCAGTTTCATTTATTTCGATTTTGTCAGACACCAACCAAGATATTATATTATTCTTAGACTCTTGTATTTTGTCTATTGTTGTGATTGATTTTTTTGTGTTGATTAAATCATCTAAAGATTTATGCATTTCTTTAGTTGTAAAACCACTTAAGTCGATTTTATTTTCTTCTAATATATTAACTAATTTTTTTGATTGTTCTTTTAGTGAGTTCTCTCCTCTAAAATTTTCTAAAAAAGAAATATTTTCTTTTAAATAATTATTAGCTATTGTTTCACTTTTAACCGTTTTATTCTCGATATTCTTAAAAACAATAAAAGCAGTTTTTAATGTTTCGTTTTCTTTTAGTGTTTTTATAAATTTTTTATATAAAGTTTTGCCTATCTTATTATCAGAAGTATAAGATTCTATTAATTTATCTAAAAATATATCTTTTAATGTGCCAAAGTTCATAGTATTATTTTTAAAATAAATATGCCCTAATCAGTAAGTGTTTCACTATCTTCACCATTAATTAGTGAATCTATACCTTTTGTCATCAAAGATATATCTTGATTTTTCTTTTTACCCTCTAATAGTAACCTATCTATAATATCCTCATCACCTCTAAAACTTTCACCAAACCCACCAGCATCACCACCAGCATCACCACCAGCATCACCGAAACCACCACCATCATCACCGAAACCACCACCATCATCACCTCCGGTATCACCGAAACCACCACCAGTATCACCTCCGGTATCACCTTCTGCTGAATCACCTTGGTCCATTGGTAGTTCACCGTATAATTTGTCTATCTTTTTAAAGAATCCAGTAGTTTTAATAACACTAGCAGTTTGTTCTAGTTCAGCTGAAGCTGCCTTTTCTAATCTTTGTTGCTCCAAATCTTCTAATATTTCATCAGATGACCAATTGAATATATTTTTCTTAGCCCAAGTATGTGATGTCGGCGCTATACCACCATCAACTCCGGCAACTAAATCTTTATATAGTAACACTTTTTCTTTCCATTGTTCAACTTTTAACATCTCACCTTGTGTTGATGGATTATTTAGTGACAATTTAAAGTTATTTAACTCATCATGGAAACCTAAAATATACAAATGTATAATCGCTATTTTATTCAACTCTTGAATCATAGCTTGTTGTATTCTATTAATAGTTCTAGCAAACCTAATATCCATTAGAGCTAGATTTTTACCTTCCCCAGTTGGCTCCTCAAAACCTAAGAATGTTTTTGGTACTCTTAAAGCCGTAACCATTTTCCTTTGGATAAACTGTATATCCGCTATTTGGTCTAAATTTGACGCCCCAGGTAAAGTCTCTATCGGCATAGAGGCATTTGGGTCCCTAACCGGTACGAAATAATCTTGGTCTACAGCTAAGGTATTGTACCTAATATCTGATTGTCCTGTTTGTGAATCTGTTGTTTGAACTCTTTTAAATTTATTAGCAACCTTTTGAACATAAGCTTCTACATCCTCATCATCTATATTACCAACATAAACTTTAAACACTCTTCTTTCAGGAGCTCTTGTAACACGGTAAACCAACATAGCGTCTTCAGCTAAAAGCAATTGTTTCCATATACGCCTAACCTTCTCCAGTACGGATGTTCCGTAGGGTATCTTTCTATCATCACCTAATAATCTAAAATGGGCGATTTCCCAAGCGTTAAACTCCAACGTCCTATCTTTCCATACAAAAGTTACCTCTCTTTTTTTACTATCATCCTCATTTTCCATAGATTCTTGAGCTGGGAATAATCCAGATTCTTTTCTTTCTATGTCTATATTAGTTAATTGGCTAGCTCCAATAATACCATCTTTATAATCTATTTTTAAATAAACAAAATTGTCACCATACTTACAAGTATTCCTAGTCCACATGGCTAGATTAGAGTGTATGTCAATCACATTAAAGAATAGGTCCTCCAAAACCTTTTTAATCCTAGAAGAGTCAGAATATATTGACATTACTTGACCTTTTTCACTTAAAGTACAACTTTCTTCAGACATGATATCTAAAGCTACAGCTATTTCTGGTGTGAATTCCATAGCTTCGTAGTCCATATATGAGGCTAACCTAGATGTTTCATAAAAAACAGATTTCTGATATAACTCATTGTCAACCTTTGCCCACTGACTCTCTAAGTATTTTTGTTGTTGTAACTGTAGTTTCTCTTTTTGGAACTCTTGTTTAGATTTAGTTACAATTAAATCATTATCTGTTAACGTGTATTCACTATTAGTTGTATTATTTTTTGGTCCACCAGGTTGCCCAAATAAATAGAATAGTTTTTGGTATACTGTTAAATTTTTATCTTCGTTTGCCATTTTAATTTTTTATTCTTATTATAAATATCATTAATAATGATAATCTACACCCCATCAATGTGAATGATATTATTTATAATAAAGGTAAGTTATTTTTTAATCCCAGGTAAACCACCAAACAACCAAGAATACTCTTTAGTGTTAGCTACACTCTGTGTGTCCTTATCAAGATTATCGGTGTAAAAACCACCACCAACAACCTCACTCAAACCACTAACATCGTCACTAGTTGTTGTCTGTATTGACCAACTATTTAACATTGCTTTAGCTTGTCCTTTTGATTTTTCCAAATCTTTAAATGATGTGCTAGCCACAAAAATACACATACCTATTGGCATTAAAAGGTCGTCATGATAACCTTTCATGTGGTCTGCTCTACCATTCTTAAAAACAAACGTGTCCATCTCATTCAAGGCTCTAATAGACCTAACCTTAAATGAGTCAACCCTTATACCCTCCTCTAACTTAGAAACTATTGTGTTTCTATTTTTTTGAAAATTAAGTCCTGGTAATTTACCATTATTCATGAATTTTTGTAAAGCTCTATTATTCTCTACAGCATCAATACCGACAGTTATGTCATAGTAAAGTGATTTTTTAGCGTAACCCATCTCAATCAAACGTAAAACAACAGAGGCACCCCAACCACCAGTTATATCGACCACAATAAAAGCGTCATAAGATTGTCCATAATGAAAACATATCTCACCTAACACATCTGGAGCAACTTTACCGTGATACTCTGCAACCTGATTACCAGTAGTATAATCCCAAATACAAATTCCGGCAAAATCATCAGCAGAACCAGATGAAGGGTCGGCAGCTAATATATATTGATGGTCCTTTATTGGGTCTTCCCATATCCACATATTACCGTCCATCCACTCTTTTCTAATTGGGTCTATTACATTTTCTTTCTTTTGTCTTTGCACATGTTTGTCATCAATAACTTTATCACCAGAACCTAAAAATGAACAAAGTAATTCTTGAGCTATTGACCTAGGGTTGTGGTTTAGTTGTGCACACATATTCTCAAACCATTCTGATGTTGGTTCCCATCCGCCCTCTATTAAACTACCCCACACATCAGGATTGGCTTCTTTTTTAGTTTCTACACTCTCATCACCATCTTTACTTCTTTCCTTCTTAACCCATGTCATACCTTTATTATATCTAGGGTCTTCATACCACCTCATTTCAACAATATTAAAATTATTGTCACCCGATTCCGCATTTATATATGCTTTATGATATAGTGGGTCATGTCCATTTGGTGTAGATATTAATATTGACCTACCCCCTGTAGAAAGTGATGGTTGTGCCGCAGTATAAAACTCCTCACCTTTATTACCCTCAATAAATGCCGCCTCATCCACAACTATAACTGATGGGGTGTATCCCCTTAAAGCATCTTTTGATGATGCAACAGCTTTTACTTCAGAACCATTCCATAATTTATAGTGTGAACTAGAGTTCTTCTCACTATCAAACCACCCATTAGAACCACTAGGTCTAAAAACATCCATCCAATCTGGTAATTGTGATGTAAAATCTTTAACTTTTTTAAGAAACTCTTTGGCTGTTTCTTGTTTATTTGCCGCAATAAGTATTTTTTGTGTACTTTTATTTGAAGCTAAAGCAGTTAGTATAGATAGATAAGCTGCGGTTGTTGTTGTTATACCCGCCTGTCTAGGTTTCATAACTATATTATGATGATTATTAACATATGCGTTAATTAACTCTTTTTGTTTAGGAAATAGCTTAAACGGTACTATCCCATTTTGTGTTCTATCTTCTGTTTCTAAATAATTTTCTATAGCGTGTATAGGGTCTTTTATACATTTCCCTATTTCATATAACATTTGTGCTTTTGATAAACTCATACCTATAAATATCAATAAGCATGAAAAAACCCACTTAGTAGCGAACTTTGATGGGTTTTGTCGTGGGTTGGTAATATTTATATTATATGGAAAATTATTACGAATTTATTAATAATTGTAGATTAGAAACACCTGAATTAGGTCATTACCACCATATAATACCTAAGTGTTTGGGTGGTTCAGACGATGAGAGTAATTTAATTTACTTGAGTTACGAGAATCATCAAAAAGCACACATGTTTTTATCGGAAGAATTCCCACCAAACTCTAAGGAGAGAAACCAACAATTACTATCCGCACAATTATTAAATTCTTGGACGAAGAACCCTGACGTGATACTAAATGGGTGGTCACATAGTGAAGAAACTAAAATTAAAATGAGGGGTAAACGTGGACTAAATCCTAACTACGTAAACCCATTTAAAGGTAAAAAACACTCAAAAGAGTGGAAGGAGAACTTAAGTAAGAAAAACAGTACTATTAATTTCAACAGTATAAAACAACTCACTAAAGAAGGTGTTTTAATTAGGGAATATACTAGTATAAGTGATATTATAGAAAAAAACCAACAATACAACAAATCTAATATCTGTAGTGTGTTAAAAGGTAGGGGTAAAAGTTCGTATGGTTATAGGTGGGAGTACAATATTTAAGAAGTACGATTTTAGGACCGTATATGGTTTAGGCCATGAAGGGTATTAGTTCGCTACTAAATACCCTTCTTTTTTTTAACCTAATGTAGGTACGGCCCTAATCCGTTTATCTTGAGTTCAATATAGAACCTATATGTCTAACTAATTCCATATCACCAGCATCTAAAGCGTCATCAAGAGAGTCTTGTAGTTCTCTAGTACTTAAATCATTATAGTCAACCTCTTCAGGTTCTTCAGTGTTGGGTGTTGGGTTGACATCTTCACCTTCTGGTTCTTCGGGTGGTGTTAAAGTTTCACCTTCATCTTCTTGTTCAGGACTATCATCATAACCACCAAAAGCATCATCTGAAGCTTCTCTTTGTAATTCTGATAAAGCTTCTTCAGCCATTCTTCTAATT
>Ga0233414_10000611_pt1 | contig 14542 bp, 25 predicted proteins | sample Na_anoxic_10_MG_FD_189020 | JGI IMG/M metagenome (GOLD analysis project Ga0233414, IMG submission 189020) | Seawater microbial communities from Saanich Inlet, British Columbia, Canada - Na_anoxic_10_MG | ecosystem: Environmental > Aquatic > Marine > Inlet | place: Canada: British Columbia...
TCTATACATTCCAAAACCTAGTTTACCATAGGGTAAAGATAAGAATAATTTCTTTAAGGTATAGCTCAATTTCCCTAAAATTTTTGTAGAAATTTTTTAGAGGGGTATAGCAGCTAAATTAAAAAAACGCTAATACTTCGGGGAAGGCTCTGACCCCCTTATTATGGCCGCTAAAACCCATAAGTAAGAGGGGATACGGACAGGGGGGGAGGCCCCCATATTTAGGGGGCTAAAGCAGGGGGTTTATATATGGGGGGTATATTGGATATTATATACCTACTGTCCCCCTCCCTCATAGGGATATTATTCATAGGGGTACCCCCATTTATTTTTAGGTTATTATTATCCTGTGTTTTTAGAACGATTCTAAATAAGGGATGGGAGTGGATAGTATGGAATTAATTTACTATCTTTGTTTGGCCACCTCACATTAATTCCTTATCTTTGTAGTATGAAAAACATAGGGAACAAACAACTTAAGAAACTTATCAGAGACAAAAGGTTTACAAGCACAGTGGTGAACTGGGGTAGTAGGACTACAACCTATCAGTACCGTATAACCAATATTAAAATGGAGTATGGTAATGATGACCCTACACTCTCCGACAGAAGATGGGCTGACAAAGTAATTAATCTTGTTTGTTCCGCATACACCACTCACCAGGTTAGAAAGAAAAAAACTCCTAAGGACTATAGGACTAACCCGGAAAACAATATCGATAAAAGATATAACCCTATACTACGAGATGCTATGAGTGAGTATGGTGAGTGGGCTTACAGTCTAAGGTATAACCCTAGAGAACCAAGACGACAAGTAAGATATGCTTTATTGAGAGATGATAATTACAATAATGAACGTACATCTAATGAACTACGTAACTTCCTTAAACATGTTGGTATCTCTGGTGACCTTAAGATTGGAACTATTAAGTTAGTACCTACACCAGGAATATAACTATCCGAGGCCATGAGCCCTTTATATAAAATCCCTCTACGGTAATTCTGTAGGGGGTTTTCCTTTTTGGGGGGACTTATTTAGAATTAGACTTGATAAGCGTTTGTTCTTGTTACTGTAAGACCCGCCCTCCCACAACCTAAAGGTACAACTTTTTTTTGACATGACCTAATTATTTACCTGACTTTATGACAATGTTAATAACTGGTACATAAACCCCCATTATGGTACAGACCCTTACCCGTTCAGAAACCCGTGTGACAATGTGTCAGGGGGGATTTTGTTAATAACTTTAGGTCGATTTACTTGATTATGTCAGTATGTCAGTCAGGGGTCGCGAAGGGGTCAGAGACTTTAACGGCTTTTAAAGCATACCTAAACAAACCATTTACAGGGTAAATAGTGAAAAGCACCGTACAGAACGCCCCTATCGGTAATTATAGGTGTGTAATAGAGTGGTAATTAGTGGATAAAAGTGGTAAATGTACTACGATAGATAGGGTAGTTAGGGGAACACGTTAATTTAGAGGTTGTCTAAGGACTCTAAAATAGTCCTCAGTATACCATATATTCGTTTTAAAGGACTATCTTTTCTTAGTAATATAAGGAGTCGGGGAGACAAGATTAAACCCTTCAACAGACACCGAATGGTGTCATTATATTGTGGGTTTATGTAGCAAAATTAAATGTGTCATATAGACAGTCCCTTAACTATGGGACCTTATAGGGTATGACCGTATACACACCCTTACATTTATAGTGTTTTTATCTGCAACCCCTTGCAGGGGTTAAATTATAAACCTATATATACGGGTGATTAGTAATGGGTATTATAATTATACTAATTTATTGTGTGTATACACCCATTATGTGAGTATTATGTATATACCCATATAGTGTCATTTAAGTGGTCCCTTATTAATGAGATTATTAATGGGATATTATATGAGAATCTGAATGTTTAAGTGAGGGGAACGTTAGTGAACCGAACGATTAACCCTGGAACGAAGTGTAGGGGGAATAAACATGAGGATTTACAGATGATATCCCCTAGTACACATCTAAACAATAGAAATCTTCCTGAGACCTGATATAGTTTGTTTTATCTATAACTTGTTCTTTAATCTTATTTAGTAGTCTAGTCTTTATGATGGAGTATTTCTTCTTTATGTTTCTATTACCCCACGTGATGTGTGCCTCAGTTAAATCTAGACAAGATTTTAAATATTGTATGTTTTTCTCGATAATTTGGATAGTGTCTTTTGTCATAGTCTTAGGTTTTATGGGGTTAATATCTCTCTTTGTTTGTACTACAAATATACGAAATTTCCATGACTTGGCCTAATATTTGTTGTTTTATCTACCCGATAACATTGGTACGAATAACTTTTTTATGTTCTTGTTGTTTTTCGTGAGTAAGTAAGTCTCTATATATTGAATTGACTGTATTGTAGTCTACGGGGTATTCGTGAAAATCTATATCGTTATTAACCATAAGTTCTCTTAGTTCTTTATCTACTCTCTTTGACTCTTCTAAATCCTGAAACCTTCCGTCTTTTTGGAAACCGGCATCGTTCCGATGTAGTAGTATGTTTATATTATCATACTTCTTGAATAGGTCTATGATAAAGTTGTCGAAACTATCCCCGTATAGATTCTCTGGATAACCGTCACCATATCTCCCCTTGTATACCAGACCGAACAGAATAGGGCTATCTATAATGATGTATTCTACCTGACCATATAGTCTTGATATATTTCTATGTTGATTGGCTGTGATGTATAATTGGTCTCTGATTGCACTATGATTCTTTTCCCACGCTACGACTTTAGGAAACTCTGATGTAAGTTCTACAGACATATTATTACGTTTCATTATGTGGTACAGACCGGCGGCTTGAGTTGATTTTCCTATTCCTGGTCCACCGAAAAGGTTTATTATCTTTGTGTTCATGATTAAACTTTGTTGAAGTTTGGGAATCCTAGTTAATTATTTAGTTTATTGGTGTTTTCTTTAGGCATTGTTAGCCCACCTATTGTATGTGTCTTATCGTATTCTTCTGGCCAAGGTCCTTGTTTATCAGCTCGTTCTAAAAAGTCTTGGACATCATCAGCTCTCATATAGTCATCATCTAATCTCACAATATCATCTTCCCCAAAGTATGTTCCTGTTTGTACCTCTATGAATACTACTTTTTCTGAGGTTTCGTTCCATGCTCTATGGGGAATTCCTAAAGGTATTGATATTGATTGACCGGGTTCCCTAAAAACTTTATCATTATCCAATATAATTGTTAACCCACCTTCAATTACTGTCCATTGTTCTTTTCTTTTGTGGTGGTATTGGTATGACAATCTTTGATTTGGACTTACAGTTATCCGTTTGATTTTAAAATTATCAAAGTCCGCTAACACTTCGTATTTTCCCCAAGGTTTATAAACTATTTCCATCTGTCTCTAATTAGTACAATCTTTTAACTTCTTCGTCTATTTGTCTTAGTTGATTTTTTAAATGATTAACTTTTGCTAGGTTTGCTGGAGTATATTCCGCACTATTGATGTCTTGTAGTGTTTGTTCTAATGGTAGTTTCTCAACATTATTTATTTGTCTTTCGATACCTTTATATTGACCTAATAACCAGTCGTATCTTTGAGCTTTTTGTTCTTGATTCATATTTTTCTTTTTTAACTTTATTTATACACCTTCGGTATTATCTGCTTTTGAACATTCTTTTGAACAGTAGTATCCCTCGTCTTCTAATTCTTCACCACAGAATCCACAGGAATTTACACTATATTCTTGATTACAGGGTTCACACATTTCATCGTCATACCAATGTTTGGTACCTGAATCTTCGTATTCTTCCCCACATTGTTCACAAAAAAATTCATTAGTTTTCATACCATACTCCGTAAACTGGTATGGTTGTACCTTCCACAATGTTACCGTTAACGTCTCTTACTTTTGCGTTACACATTAATTTTTTTTCTTTTATTACTGGTGAATTATCTTTTGATATTACCGCGTATTTTGGATTCTTTGAACCTAATTTTCTTTTTTTTACTCCCATTTTATTTATTCTTTAGTGTTGGTTAAATTACTTTACTGACTCCTTTCATTTAAATATAGGTTATTTTTAATTATTAATCAATAATTTATTATGATTCTACCATATTTAATTCTTTAGGTAAAGGTAATGCTTTAGGGTCTGCTACTATAAGTTCCCTTCTATTTTTTTTCCAACTATCTGAATTTACTTCCTCCCATGCTTTATCTCGTATAGCTTCTAATTCTTCTGGTTTAACACCAATATTAATCATGTTTGCTTTTCTCCAACTCATTCTATCTATATCATAATCAACTGGTAAGTGTCCTTTTTCCATACAGTAATCGAACATACTAGTACCTGGTAAAGGCATAACAATAAAGAAACCTGAAGTGGTTATGCCCCACTCTACATTTTGTTTAGCAAATTCAATAGTATTTTCTATTTCTTCTTTAGTTTCATCAGGAAAACCAATCATATAATTTGCATGCATTTTTATATTGTTATCTGTAAATGCTTTTATTAAACCTTTTATGTTTGTATTTTCAACGTCCCACTTATTTGACGCCCATTTTTTAATGATTCTACCATTACCAGATTCAAATGGAAAAGAAAAATCTGTAAATCCCGCTTTAGCCATTAATTCAATTAATTTAAAATCTGGTTCCCATTTAAACTCACCATCACCTTTTTTAACTAAATGAATAATGTTTATCCCATTTATATTCATAACTCTTAAATCTAAGTCAATCATTCTTTCTAATATTTTTATAGCTCTTTTTTTTCTACCAAATATGGCATCATCTTCTATAAAAATTTGTTTTATACCTAAATTATTCTTTAAATGAGTTAATTCTTCCATAACTCTATCCTCTGATTTAATTCTGTGTCTACCTATATTACCACTTAATGAACCTTCAAATTCTTTACTTAAATGACAATACGAACAAGAAAATGGACAACCTAAAGAAGTTTGTATTGATGCCCATTTTACAACTTCTTCATCTTCCCACTCGACACCATGACCTCTTTTAATTTTCCAATATCTTTCTAGTGGTAATATTTTCCAATCAGGAAATGGTAATTTATCTAAATTCATAATTACTTTACCACCTAAAGAATTATCTATAGTTTTACCATTTTGACTGTACATAATTTGTCTAATATGTGACCAATCTTTGGTTCCTTTTCTATATTCTTGGATTATTTCTTTTATGGTTTCTTCGGCTTCAGAAGTCGCTACTATATCAAAACCGTAATTTAAAAACTTTTCACAATTCCATCTAGCATGATTACCACCACTTAGTAAAAGTTTATCTGGGTATTCTTTTTTAATAATTTTTACGCAATGTAATACCATTGTTTCTTGGGATGAAAATATAGATGTTATACCTACCACATCAAAATCTTTTACAACTTCTAATATTCTTTCGTCACTAACACCTGTCCTTAATAATCCTGACGGTAGTTCTGTAGATTTATAAAATTCTCCTATGTCATCTTCATCATTACCGATACAAGCATCATATACCTCAACATGACAATCTATTTCTTTTAAAGCTCCCGATAACATTGGGTAGGCTAATGAACCGTTAGGTTTAACCATGAATCCTGGCCATCTTTGTTCTGGTGGATAAAGTAATAATACTTTTGGGTCTTTCATTTTAATCTTTTAAATGTTTAAGTTCTTCAGTTAATATAACCCCAGTTAAAGTGTTACCCCCACCTTCTAATATTTTTGTTGGTCTACCTAATTTTTCTACCACCATATCAAATATTCTCTTATCATCTTTTCTTTCTATGTCATCAAACATTATGATTTTGGATGTGTCGAATAAATGTAAGTATTCGTAGAAACCACCTCTACCACCACCATAAGCTGGACCGTCAACCAATATTAAATCATATTCCACAGGTTCTTCCCCATTTAATTCTTTATTTATAATTTCTGGGTCATACCAAGATGTTGCTGGTTTGTATTTTTCTAACACTTTATCTTCCAGATTTTTAAGTGGGGCATGTATGTATTTTGATGGGTGTCTACCTATAAAAGTAATATCCTCTTCTATTGATATTACTTTGTGTGTTTCACACAGTATTTCCGTCCCTAATCCACTACCTAATTCTAGTATTGTTTTTCCCCCACCTAAAACTTCTATTATAAAACTATGACAAGGTTTACTTATTGCCCAATTTGTAGTTATTTTGTTACCAAAACTTTCATAAATTTCCTGTATTTCTTCGTATTTTCTCATTTTAAATTATTTTTATAAAAAACCTAATTCTAATTTTGCCTCTTCAGACATAAAACTTTTATCCCATGGTGGGTCAAATGTAACTTCAACGTCACATTTTTTAACACTTTCTAATTTTTCCACACCTTCTCTTATATCCTCTGGTAAACTTTCAATAGCTGGACAATTGGGGCTGGTAACAGTCATTTCTACATTCACAAAGAATTCCTGGTCATTACTTATGGATTCTTTTACATTAACAAAATATATCAACCCTAAATCATATATGTTAACCGGTAATTCAGGGTCATATATAGTTTTTAAAACCATAACTACTTGTTCTTCAACTCTTTTAGTCGTTAGCATCTACATAATTTTTACATGGGTCATAAAGATTATAAGCTAGGGTTAGTTCTCCCCCCACCTTTATATTTTTTGATACTTTCATTCTTAGGTATGCCCCACATTCATACAACTCACAATTTGCTGTTGTATTATGGTTTACGAACCCACCTAACGGAGTTCTTATATAGTTTGAGTGGAAGTCATCAGAATTATATCTTATATGTGTAATCCCCAATTCTTCACCTTTTCTTAATTCTTTTGTTGTAAATAGTCCATTCCCTTCTATTATGGAATTTCCTACATACAAACCTTCTGGTAATGGCCTATAACTATCTTCTTTCATTTTCTTGTATTTCGTCAAATTTTACTTCCCACGCTGTTTTTTCAATAGGACTTAGTCCTTTGTGCCAACCTTCAAAATCACAATTACGTACGTTTTTATAGTCGTCCCAAACTCTCTGTTTTAATTGTTCTATAACAACATTATTATTTATAAACATTAATGGTCTATTCATTTTATTTTATTTTATTTTTTATTTCTTTATATTTTTGGTGTACTCTTTCAGCTATTGGTATTGGTTGTCCGTCAGGGTCAACTCTAACAAAAGTAATTTTAGTTTCTAGTATCACTTTTTGGGTACCAGTATACACATTATGTTTTCTTGCTTCCATTCTTAAGGTAATACTGGTTGTACCAATCCTATCAACTTCACCAAATAGTTTTACCAAACTACCCTTTCTTGCTGGTAATTTAAATTCACATTTATCCATAGACACTGTAACAACCCTAGGTGTATCACAAACTTGCATGGCAAAAGACGCAGCTGACTCATCTAATACATATAATAATCTACCACCAAATAAATTTCCATGTTGTCCGGTATCAGAATCCTTAACTAATATTGTGTTTATGTGGTACATTAGTAGTCGTTATTATTAGTTGATTTTAAAGCCGTAAATAACCCATAAATCATAAGTATTATGAACCCTAACCCCACTATATTATTTATTATGGTAATTTCTTCTGTCATATTAAATTTCTTTTTATAACTGTTTCCATTTTTCTTTCATTTGTTCCACCCCACTCTTCCAAAACTTTACCCTCACACCTTAAATAAAAATAGGGATAAAATTCAGGTCTAATAGGTTCTGGCATATCTTCAGCTTGAATTGTTCTAAATCCTATGTTGTTTTCTAAAGCGTACTTTTCTATGGTTGGTTTAAATATTGTGCAAGGCATACATCCTTGTTTTTTGACCATCACTATTTCCATTTTTATTATTTTTTTAGTTGTATCTCCTTCTGTTGTACCGTAGTCATCAGGCATTAGTGGTGCATTACGCACCTCCAAAAACATCCAACCGAAATAAACCACCGTAATCAATATTATAATTACCCATATATACCAACTCATCTTTCACTATTTTTTACATCACCATATTCACCATTTGAACTTACCTTAGGTAATTTTTCCACATTTTTACTTTCACAACTACATAATTTTTGTTTAGCTACTAAGGATGAGGCCTTTAAAAGACTTTCAAATGTACCAGCGTCTGACCACCAAGATTTTAATACTTGGCATGTCATTAACCCATCTTTAACATAAAAATTATTTACGTCAGTAATCTCTAATTCCCCCCTATCTGATGGTGTTAAATTTTTAATATAGTTAAAAACTTTATTATCATAAACATAAAGACCAGTAACACAAAAATTAGATTTTGGGTTTTTAGGTTTTTCTTCTATCGAGATTACTTTACATTCTGTACCTTTTTCAAGTTCTGCTACCCCAAATCTTTCAGGGTCATGTACTGAAGTTAAAAATATCCTAGCTCCATCTTCAAAACCATCTAGTACAATCTCATCATCAAATATATTATCCCCTAGACATACAGCAACGTTAGACGTACCAACAAACCTTTCTGCTAATCCCAAAGCGTGTGCGATACCTCCTGCTTCGTCTTGGATTTCGTAGGATAGTCTGACACCCATGTCTCTACCACTACCTAATAGATTTAGTATGTCTCCACAATGTTCTCTACCGGAAACTATCATAATATCTTTACACCCCATTTTTTTAAGTGTTTCTAATGGGTAGTATATCATAGGTTTATCATATACAGGTAAGAGATGTTTATTCGTGACTTTAGTCAATGGATACAATCTACTACCAGTACCCCCCGCAAGTATAACTCCTTTTAATCTTTTTGCCATTTTAATTTATTATTTTCATTATTTAGTTTGTAAATAAGGGTCAATTTTATTTTCCAAACAGCATTTTTCAAACTTATTAAGTGGTTCTATTTTTTTATCTTTTTTAATTTTTTCTAAAATCCCGTCAGTTATATCCATAGCTACATCATTTTCTCTACCTTCTTGGTATGCTGTTACCACTTTATCACTAAAGTCATCGGTAGTTATTATCGCATCTATTTTACCTAACCCCTCTAAACCCATTAATTCTCTCACACCTAAAATTCCTCTGTGTGAAAACGCGTTTACAATTATTTCTTTACCTATATATCTTTTATTAAATCCCATTTTTGTTTTTATCTATTATGTAATTCCTGAAAAATTAAATGTTAGTTGGTCTGGGTTTGCTGTGTTGTAGGATTTAATAACTCCTTTCGTATGTCTAGGTCCACTTGTCCTAATTTTTCTAATGTGTGGACTAACGAATACACCATTTTTTCTGTAATGACCTTTTATAAAAATTTCTTTATACACTTTTATTTTTTACCTAACCAACCTTTAACACCAATAATTAGTTTTGTCCACCATGATACCTGTTTGTTTTTTGGTTTCTTTTTTTTATTATCATCCACTATTTCTAATTCTCTAGCTATAATTCTAGTTTTAATACTTATAGCTCTTAAATCTTTCTTAATAATATTGATGTCTTTTTTTAATTCTTTTTCGTATGTATCTTTTTTCATTATTTTATTCTTTTGTGTAATAGTAGTAAAATTTTTATACTATTTCCATTGTTTATTTTTTAAATTTATTTCTTTTATAAGAAAATATTAAATCATTTAAATTACTGTAACTTTTTATATTATAACCAAAATCAGTATAAATTCTTGTAAACTCCATTTCACCTAATACACAAAATAATGTAAATTTTACGTTTTGTTTTAGTTTACCTATTTTATTTCTTTTCTGATGTGGTTTTTGATTTTCGTTGTATTCTATTTGTGGGAAGGGTAATTTTCCTTTTCTTTTTAAAACTTCGTTAAGGAAATTAGGTTTGGTGAGCCCCATCATACCACTACAAAAAGGAATTTCCCCCTTTTTTATTAATAATTTTGTTTTTTTTAAAGTTTTTAAATAAGGAAATATATATTTCCAGTAACCAAATATAAAAATTAATGGTGTAAATAGTATTTGTAATATGTTTAGTTGGACTTTTAAATCATTTCTCTCTTTTTTACTACTTTTAAATATTTGTTCCAGTGTTGTATTTTTATCTTTAAATATATTTTCCCAAAAGTACATATCATACCCAACAAAAGCTGTTTTTTTATCATCTTCTAATATTCTAATACCTTCACCATAATATCCTGAATGCATTATTTTATAATCATCTTCTTGTAGAAAAATATAATCATATTGGTTTTTAATTAATTTAACAGCATAATCAAAAGAACCTAAGCACACACCCTTACCTTTATCCCAAGGTCTATGTATGGTACGTATATTACCATTATATATTTTTTTACCATCTAAACTATCTAAAAATTTATTACCTTTTACATTACCACAATTATGATTTACAAATATAACGTCTAACTTTTCTACTCCTGGGTCTATTGTTTTTTCATGTTCCACAAAATCTTTTAGCATTTTAATAGTATTGTCTTCGTTTTGGGGGTAAAATCTCCTACTTCCAAAATAAGTAGATACTATCTTACAACATTTTATATTTTTATAGTTTTCCATTCTATTATTAAATGTAACAAAAAAACCCCACAAACCAAGGGCCTATAGGGATTTAATTATGTTTGTAGTGTATTACCTAGGTTTTCTGGTGTTACTCTTCTTAGAACGATTAGTATTACCCCTATTAGTCTTAACTTTGGTATTACTATTAGGTAGAGTGTAATTTGTGTTTGTTTTTACCCTCGTATTTCTGTTTTGTGTAGTGGTTACCTTTGTATTTCTATTGGGTGTGTTGGTTATAGGTTTACCATCTATGTGTGTCACACTTGGTCTATGTGTGTTAGGTCTGTTAGGTCTATGTGTGGGTTTATTAACTGGTCTTTTAATTATAATGTGAGTAGTTGTATTATAATGTGATGGTGGGCATGTATTATAGTAATAGTACCAAGGGTAGTAATGTGGTGTTCCATAGTAATAATACCAACCACTGTTCCACCCCCAATATAATTCACCTTGATGATAAGTTACTGAAGCATGAGATTCTCTTACATCTGAATATTCACCATCTGTAATGTAGTATGTCCCATAACAACTTGTAAGAAGCAAGAAGATTACTACTACTATTATTCCTACCCACCCAAAAAATGCTCCTTTAGCTGCAGATTCGTAACTTTTCTTATTCATTGTTCTTTTTTTATCTCACATTTTATATCAAACGGGTTTGGTGGTGGTGTGTGTTTAAAAATTTCTGTTAGAAGTGTTGTTTCTGTTTTACTTTCTAAATTATTTATTTCTCTCACCTCGTTTAATTTGTTGTATATAGTTTTTAACATAGTTAAATGGTTATAATTAGAACCAAATTCATTTCTAACTTCTACTTCTTCTAAATTAAGTGGTGTTAAAAACCCATCTAACCATATTTTAAATTCTTTACTAGTCATATTACTTTTTTTTAAATATACCTAATATTTTAATACTTGTCCAATACCTCATTTTTTAATACTAAAAAAGTTTCCTTATCCATAACCCCATTAACTGTTAAACCATGATATTCCTGTAATTCCTTAATTGCTTCTATAGTATCCTCATCCATAATACCGGTAATGACTGTAGGTTCCATTATAGCTGCTTCATAATCAGAATACACATCTAAAACATCGTCATAATAATATTCACCAAGAGCCAACCATTCTTGTATAGACCTAATTATGTTTGGGTTCATACCATTTTTGTCCTGGGCAATAACCGTCGTTTCACCACAAACACCACCATTTAGATAACCATTTGCCTTTGGGTCTATTGGTGAGTTATTTTTTCTAACCTGGTAGTGTAGGTGTGAGTCTTCACTGTTACCCCTACCAACATCATTTATATCACCACCTACTAATCCAATTAATTGACCTTTAGTTATTAAATCGTCTTTTTTTACACTTCTTTTCTTTAAGTGACAATACTTAGTTTTTATGTTATTATCGTGTTCAATTATTACCATCCCACCACAACCATCACTTGTTATGTAAGATGCTGTTACAACACCATCAGCAGGAGCATTTACTTCTGTTCCACTAGGTACAGCAAAATCAACCGCATTATGTTGTCTACCACAGTTATCCCATTTTATACACTTCTTACTATCCGTAGGGTCATATTCCAGACATGTACTTCTACAAGCACTAAAGTTTTGATTGTTACTTAATCCACCATCCCAACCTTTAACCGGTATGCAAAAGTCGTTTGTGGTAACTTGTTCTTTTAATATTTTCTTAATTAAATTATTCATCTTAACAATACTTTTTATACTCATCTTTTGACCAAACATACCCTTCTTTATCTTTTGGTACTGGATAAAAATTGTTTATATTTCTACATCTAGTTCGGCATCCTCCTGTTGATGGGCATCCTCCATTATCTCTACCTTTACAATAATCTTTCATTAACTCTTCTGCATCCCAATCTGCATTTCTACCCCTTAATAAACAAAGATTAGCTGAATTTTGTGCTGCCATACCTATCGCAAATTCTCTGGGTGTAGACCATTTGGTTAATACGTTTCCGTATTTGGACCTATTAAACTTCCTACTAAACTTCTGATAGATGGTTTCATCTTGTACTGGTTTACTATCTTTTGAACTTAAGAACTCTCTCATACCATCCATCCACCAATCATGTTTATATTCTTTCCCGTCTTTTTGTTCACTAAAATTTTGTAGGTCTTTAACACTTTTTCCATCAAAATATTTTTGAGTTATCTTATCACCCATCATATCATATAAAAGGTCTAAACCACTAGTAGTAAAATGTAACCTTCCTACTGCAGCTTCTCCTTTAACAACACCTAAATAATCGTATGTTTTTTCAGTTTTACCCTCAGGATATGCTAATACGTTATCTGTTATTTCAACAGCCATACTTTTATTAAACGTTCCAGATGCTTCTGTTAGAAGTTCTTCCTTTAATATTTTTTTAATTAACTCTTTCACAATGGTAAGTTTTTATATTTGTCTATAAGTTCTTGGACTTGGTTTTTATATCTACAAGCTACCGGCATTCCTTCTTCACACCCTTCCCAACTTTGTACTAGGTCATTAAGTTCACTCATTATATCATTTTCTTCTGGACTAGGACCCATTTCTTTAATTAAAGATTCGTTTAACCCTTGTTGTTCATCATATACAATAGCTATTTGTTTAATATCACCATCTTGGTTTGGTCCTTCTGTAGTTTCCCAATCATCATCACTTTCATCATAAGAAGGGTCATTAGACCACTCACCTGAATGGTATACCCCATCTTCATCATACATAACATTGTTTTGAGCGTCTCCTTTAGAGAAAGCATCTACCTTTGGTGTGTAAGAGATTGTTTTATATACTCTAGCTGTTTCATACATTGGTACTTCGTACCTTTTAAAAGGTCTAAGGTACAATTGGTCATAGTTTGTTATACTACCATCTCTTAATCCTTCCTTGTTGTCAAATGCGGCCCAAAATACTTTATCCTCAACACCACTATTATTGATACCAACAACTTTTAATGGTGTTTCCATATCCCTTGCTCTATAATAAGTTATTTCACCCCTATCCTCATTTTCACTAAACCAACTATCATTTTTCATCTTAGTTAAGAGTTCGGTTGCTTTGAAAAAAGCTATTTTAGGAACTGGTACTACATGATGTTGATGACCTTTTCTTTCTGTTCTAGGTTCATATGACTGGGTAGGTACATTTCCTGGTGTTGGTGTGTCGAATGGGTTTCTCCAACTACCATCCCCTGTTGTTTCTTGTTCATCTAATTCAAATAAATCAGGATGAAACGCTTCTAGGTCCTGCATAGCTTCGGGAGACCATTGACCTCTTGCCTTTCTTGAGGTGGCTGAGATAGTCTCTTCCTTTAGTATTTTATTGATTAACTTTTTCATTATCTAGTTTGTAAGTACTGTATGATTGTTTTTACCATACCCGCGTCGAAGAATCTACTATCAAACTCTGCTATCATTTCATATTCTTCAGATTTAGGTCCGTCAATACTTATCATTTGAGGTGAGTCGTAATATAAAACGTATCTTGGGTAGTCATAACCCTCAACATATTCCATAACTATTTCACCATCTTTATATTCTTCACGAGATAGTTCATCTATTTTAAATTCTTGTAGTAATTGTTTTATTCTATTTCTCATGTTAGGTTTTGTTTTGACTTTGTTTATATTTCATCTGGGAATCTATAAACGTATTTAGGGTTGGGTATTTTTTCTTATCTGCTTTTTTGTAGGTATTCTCGTATTGCTTTTTTTCTTTGTTAGTTAAATTTTTAACTTCATCTTTTACTTCACTTTTTGCGATTGATTTTGATGTTTTATATGAACTTGCTTTTGCTATACCACTAAAAAATTCTTTCATTTGTTTTATCATCACATCACCCGCTTTAGTAAATGCTAAAGGTAAACCTACAAAACCAAAAGATGCTTTATCCACTAGTTTAGCAAATGAAGGAATTATTTTATCAAGAAAAGAATTAATTTTGTTGACGTTTTTACTAATAATACCATATATTTTTTTAATAAGTCCTTGTACTTTACCA
>Ga0233414_10000612_pt1 | contig 14522 bp, 12 predicted proteins | sample Na_anoxic_10_MG_FD_189020 | JGI IMG/M metagenome (GOLD analysis project Ga0233414, IMG submission 189020) | Seawater microbial communities from Saanich Inlet, British Columbia, Canada - Na_anoxic_10_MG | ecosystem: Environmental > Aquatic > Marine > Inlet | place: Canada: British Columbia...
TTAATTGTATTTTAATTGTATTTTAATTGTATTTTAATTGTATTTTAATTGTATTTAAAAAAAAAAACTTCAATTTTTTTTCAAAATCTGGTTTTTGTTAATTTTTTGTTAATTTTTTGTTAATTTTTTAAAAAATACGATTTAAAAAAAATAATAGAATTAATATAATGAATATTTTTAATATTTTTAATGAAGTAATAGATATGAGCGGAATAGATATGAGCGGAATAGATATGAGCGGAATAGATATGGGCGGAATAGGAATGAGCGGAATAGGAATGAGTGGAATTAGTATGAGTAGGATGGGGTTTAATATGGATTTAGAAGAAGATATATCCCAAAATCAAACAAGATTAAACAGAATTCTAGAAATATCAAATGACAGACAACTATTCGGAAATTTCTTATTGAACAATCAAGATAATCCAGATATATTTAATAGTTCTTTACATCAAGAAAATGTATACAAAGAAGTAATATCCGAAGAAGGAAAAAAATTATTAAAAAAAGAAATATACACAAAAGGAATTTGTTTAAACGAGGATTGTCCAATTACACAAGAGACATTTAATGACGAGTATGAAATAACTATTTTACCATGTGCTCATGGATTTACCACATCAGCAATAGAAAAATGGCTTGAAACCCAATGTCCAGAATGCCCAATTTGTAGATTTAAATTAGACTCTACCGAAATAAGAAATAATGAATATGAAGAGATAGAACAAGGTCAAGGTCAAGGTCAAGGTCAAATCCCCTTACAAACATCAAGATATAATTTTTTAGAATCATTAAATTCTTTAACAAATATAATTCATCCATTTGGAAGACAACAAATGATAAATACAATACCTCATTCCTATATTAGAAATATGTTTAGAACAGAAGAGACAGAAGAGACAGATTTAAACGAAGCTATAATAAATAGTTTACAAGACATACAAGAAAATAAAAAAATACAAGAAATACAAGAAATACAAGAAATACAAGAAATACAAGAAATACAAGACATATCTGGTAATTAAATATCATGAAAATCAACTTCCTCACCATCATCATCAATTATCGTAGCACTTTTAGCTCCAACAGTACCAGTACCAACAGCTCCATCAGTACCAACATCCGCCTCTTCAATTTGAGCTAATAGGTCCTTATATTTATTCGCATCATTAAAATCATCATTATCAAATGTAAAATCATCATCCATATCATCAGATTTATCATATTCACTTTTAAGTTTTGAAAATACAGGATCTCCAGTTTTTTTTAGTTTTTGTTTTTCATGTTCACTATATACTTCAAGTAAGTCGTGTTTTGGTTTGGCACAAGATTCAAATTCTCTTTGACCAACCAAAACCCAACCACCAGGAGATACAGTATTATCACGCTTACCACGTCCTTTAAATTTTCTCCTCATAATACATAATAGTTCTCTTCCGTCGGGGTCATTGGCATAAAACATACCATTTCCCAAATTTTTAGTGACAACCGCATATATTTCAGCCTCTTCTTGAGACAATCGAATTTTCTTATCAACCGGAGCTGTAAGAAACTTGCGTCCCATTTTCTTAGATTTATTACCGCCAGCATTCTTTACCATTTTACTTATAATATATTAAAAAATATAAATATTAAAATACCTTCAATTTTTTTTTAATTGTTTAATAATTAAATTTAAAATCATTTTCAAAGTCATAAATACATTTGCTGTTTGAAAATATATCTTCAATCCATTTTTTCCAATTATTTTCTGGTAAACAACCAAACAATTTATTTTGTGTTTCGGAAGATTGTTCATCAGGTTCATAACCATATTGTTCGTAAAAATCTTCTAATTCATCATCATCATCAAAAGTGATTTTTCGAGAATCATCATCAATCGTAATATTATATTGATCAAATCGTTCTTTCCAAATAGGGGAATGATAAGCATAATATTCCCAATGATACCAATAACAATCACCAATATTATATTGTTCATCTCTCATAGAAGAAAAGGATGAGGATAATGGATGGATAGAATATAAACATTTATATAAAAGAGTTTTACGAATCGGTAAGTAGCTTACTGCTGATGCTACTGGGTCCAAAGGATCCAAAGTATCCAAAGTATCCAAAGTATCCAAAGTATCCAAAGTATCCAAAGTATCCAAAGTATCCAAAGTATCCAAAGTATCCAAAGTATCCAAAGTAAGTGGATCATTATGAATTTTAATAATATCTTTATAATCAGAATCATGAATTCCAATAAACATCTTTTTTTTAGATTGTGTATAGTCAGGATTAAATATTAATAAACAAATAATAGCCCAAATTTTATGATGATTATTATCATAATATTCATAATCTGTACCATCAGTACCAGTACCATCATTACCAGTACCAGTGCCATCATATCCATAGTAATTCTTTTTTAATTCTTCAATCTGTGTATTTCCAATATTGAAATAGATTTGAATAGCATCAAATAAGTCTGGTTCAACTGTTTTAGGCAAAGAGGAAACGGCAAAATGATATAATTTTTTATCGATAAAACGAAATAATGCGTGATAGTGTAAAGGGATAGCAGTTATTAACCAGTTGGGTTTTTTACCTCTAAATATATGCGTAATGTTATTGATAGCCATATTGTATTGTCGAGTAATGAATATTTCAGAGGAAGAACGAAATGAAAATAAATTTTTAACAACAGTTAATAAATCACGCAAATTGCCCAATTTATGTTTTTTAGAAAGAAATCGAATGAATTGAGGATTATAAATATAATAGAAATCAAAATAAATAAACCATAATAATTCCCAAGATTTTTGTTCAAAGCCTGATAAAAACAATTCAGAAATCCAAAAGTAACACTCTGTTAAAGATTGTTTTTTAAGTAATGTTGTTATAAAAGAGAAACCCACTTCATCGTATATATATAGAAACCGCGTTAAAATAAGTTTAGACATTCAATGAATAACTAAGGAATAATTATAATGAATAGTTATAATTAAGTTATAATGAATAAGTTATAATGAATAAGTTATAGTTATTCATCTAATTAATTCAATTTCAATTTCAATTTTTTATAATATTAAGGAAATATATATCATGGCAAACGCATGGAGAGAACACGTTAAGAAAACAATGGCCAGTATGAAGGCCAACGCCAAAGGAAAAACTGTAATGTTAAAGGATGTATTAAAAGCTGCTGGAAAGACATACAAAAAATCAGGAGATGCTAGTTCTAAAAAGTCAAAATCAAAGACTGTCAAGAGAAAGTCAAAGACTGTCAAAAGAACAAAGAAATCCAAGAAATCAAAGAAATCAAAGAAAACTAAGAAATCAAAGAAATAAATAAACAATAAATAAACAATAAATAAACAATAACTAGACAATAAATAGACAATAAACAATAAATTATATAAAATGTCCAAAATATTTTATATAACGGTAAAATCAATTAATCAATTAATCTATCTGAAATAAATTTTTATGAATATCTTGAATTAAATTGGAATTTCTCTCTTTAAAAGAAGAATGAATATAGATATGAAATAAAGGATATAATGAAAAATGATTTAATAAATCAGAATAATTACAAATAAAGAAATAACAAAGTGAATAATAAGTCCAGGTATATTTAAATTGAAATAAATATGTAATAATCTGATTTGAGTTATAATTATAAAAATAAGAGAGAATATTCGATAATTGTTTTTTATCGATTATCTCTCTAGTAGATAAATAGTCATGAATAATACAATGGGATATTTGTTCATTAAAACTATCGATAGGATTTTTTAGTAAATAAACAATAATAAAAACATCAAGAGAGATATATTTATTTTTAAGAAGAGAGAAAGGGAAATATAATTTAAATTGATTTAATTGATTATTAGTTTGAATAGAAGGAAAAAAAAAAGAGGTAGAGAAATCCATTAAACAAGGCAAGTTATTAAAGTCATTATCATTATTATCATTATTATCATTAGAAATAAACGAAAGAGGGTTTACAGTATAAGAAATTTTATTTTGATGGAGGATAGAGGCAGAATAAAATATATGATAAAGAGATGTGGGAAAATTATCGATAGTAAATAAAAATAAATGAAAGTCTTTTTTTGTATAATGTTGAATGATTTTATACTTAATTTCTCTCTGTATTAGATTAGAAGTAGACAAAGGTAAAAGTTTATAATTTTTATCCAAATTTTTAAAATGATCAATTGGATTAAAATGAATAAAAAATAAAGGAATATTTTTAATTCTATTTGAAATAGAAATATTGTTATTGAGAGAAAATGAATTTTCTATAAATTCAGTCATTTAATTATCAATAAATATTAAAATATTTTTAAGTTTTTCCAAATAAGAAGTATCTATTTTTTAAGATTTTCTCAACAAGAAGTATCTATTTTTATATGTTTTTTTAAATTTGGCTTTAATATAATCCTTATTTAAACCATCTATAATTAATCTAGCCATTTCTTGGTTCATACTATCTGTATTAGATTCACAGAATTCTTCATAAGATAAAGATGGCTGAACTCCGATAACAGTAGAAATATGATTATCCATTGATTCGATAAGTTCTCGATCTAAGGAAATATAGGGTCTTCTTTTCTTTGGTTCTTGTCCTTGTCCTTGTCCTTGTCCTTCTCCTTGTTGCTGATTAGAATTTTTCTTATTACGAAAATAATATCTTCCACTTTTATACATTTTATCCAAAATATTTCCCTTATAGCCATTTGTAGTTAGTCTGTCAGATTCTTGAGTAATAATTTCATTATTATTGTTTACCCAACGTGTCCATTGTTCTTTATAGGATGGTCTATCAAAATATTGATATAATTTAGAAAATGAATTTAACTCAATAATAAATTCATCCGAAAATTTAAATCGATAAATAGGATTTTCAGTAGTCATTTGTAATAATATAGGTGGTTCGAATTATCAATTACTTTTTATTAAACGGACACTTCAATTTTCTTTTTAAATCAGTGTATTAATTTAATTAATATTTACTATTTTAATAATATTAAAATAATATATTAAAATAATATATTAAAATAAATAAGATGATATTATATTCACTACAAAGCATTCCCTATTATGATTCTATTAAAAACGAATATACAAATATATTAACACTGAATCAATCAGCATTAGGACCATTAAAAGAAATAACAAAAACCGTTCGATTAAATAAATTATCTCCTTTTGAAGCCAATACCAATATATGTCCAAAACCAAATTGTATTGTCGCAATAACACAAATAGATAATAGAAACGAATTAATGTGTATTGATCAATTACCTTTATTATTTGAATTTTTAATGAATAATGGTTATACAATAGATACAAGTATAACCAAAATATTTCAAAAAAGTAATGTGAAAATGAATGGAAATTTAATTTGTATGATTCAATATTAAAAATCGAATTTATATAAAAATGGAATAAATGTAAAAATTGAATTTATTTAAAACTAATAAATGAATTCAATATAAGATAAGATGAAGCTATCCAAAAAAGATAAATCAATTAAATCAACTAGTGAAGAAAGCGAAGAAGAAAGCGAAGAAGAAAGCGAAGAAAGTAAATACATTAAATCTTTAACAAAACAAGAACTACAGACAATGGAAATAGCGCGTTCGCATTTAGAATCATCCTTTCATTTAAAGAAAAGCGTTGGATTCATAAAATGGAAAGAAATGTCACTTAAAAAAGAGAACTAAAGAAAAGGAACTAAAAAAAAGGCACTACGAGGCACGAACAAGGCACTAACAAACCATTCATTTTATTATAATTTCCGCGTATATTTCTGTTTATTTCTACGACTTTTACGATTTTTATGATGTTTATAAATTTTATTTCTATGAGTAAATTTAATTCTAGGTACTGTTTTATGAAATAATTTCATTGTTTTATGAAGTCTTTTACCACCTTTTATAATCTTATTTCCTATATTTTTGTTAGGAATAAACCTATCTTTGCCCCCTTTCATTTCTTTTTTTGTTTCTACTGATGTTTTGGGAACATCCATTTTGGGAACATCTACTTTGGGAACATCCATTTTGGGAACATCTAATTTGGGAACAGTAGGTATTTTTGACTTGGTTTCCGCCACCGCATCGCCAATTTTATTTTGAGATTCTTTTATTTTATTCATAGCATCATCATACGCACCTTCAATTCTATTTTTCCCTTTATTAATGGTATTTTCCGTTTTAATATAAGTTTGGACACCTTGAATACCCATATCAGTCGAACGATACATATATATTTTATACACTTCCATCAACGCATTAAAACCTTTACCGATAGCCAATACAAAATTAATCATTCCCCCTATCCATGGTATTACAGCAATAAATGATTGAGCTACGCCCATAGCAGTTCTAGTTGCCCCTTTAACTGATTTGGTAGCCATTTCATCCAACATCTCCAAAGCTTCATCCGTAATTTTATTTAATTCCGGTTTAATTTCCTCCATAATTTCCAACATACTAATGGCTACCGCTTGGGCTATTTCTTTTACAGCCTCTCTAGTAGCAGGGTTCTCCGATAATTCTTTTAATACTCCGGCGAATAAAACGACTTTTTTATTTAATTCAGGACTTAATTTTTCCCATGAAGTATTATTTATATCCCCTTGACCTAATGAGTCTAAAGATAAATCTACCATCATATTAATAAATTTCTCAGTCCATAATAAACCGGTTTTAAACGCCTCATGACCTAATTTACTTACTTTGGAATAACTGTCTTGTAAAGCTGTTCTATTATCTACTCCTAAAGATGAAGATGAAGATTTAATATTTTGTGTTGTTTCCTTGGCAATTTGTTTTGCCTTTTGTGCAGCCTTTTCCATTAATTGTGCCAAGTTATCTGCCTGAGTTTTAATATTGTCTGCTGACGGCTTAGTCTTGTCTGCCTTATTCTTGTCTGCCTTAGTCGCGTTCACTTTCCCTCCCCTTTGCTCAGCATCTGCACTAGCATCAGCATTAGCATCAGCACTAGCATCTTCTTTTATTTTCTGAACTCCTTTATGAAAACCCATTAATGTATCCCCTATAAGAGTCGCTACAGCGGATGCTACATATTGTGGTGTAAGATTATCCTCTGGATCTTTTGATAAGGGAGTAAAGATAATATCATCCGCCTCTTGTTTTTCAATACTATCAATCTCCGAATGAAGTGTTTTAATATCACCTTGGCGTGTTTTGACAGCTTCTTTTAATATATTATTAATTTTTTCATCTGGATTAGAAACATCGAATAAATCATTCATATATATTCTAGCTTTAATTTTTTTTATAAATCTTTACTTTTTTTTGAGCCATTAATTTCTTAATAATAAATCTTTACTTTTTTTGAGCCATTAATTTCTTAATAATAAATCTTTACTTTTTTTTGAGCCATTAATTTCTTAAATGTTTGATAATCCATTTTATCCTCAGAATCATCCGTTTTATATTCATTTTTTTGTATAAAATCATAATCACTTATCTTACCATTATAAGTATATCTATTCGCCTGTTCGCGAAGAATAAATTTCTTGTTAATATTCTTAGTGCTACCACCAGTTCCCTTTCGATTATAAGATTTAAATGCCGCAAATATGTCATCTGTAACAGGTTTTTTCGTGTCCGTTTTTATTACATCTTTTTTCTCTCTAGCATTCTTCAACTCTTTTTTAATATCAACTACAATTTTCTTACATTTAAATGTTAAAGCATATTTTCGAACAACTACTTCAAGATACAAATAGGATATATCTTTCTTATTATCGCAATAATAAATAAAGGATTCTTTATCATAATCATAATACATAATAACATTTCCTTTCGGTGTTGTTTCGAATAATACACTCGTTTTTAGAGACTTGACAAAATCTTCTTCAAGATCTTCATCCTCTAATTCATCAAATTTATCGTAATATTTATTAAAATAATGAATAACATCATCTGCCTCTTTATCTTTATCTTCATCCTTATTCTTACCACCATCACCATGACCCATATATTTTAAATATTGTTGTTTGGAAAAACGATACAAAAAATAGGAAGCGAGTCCATATCCACATAGTTTGACACCTGTATTAAAATTGGATTTATTAAAATTGGAACTAATCATAAACATATTATTATTATTATATGAATTACCTGTATTTTATTTTTAAGTTTTATTCGTAATTTCTTTTCTTCTCAATTCAAACAAAGCCGTTACTTCTTCTTGTAAGTCAACCACCTTAATTCGTTGATAATTTTTATTTTTATTTTCCGGATGTAAGCATACTAAATATAATTCCGTCACTTTCTCTCCATATTTTTCCTCCAATATTTTCTTATAGGTATTTAATTGCAAACAATAATGCCAATAATTCGTATCCGGTAAGTGTTCAATACATTCTTTATTTCCCCATTTACCAAAACCATTCGTCTTTACGATTTCTTTACATCTTTTCCAATCATAAATTAACAAATTTCCCTCTTCATCTTTATAAATCATATCAATGGAACCAGCCAATTTAAGCTCTTCATGAAATACAGTCCACTCTGTCCGATAGGGTTTCAATTTAGGATAAGCCGCCAAGAAATTCTTGAAATATTGATATTCGGTCGAATCATTATCCCTAGGACACTCATTGTAATAGCACTCAATATCGTAGTGCATTTTGGTCCCGGCTCCGGCAGCTTCATTACAATTTTTGTTCCATCCAGCCTTGATTTCGTCAGCAGTTTGTCCATAATATTTGCTTTGCGGCCACTTCTTCGATTTCATCATACCACTGATAATCGCGTCACTGTCAAACTTCTCAAAATGAGCATGATTAAAAGTGGTTACAGACATATAACCAGTAGAAGAACCATCGATATAGTAAATGTGAGGACCCTCATCAAAAACGATACGCTCGTCACGAGCATGTGGATTTAATTTCGCCAAATAAGTAGGTGGTTCAGTACTGTCAATGAATTCCATTTAGACAATCGTATGTATAGTATCGTATAGTTATATTTATAAGTAATTAATTATAAATATAAAATTCAATTTTATTTTATTAGTTAGTAAAAATATTTTATTATAAATAATTATATTATATAATATGACTAATAGAGAAAATCCTGCTACTCCTAGTCCGTGGCCAGGGTCAACATCGGGATTTACAGATCCTAATGGAAATGATGTTTTTATGAATTGTGTAAATTGTGGTGTATATTTATATACCAAAGAGTATAGTCCATGGGCTAGTCCTATATTTTGTTCAATGAGCTATTTAACCGATTATCATCTGAATGATAGAGAATATGGTTATATGGTCTATCCAGGATGGAAAGTTATTGCTTATAAGGGTGACAATTATACAAGCAATGTAAAAACCTATGATAATACTGATGGTCCTACACTTATGTTCTATTCGACAGTGTATTCCGGCGGCGGGTCTCACTCGGAGGATGATTCATTAAAAATATTCTTCAGGGGGAATGAAATTAGAATTCCATTTTTTTCAGATTACCCACCATCATCTTAATATCAATAATAAAATTATATAAAATTATATAAAATTATATAAAATTATGTAAAAATATATTTTTACATAATTATTTATTCATCAAAATTCTCAATCCATTTTATCCATTACTTGTTGAATGAGAGGCAGAGCCAAAAGTGCTTCCATTTTGGATTCTAAAGCTTCAATACGAGTTTGTTGTTTTTCAATCTTTATATTTTGTTCCTCTTTATCTTTCTTATATTCATCATTCTCTTTCTTCAAAGTTTTCACGGATTCAATCAAATAACCAATAAAGGTGTTATAATTAACTGCCCATTTATCATCATCCTTTTTACAAATAGCTTCAGGAATAATTTCATCAACCTCTTGGGCAAGAATACCGGCATGTTTTTGACTTACACTGTCATCACCATTATCGCCATTATTACCATCATCTTTGAAATTAAAATTCACACCACGAATAGAACAAATCTTTTCGAGCGCCCTATCCAAATCACAAATATTTTCTTTATATCGAGCATCAGAAGTAGCAATAAAAGAAGTAGCTAGAACATTCCCATTCACCTCTAATTTTTCTGAAGGAGTCGTCGTTCCAATACCGACATTACCTTGAACAATTAAACCGTTATCTGGTATTTTTATAGCATCGGCTCCTACACCCTGACTGTAGTCAGTAGTAGCAAAGGACCCCCATGAGGGAATACAATTTTTATAACCATCTCCTATTGCTACTCCTCGTTTCATATAAGCAGTAGAGTTAATTCTCAAATCACCGCCATTACCTAATACCATAACTATATCTGGATCTGATTTACCACCGCCATCAGTCGCCCAACCAAGTGAATTGCTATTACCATACATAACACTATCGCTACTTAATTTTCCACCATCATCATCCGAAGAAAGTATACCCATATACATAGCTCTTATACCAACACCTGGAAGATCACCATCATATCGAATACAAGGTGTAAATCTATTATAATTGACTATTGTTGCATTATAATTGGCTGATGTGACCTCTTCCGGTGTAGGGTTAGTAGTAGTATAATCAGTCCATTCAATATCAGGTATTGGATTAGGAGTAGTCGACTGTCCAAGACTGAAGAAACAAATACCATTTTGTGATTGCGCATTCACATTAACACCAACAAAATTAGGTGGCTCACTACTATCATAAGCGCCAGCATAATTCGTAGGGTCATATGTATTCCATCTACTATTGTCTTCATTAACATATATATATAATTTTTCTGAAAAATCCGGTGTCGTTCCAATACCGACATTACCACTCACAAAGACATTTCCACTCACATCTAAAGTCGATTGAGGAGTCAAAGTTCCAATACCGACATTACCTTCTATATAACAACAATCTTCTATTCCACCATTCTCGGTTATAGTCCATGGTTTTAATAGAATATTGTAACTAACATCAAGGTCATTATAAATAACTCTATATGTGTCACCAAAAGTATAAAGATCTTGGTTATAATCCTTACTGCCCAAAGTAATTTGATTGGCAGCAGTGGACGACGCACCAGCACCTATTGCTGTAGAATTATCATGAGAGACTTTAGCCCTATAACCAAAAGCCATAGAATTAGTACCAGCAGACGACGAATTATTACCAATAGCAATTGAACATTCATTCGGCGCCACGGCACCGTCAGACTCAGCATAATTATTATTTGCATTATAACCAATTGATATTTGCGAATTCGTATTCGAAGGAGCAGTATAACCAGCGCGCCAACCGATTGCTGTATTCCAACTACCGGATTCCAGATCTTGTAAAGCACTTGTACCTACAGCCACATTTTTCTCTCCGTCAGTACATTGCTCTAACGACCTATATCCTACAGCAGTATTATTACCATTATCAATACTGTTACTCATCATTAATGACTGGTATCCTACAGCTACATTCCACGAGCCTGTCGAATTGCTCTTTAATGCATCTATTCCGATTCCAGTATTACCACCGCCACCAGAAGAAATAGCACCAGTAGTTGAGACACCTACAGAACCACCATTTCCACTATTATCAGTTCCAATATACATATTATAACCATTATGTAATAACAGATTTCCACTGATATCCAAATTATTATTCATAGAAACATCACTTTGGAAAAGAGCATGTCCAGTCACATCTAATTGTCCAGGAACCATAACAGTTTCCTGATTAGTGCCCAAAACAACTTGATGATCGGCATTAGCTAAAGCTTCATAACCGATTGTAGTAGTATAATTAAGAGTTGTGAGATTATTACTCGCACCATAGCCAATGGCTGTATTATAAGTGCCTGTTTGATTAAATGCTAATGTTCCAGAGCCTATAGCTGTGTTATAACCCGCCCCAAGGTTCGTATATAAAGCTTCAAAGCCGAGTGCTGTATTATTAGACCCTGTTGTATTTTTGAGTAACGCATCAGTACCAATTCCAATATTATGATCCCCTGAACTAGTAGTATTAATATTAGTCGAGCCGATAAACATATTCGTGCCATTATGTAATAACATATTTCCACTGACATCTAAAGCAGCGCCAGGACTATTAGTTCCAATACCGACATCACCTGTATTAGTTATAGTCATTCGTACTGGTGCCCCAGTTAAATTGTCTATATTATCAATCATATCAGGATTTGTTGAATTCGATGAAGCAGTTCCTGTTCGAAACTGAATATATCCACCATCCTTATTCGCGGTAGACGCTGAAATATTAAATTCATTATCAGTTAAATAAATAGCTGCTTCATTATAAGCTCCATCTTGTTGAAATATTAAATATGGATGAGCACTTTCATTCAAATCATTACTATCACCTTGTATAATAAAATAACAATTAGAAGTATCAGAAACATGTAGATTTCCTTGAGGAGTCGAAGTTCCAATACCGACATTTTTAGAAAAAGTAGTATTATAAAGATAATCACTAGTAGTTATCCATCCACCTCCGCCATCACTTGTATGAGAAGTTACCCAATCCAGAGTAGCAATACTTGTGCCCGACGCACCATCCGCAGGTGTTTGTGCGGTAGCAGCAGATAAACTAGTTATTCCGTTACACGAAACATCACCACCAACATATAAATTATGATTCATAGAAACATCACCATCAACAAATAAATTTTGGTTCATAGAAACATCATTCTGGAAAATAGCATAACCTTGAACATTCAATGTTCCATCAAGGTCTAAATTACCACTCACATCTAAATTCTGTTGAACAAATAATTTTTGGTTCATAGAAACATCACCACCAACATATAAATTCTGATTCATAGAAACATCACCACCAACATATAAATTCTGATTCATAGAAACATCACTTTGGAAAAGAGCATGTCCAGTCACATTTAATTGTCCAGGAACCATAACAGTTTCCTGATTTGTACCCAAAACAATTTGATTATCACCAGTGGCTTGCGCTGAGCGACCGATTGCTGTAGAACGATTCCCCTTAACCGTAGAATAATAACCTATCGCTGTAGAAGAAAAATAACTACCTGATACATCAGCATATGCGCCTATTGCTGTATTACCATATCCTGTATTACCTGAAAGATTAAGAGTATTTTTTCCTGCATATAAACCGATTGCTGTATTATTACTACCAGTACTATTAATTAACGAGCTTACACCTATAGCTGTATTACCATGAGTAGTCTCATTATATTGTAACGAATTTAAACCTATCCCTATATTATTACTACCAGTACTATTATTAGTTAAGGAGTGGGCACCTACTCCAACATTACTCTCACCACTTGTATTACTATTTAATGATTGATACCCAATTCCAACATTGAATCCATTTCCAGTAGTAGTATTATTATCCGAGCCGATATACATATTCGTGCCATTATGTAATAACATATTTCCACTGACATCTAAAGCAGCGCCAGGATTATTAGTTCCAATACCGACTTGAGTAGTAGCACTAGAAGTTGTAAGAGTGTTAGGAGCAGTAGCAATATCATATGCCCATCCAGTAGCAGCACCAGTATATGAAAATTGTTGAACCCACGCAGTCGTGGCAATACTGGTGCTATCATCACCATTCGCAGGTGTTTGTGCGGTAGCAGCAGATAAACTAGTTATTCCGTTACACGAAACATCACCATCAACAAATAAATTCTGATTCATAGAAACATCACCACCAACATATAAATTTTGGTTCATAGAAACATCAGCACCTACAAATAAATTCTGATTCATAGAAACATCACTGTCAAAAAAAGCATGTCCTTCAACATCCAATGTTCCATCAAGGTCTAAATTACCACTCACATCTAAATTCTGTTGAACAAATAAATTTTGGTTCATAGAAACATCACCACCAACATATAAATTACTATTCATAGAAACATCATTCTGGAAAATAGCATTTCCACCAACATCCAAAATCTCACCTACATATAATTGTTTCGAAATACCGGCACCACCACTAACTCGTAAAGCACCCGTATCTGAACTAGATGATTCAGTTTGACTTCCAAGTATTAATCCTGAAATATCAAATGTGCTAGTATTAGACTGAGCTGTGCCAGCCTCACCGATAATTTGCATATGGATAGTGGCACCAGAAGAATCTGTGTTGCCACTCACTAAGGTCATAACATTTTCCCCTGAGGGCTTTTCACATTGAATACGCATAGAATTTCCATTTATAGATGAGAGTCCAATAGTTCCACCATATATATTTAATCCATTACTACCATCAGTCAAATCCCCATTACAATTAAGTTTTATTTGACTATACTTAGGGATGGATATATTCCCACTGACATCTAAATTCTGATTCATAGAAACATCACTGTCAAAAAAAGCATGTCCTTCAACATCCAATGTTCCATCAAGGTCTAAATTACCACTCACATCTAAATTCTGTTGAACAAATAAATTTTGGTTCATAGAAACATCACCATCAACAAATAAATTACTGTTCATAGAAACATCATTCTGGAAAATAGCATTTCCACCAACATCCAAAATCTCACCTACATATAATTGT
>Ga0233414_10000613_pt1 | contig 14504 bp, 18 predicted proteins | sample Na_anoxic_10_MG_FD_189020 | JGI IMG/M metagenome (GOLD analysis project Ga0233414, IMG submission 189020) | Seawater microbial communities from Saanich Inlet, British Columbia, Canada - Na_anoxic_10_MG | ecosystem: Environmental > Aquatic > Marine > Inlet | place: Canada: British Columbia...
TCATCTAATCAATATCGTTTAGATGATATGAGTTTCTTACATAAGACTATCGACAAACTCCAACGACATTTAGATGTTAAAAAGATTGTTCTTGTCACTAATGCTGTACCGAATGACAATTGTTATTTTGGAGAAGTTCCTCCATATGTTGGAGATCAAATACCATTAGACACAGTATTGAATTCAGATACTGAAGGCAAAGTGTGTCATTGGATATATGGATCTTATACAAAGCCAGTAGATGCAACTCTGCTTCTACCACGCAAGACTGATCTACAAGTAGTTAGTAATCCCTTAGAAGGGAAGAATTCTAATCAGTTTTATCCTAAAAGAATAACTATTTCAGTTTAAGCCTCTGCTTCTACTCTGACTTGTAAAGGGAAACCTTTAGAACGTGCATCAAGTGTTACCTCAATACCTTTCTGTTCTGCGATTTCATATGGCAAGACTGCCACGATAGCACTGCCATTAGAATGAATGTCAGTGGTGATATTAGATGCAGTGTCTGGATTATAATCAAAAAATTCACATAAAGAATCTACAACAAACTCCATTGTAGTTACTTCATCATTAAGATAAACTACTTTATACAATGGTGGCTCTTGTAAAGCAAGATTAGGTTGAATTCGTTGCTCAGTTGTTGTTTCAAATTCGTTTGACATGTTATTTCCTTTATAAAGTGAGTAAAGATTGTGCGTAGCCGAAACTACGCACAACATACCGCTATAATACTATTTAGCAGAAGAAATGTCAATCTTTCTGGGTTTTAGTTCTTCCGGAAGTTGACGTTCTAGGCTAATCTTTAAGACGCCATCAATCATATCAGCACCTTTCACAACTACGTGATCGGCAAGTGTAAATGATCTACTAAAGCCTCTCTGACTAATACCTTTGTGTAAGTATTCAAGTTCTTCGTCAGTCTCTGCTTTTTCTGTAGAAACAGTTAATTGATTTTGATCTACCTCGATATCGAGTGACTCTCTAGGGATACCAGCAAGTGCTAGTTCAATAGTAAAGTGATCATCATCAATTTTGATAACATTGTAAGGGGGATAATTATCCTTTCCTGTTACTGATGCTAATCGATGAATATCCTCAAATATAGAATCGAAACCGATTCCGAATTTGTGAATGTTTGGAATGTCTAAGTGATTTAGACGGAAGGTTGGTATATTGCTTGTCATAGTATTTCTCCTTTAATAAAGCAAGATTAATTGTTTGGACCCTTTCGGCATCCAGTGTGATAAGAAACCTATCTTTTCACACATCTATTTATCATTTTAATCTCCTTATAGATTTTTCCAAGTAAATGCTCCAAAGAACATTTCATCCTCTGACATCTGACCCCATGGTACTGCTCTGCTTGGATCAGGATTCATTTTGTTTTCAGCGGAGTTATCAAATGCTCCCTCTACAAACAATCGTGTTCCTTCTGGTAAAAACTTAGGTTCACGCCAAGTATATGAAAGTTGCCAAGCATATTCATAACGTGGGATATCAATTAGTTCTTCTACTTCACCATCTGGATAAAATGCTGTTGCTTTCATGCTCTTGCCACGGAAGTGCATGTGAGGTAAGAAGGTGTGTAACATTACATCATTTTTTAGTACTACTTCTGCTGTCTGTATAAAGTTCGGATCGTACGGAGGTATCGTTGTCCAGTTGTTAGGGAAGATACATGCACAATCACCTGCCATTCTTTCTTCTGGTACTGTGCCTTCGTCATGGAAATACAAACCGATTCGTGCTTTATCAGTTCTTGCTTTGCCATCTGGTGTGTAGTGTAACTGTAGATTTACAATACTACCTGCACGTAATAGACCACCAGTGTTTTCATCGTAGTAGTCTGGTGTGCCGCCCGGAACATATGCACTAATTTGTGCAAAGTCCATATTGCCTTGACCTTCGCCACTCGTACCTAGCAAGTTCATATTGCGTTCACCAGGTATACTAACTGTGTTTAGCATATGATGCATTACAGTAGGTTCGCTTGGTAAAAATTCTGAGCCACGTAACCAACGATCTTCTGTGAGTCCTAAGTCCACACTAGTATATCGATATGGAATAGCATTAGGACCAAGTGAGCCTACAGCAGGTATTTCTTGTGGAGGAACTTCGATAATCATATCAGGTTTGCCGTGTACCCACTCTGAAGTAGAGTAAACTGTCTCTAACAGAGGGTCACGGATCTCCCCGCGAGATACTTCAAAAGGTACTTGTGAGCCTGCGTTAATCCATTCAACAATAGTCTCCATTTCTGTATGACTTAGTGTTCTGTGATTAATGATACGATCAGCGTATTTGCGATCAATCTGGCCGGGCGGCATCTGTAGTGTTGTAACTGCTTCTTTAATTGCAGGCGCAAATGCCTGTAACATTCGATAGTCAGTCATTGCCCATGGTGCTATACCTCCTTCGCGGTGACAGCTTTGACACTGCTCTACAAATATAGGTGCTACATTTTCTGCGTAGTCTATAGCAACATCATCATGTGCATAACTTGTAGTTACAAATAAACTACCGAGTAGCAATACTAATTTTTTCATTTCTTTTTTCCTTTAGTTTTTCATATCCTTTGTCATCTAAGTGTGTAATGGCAAGCCAAGCATGAGTCATTTCATCTCCTGTACGTGAACCGCCCATTACCCACATATCAGGGTCTGGATTATTTGGATTGTCAGCAGTATTATCATACCACTGTTTTAATATAATAACAGCACCTGCTGGTATTAAAGGTGCTACGTCTGGGTCATATAAGTGACTGTGATGCCATGTTGCACTCCATTTACTTACTTGACTAATTTGTTCTGTCTGTCCTGTTTCTGGATAAAATATCTCTAGGCTAGCGGCATTCATTCTTAAATGTCCGTGTGGTTGAAAACTATCTAGTCTAACTGGATGATCAAAACTGTGAAAACCTTGTGTCATGTAGTAACCATGAGGTGGAATAACTATATCGTCCTGATCTCCAAGGCGATATAAACTTAAATCTTGTTTGTATTTCAGTTGTTCGCTTTCCTTCTCTGTATATAACCAAAGACCAATTTCTACTACATTGTCTTTGATAACTGATCCTGGTGCCATTGCTCCAAGTCCACCTGGGAACATATGTATGTCCCAACGTACTTGCGAGTTTGCTGGTAGTGTACGACATACTCCTTCTGGAACAATCTCTCCCCACTTTCCCATAGCATATTCCGTGAGCATACCTTCACGCCCTCCATCGATAACAACATTAGAGTTTGCATGATGTACAACTGATTTTGCATTACCTCGAGGCTTTACTTGTACTGCTTTAATGCATCTATCAGCAGTTAATCCTGTAGGAACTAAATGCTTGTGCCACAAGTCATTACCATTTGCAGGAATGTCTATTGGTACACTTGGTATAATTAAATTAGGTTCTCCAAAGTCAGCAACAAAATTCCATGCTTCCGGATCAGGAAGGTTTGCTGGTTGTACTACTGTGTCTAAGTCGCCATATAGTGCGCCATTGTTTACCCATGAGACAACAGAGTCTATTTCATCTTGTGATAAACGCCAATCTCCTTGTAAATCTTGTATGCCAATTCCGTGATCATATGCATACGGAGGCATTTCTCTGTTTGCCACTCTCATTTGTATAAGTGGTGCCCAAGGTCTAATTTGCTCGTAAGTTTCAAAACTCATTGGACCAATACCACCTTGTCTGTGACATACTACGCAATTATTGTTGATGATTTCTGCTACTTCGGATGTGTATGTTTGTGAATACACAATAGCAGGCATGAATGCTACTACAAACGCAAAAAGTTTTTTCATTGTAACGCCCTCTAGTAATACTATTTACTTACATATGAGGGGTATAAAATGAAAAAAGTGCTAAATGTTACAATTTATCACAATTGAAACCTAATCTAATAGCGATTACTTGGTCTACGGGCTGGCCGTAATTCAAGTGACTGTCTTTTCTTTTCACGTTTGACAGCCATTGCTTTTTTAATCTTTCTCTTATTAGTTGGCTTCTCAAAGAATTCATTTTTTCTTATATCGTCCATCAACCCAGAGTTCTGAACTTTCTTTTTAAATTTTCGGAGTGCAAAATCAAAGTTGCCGTCAACAACAATTACTTTGTTGCCCAGCGGTTGTTTAACAAATGGTTTCTTTTTTGAGGTGAAGTTCTTTTTATGGTTGTTATTATATGTCATGTAATTTTTTTAGGGTTAATGATTAATTCTTTATCTATATTTAGTTCAGTTATACCTTTCTTTTTATATTTTCCAGCATTGAACATATGTGGCATCAATACTCTTTCTATTTCAGTTTGTAGACCTCTTGCACCAGTCTTACTGTTGATACAGTTAATAACCATTTCTTCAATAGCATCGTCAGTGAATGATAAATCAATTTCATCAATACTAAACAAGTAAGTATATTGATCAATAAAATTGTTTTTAACTGATGTTAATACTTTGATAAGTTCTTGTTTGGTTAGTTCTTCTACATTAATAGTTGTAGGGAATCGACCTATAAACTCTGGTATCATACCAAAACTCATTAGATCATCTGGTGTAACATCTGTGAGGAAGCCAGCATCTTTTGAACTAAGTTCACTCCCAAATCCAAGAGAAGTGCCTGTTGTTCTGTTTCTAATTACATCTTGCAATCCATCAAAGGCACCGCCTGCGATAAACAATATGTTCTTAGTGTTAATTTCAATTAAAGGTTCTTGTGGGTGTTTACGTTTACCTTGTTCTGCAACTCGACATATTGTACCCTCGACAATCTTCAGAAGGGCTTGTTGGACGCCCTCTCCGCTCACGTCACGTGTTATAGAGACATTTTCACTCTTACGTGCTACTTTGTCTATTTCATCAATAAAAATGATGCCACGTTCTGCTTTTGCTACGTCATTGTCAGCCTTTGCTAATAATACACTTAACATGCTTTCTACATCATCGCCGACATATCCTGCTTCTGTGAGTGTTGTAGCATCAGCCACAATGAAAGGAACATCTAAATACTTTGCTACTGACTTTGCTAACAATGTTTTACCACAACCAGTTGGACCTAATAAAAGAACATTGCCCTTATGAATATCTAATCCTACTGGGGGTGGATTGAAAACACGTTTGTAATGATTTGAAATGGCAATTGATAATACTTGTTTTGCTGTGTTTTGTCCCACAACCCATCTATCCAAATGTCTCATAACGGCATATGGGTCTATTACTTTGGGAGTAGGATCTGGTTGACTGGCAGTTTCTGATTCCTCTTCTATAAGATTCTGGCACAACAAAACGCAGTCTGAACAAATAGATACGTTTTCTCCAACGATCAGTTTGTTCACAGATTCTTTTGTTTGACTACAAAAGGAACAACTGTCAGTACTTTTGTCATTGCTCATTAATTACTTCCTTTTGTATTTTGGACAAGTTTGTACTAACCTTATATTTATCAACGAGTTGTCTTGGAATACTGCTATTTCTTCCAATTTAATTTCTATTCTCACTTGTTGAATTAATGTTTTGTTTTTGTCGAATTCAATATCCGAAGCACCGTTATTTCTAACCCAATACAGGGATCGAATTCTACGTTGATTTACATCGAACTCTACACATCTATTTATTAGACCGTCATTACGTAGAGAATTAATAGTCATTACTGTTTTTTCTCCAGAGAATGTATCTCTGAATTTGTTCATATGAATATGATCATTGATTTGATATTTACGGTCACTAAATTTTAAGTAACTGACAGTAAACTGAGGCACATCAATTAATTTTGCAAGTTCTTCGATAGCATCTACAAATTCACGGTTCCATGATTGTTGATATGTTATAGTCATATATGCTTTTCTATTTGCGTCTGTAGAAATGCTATAATCAACAATATCAATAGTATATGCATGACTAAGGTGATACTTAAGAGTGTTATCTATTAGTGTATCAGCATCAATTAGTTGTTTGTTGTAAGATTCTATTTGTAATTTTATGTTCTTTGCATCAAAGTCTGAAGTGCCCTCAGTCTTACTAAGAACAAAGTCCTTTAGTTTACTTGATTTAACTTCTACATCTAATTTAACAAAGTGTCTCTCACCTGGTGTATCATAGTGAGGAATGCTGTAATGCTCCAAGATCACTTCTTTAACAATATACCCTGCACTGTATGTTAGTATTTGATTAACAACAAGTTTGCGATTAACAACAACTCGTTCAGTGTCTACTAGAGCACCAACAATTTGTGTTATTGCTTGTCTTCTTGCATGATCTTGGGCATCTATTAAAGAGACACCTTCCCCATCAACTACGATTGCAATTGCTGGGGAAGACGTTAGTGTTAGGAGTAAGAGAAGGATGCTTCTCATATTAAAACTCCTTTTAATTAAAATATGAACTGATTTGAGTTTGAATATCTTCTGCTGTATCTTTGCTCCAGATACCAGTTACTTGTAGGAGTTGATCATCTACTTTGTCATACTCAAATGCTAACCCACGTGTGATGATCTGTGCTTGAGTTCTGATCATTGTTTGCACTTCTCTCGCAGTCGAATGACTATTCGATGTTACTGCAAAATTCATGTTAGGTGTATTAGGATCTATCGGAGCATTTGATGATCTGCTTTGCATTCCAATTACTGCTGGAATGTCAGGTCTACTACCTGCTGTTTGTCCAGTGCCTGCAATTGGATTCCTATAAGAATCATCTTGCATTTCATTTGCTTTACCGACAATATTAGTTATTGTTTCTGTTTCTGTTTCACCAGCAATGAACGTAGCAAGTTTTGCCCTTACTTCTTCTTCACCAATACGTTGAGCATTACTTGCTGTCATATTAGTTCCGCCCCCTGTAGGTTCAGTTACAGTGATCTCAATAGATTTTAGTTCTTTTTTTTCACAAGAAAATCCCATTGAAGGAAACCAATCTCTATCGGTACATTTCCAATTAACTTTTATACCATCATCTTCAAAGAATGTACTAAATTCTTGGTTGTTGATAGCGTTTCTTTTTGGTACATCAACTTGATCTGCTTTGCTTCCAAACATTGAACAACCTGTTGTTGTCAACGCTAGAGCCGCGACCAATATTACTGTGTTTACATTTTTCATACACCCTCCTAACTTGGGTTTTATTTAATTAACACTAGTATTATACTGAATTTTGCTATGATATGCAATGTGTTTGGGTAAAGAATTTACCCTTTTTTGTCGTTCTGTAGATAAATCTCAATTTGTTGACGTTCAGAATCTGATAGTAAGTCTACATCATATTCACCTGTTTGAATCTTTTCAACTAGATGGTTGATGTATTCTTCGTTGTATAAGTATGTGTCTGTGCCTTCTTTTTGAATTTCAATCCATGCTTTACCTTCAAACTTGTAAACACGATTAGGCATTTGATCTACTCTAACAAACGTATCACCTTTCATTGCTACTGTAGGGAAGGACTCTCCAAAACTAGTACTACTAGCATTGCTGGTGTCTGTTTGTAAGAATAACTCAGGGTGTAATGATTTCAATGCATCTTTGTGAATCGATCTACCTTCAGGGTCTAACATGTAATCAGATTCATCATCAGGAGATATAACTTGTTCGATAGTAACACCTGTAGTCTCTATCTCTTCAGGCTCAGGAGTTTCTTCTTCTTTATTACCTGCATACTCCTTAAATTCTGTTTCAACCTCTTCAACTTCAGGTTCAGGTTCAGCAGGTTCAGGTTCTACTTCTTCTATTGAATCCAAAACTTCTTTCTGACTGTCTTCCCAATCGTTGATTGCTTTCTGGGCCTGTTCAATTCTAGTTTCTAATAAGGTGAAGTCTAATTCAGGTCTAGCAAAATGTTCTACTGCTTCTTCTAGTTCTTGGTTAATTACACTTTCTTGCAGAGGTTCTGGCCCATCGTCAATCTCAGACTTTTCCAGGCTAGGGTTTTCCTTCCTGCGTTGTTCAAATGTGTACTGACTTGCGATTAGCAATAAGACTGCTAGTGGATCAAACACAAAGATGATAACCATGATCAACCAAGATACTGCTGTCTCTAATAGACTTGCATCTGCATCTTCTGTGCCAGTAAAGAACTCAGCAATATATCTAATTGGTCCTACTTCACTCTCAACTAATCTAACTGCTTGTTCAGACTCAAACTTTTCGTCTTTGAGAGTGTCAATTGTAGTATAGATATTATCGATTGTAATGTTCCAGTCATCTATCTGAGTTAGGTCATCATCTTGTGATGAATTGCTTTGTTCTCTTAAACGATTGATCTCTGCTGTAGCGGCATCGACTGTTGATTGTGTTTGGGCACGATAGTCATTGATGTTACCTTGTGCTTCTCTAACTGCGACTGAGGCTTCTCTACGTAACTCTGATTCTCTTTCCCTTGTACTATCTCTAAGTCTATTGATTTCTGCGGCAATAGCATCACGTTCTGGTTTTTGTTCTTGTAAGACTCGTTCAGCCTCACCTCTGTTATCTGTTCTGTTAAGGAACCCAGAGTCCTCTTCGTCTCTATAACTTGCTACGAGTTCATCTAAGGGTACGAGTTTATCTGTTTGTACTTGGATATCTGCTGTTAAAGAAGTCTCTAATGCTTCTAAGTCTCTATCTAATCTTTCATTGATAGCAGTGATTTGTGTTTGGTTATAATCGATATCGGCTTGTACTGCACCTCTTGCACCACTAATAATTTCTTGTTGTTGAGCAATGGAACTAGATACATCAAACCCGTCACCAGACTGTAGTCCATTAATACGGTCTTCAAGTATTTGAATTCTATTTTCTTCTCTAGCAATCTGTCCATCGATTCTATTTACAGTTGCAATGGCTTCTGTCGCATTACCAGATGCAGTATCATGTGCTTTAGATAAGAATCCAAAGATGCCGATAGATGTGATAAGCATTAATACTACAACAGCAATACTTAAGTAAGTCTTTAGCCACCAGGTAGCAATGCCCCAAAATCTATGTAACCAAACTGCTGTAACGAGTTTGCTTACCTCTAGCACACCACCCATAATAATAATAGGGATAACAGCCGCCGAGAATATTGCGGCAAGGCCTGATACTGAATAGTAAATTGCTACACCACTTATAGTAAGTGCTGTCAATAAAGTCAGCCAGGCTATAAATAAATTCGCCTTCATGTTTTTGGGTTCCTTTGCATTTATGCTTTCGTCATAGTATTTAGCACGATTCATGGGCTAAAATACAACTATTCTTGTGTACCAGACATAGCAGGAAATAAATGACCATAGGTGCGAAGAAATTCATTGTATGACATTGTTAATCTTCTAGGAATTCCTGGACCTTGTTGAATCTCATATATGATATAAGGTGTTATTCCTTCTATGCCTTCGCCCTCGATCAACCTATCCCTTAATTTGATTTCAAAAATCATAATGGAATCGCCGTCTGGAAAAGTATGTTTTGTGCCTACTAGTCCCTCAGGGATATGGGGAAGGCTACTCATTTAGTAGATAAATCATTTAATATAATGTCATTCTGCATGGCGTCCCATTCTTTGAACGCATCTTTAGCCTCTTCGACATTTTTTTTAAACTCCTCATCTTTAGATAGAGGCTCTGCCTTCTCTATTACCTCTTGGTCATAGGTAACATCAAAGCCACCCTTTCTCATAGTCCACCAATCGTCTTCGTCTTGGTAGTCCCAATCCATACCGTAAAATTCGTGCCCATTCTTTTCATAACCTAAATCTTCAAGGTCCTCAACAAGTAAGTCCCCAGAGGCAAGATCATCAAACATCTGTTGAATGTCTTCATCAGATTCTTTTGGAAACAAATCTTTTAAATATGCAACATCAATTTCTAATGCATATTTTCTTTGTACTTGGTGCCATTCAGACATCGTTGCATGAATTACTTTAGCCATATTAGAATCCTGATGTCCAATGAACATACCCTTCTTCACATTGATATTCACCACAACAACATTGTCCGTTGTCACTGTCAATATAGTCGCCATCACCTGGTTGTGCTGGTAGCACGTCCGCTAAGGACATGATTTCTTTTGTTTCTGCTTCTATTTGCATATTATTCTCCTTTATTATTCGCCTTCAATATCTTTTCGTAGTTCCTCAACTGCGTCTTCGATGATTGATAGATCAGGTAGATCGTTAGAAACTTGTTCTACCTTTGGTTCTATTATTATTTGGCCTTGAAAGATACTGATACATTCATCAGAATCAAAGCCGTTATCTAAAAGATAGCACTCGCCTTCGTCTTGTACTTCTTCTATAAATTCTTCTAGTTCTTCGCCTTCTTTAGACTTGAAACGTGACCAGTCCCAATCGTCCCAACAGCCGTCCCATGAGTCAATCATTTCTGCTTCAGAGAAATCATTCATCTCCAATTCATCTTCAAAATCGTCAGCCATTGCTTCGACTAACATTTCGACTTCATGTTCCTCTTGTGGAGTAACAAACCAGTTACCACTTCTCCAACCTGTTTCTATGCACACAACATCATCAGTGTCATAGTTTTTAAGATACTCATACTCAACATAACGTTTCTTGTATTTGTTACTTACTTGATAAGTTTTTCCTATTTCTATATTCATTATTTGTCGTCCCTAAATCTTACGAATCTTGGGAATCGTAGACTATATGTTCCATCTTGGTTTTGACTAATCACATCACAAAGTACTTCAGCAGTCTGACCAATTACTTCGTCTTTTGCTTCCCAATATGAATCTCTGTCGCTGTCAGAAAAGCCAGAACCAACATTTACTTTTATAAATTTGCCATCGTCTGTGCCTTCACAAACTAATGCCCCTAATCTGCCCTCATTTCTGCCTGTCCCTTCTTCAAGTTCTACAACTTCTAAGTCAACAGTAATAGTAGGCTTCCATTTCATCCAGAAGAGATTACGTTTACACTCGTAAGGTGCTTCTAAATCTTTGATCATAATGCCTTCAAAATCAGCATTGACCATGTCGTTAGCATATCTCTTAAGTTCTTTGTTGCCTTCTTCTGTGTCTAAATCAACAATGATATGAGACATAGTTTCTAACGAACTAAGATCAGTAAAGAGAGGTGCTAAGTTATTCATTGCTGTAACACGTTTTCTGAATTGTGCGTTACAATGTCCACGTTGAAAGTCTGCTAATGGCATAACATCGAATACATGAAATACTGTATCATCTGATTTAGCATTAGTTTTTCTACGTGCTTGTTTCATTAATTCATTGAATGATGCTCCAACAACTTCACCATCAAATACAAATCCTTTAGTGCAGTTGCCAATATCACTACCTAATAATGTAATGATTTTTCTTACATTAGCAGTTACTTGGTCTTCAATGTGTGTGAAGTTTTCAAAGATTTTTCCGTTACGACTGTAACATGTTGCGACTGGCTCAGGGTGATCATACATACCTGGCTCAAACGATACTACCATCAGAACTCTAACGCCATCTAATTTAGGCTCAAGTCTCTTGGTGCCTGACATTTCAGGTCTGCCTTCTGAGTTAGTAGCAAGTTGACATTTAAAGACTGGTACTTCGTAGTCAGTCTTCTTACAAACTTTGTTGATTGTAGCAACTGAAAAGCCTGCACGTAAATCTCTGCGAATGACTGGAGCACAAAAGTTATTCCATTCATCACTAGAAAATTGTAGAGACATCTTTGCTACTGCATCAATGGCCGCATTACCTGTTAACTTGCGTTCTTTAAGTTCTTCTAGCAGAGCAATAAACTCATTCCAAGGATTGGCATATTCTCTATCTGATTCCTGATTGTCTGGGATTTTTCTGACACCAAAGGTGACGTAAGGATTGTAACACATGCCAGCAAGTTTTAAAAACGTATCTGCATTATCACTGCCTAATGTGGCTGCCTCTAATGCTTGTGTTAAAACATCTTGTTTGTGAAGTTTTGAATTGCTTTCGTTTAATTTATGTATCCAACTTGCACTCATATGTGTCTCCTAAATATACTACTATTATATAGCCTATTGCCCATGATGTCAAGCCTTTGGAGTATAATTTTGTATCCAAAGTATAGCGGATTCTCCCCAAACTTGAGCCGTTGCAAATGACTGCATGATAGTATCAGAAACGCCTTGAGGTCCTAACAATACATATGTACATATTAGATACCCTAGAATAAACCCAATTATTAAATTTTTCATTATTTTACCTCTACTTGTTGAACTCTGTTAAGTTGTGTAACCATTCCATTATCGTCTGAACGGTGACCCTTAACTGTGCCTCGAATATCTAAAATGTCGCCAATTTTGGAATTAATTTTAGATGATCCAAAAAACACTACTTCCTCATTCTCGGTAACTGCTGTTATAAAATAGCAATTCCATTTATGAGAAAGAAAACTTTTTAATACAGTAACTTTAAGGTCAACTCTATCTTTGATTTTACCAACCATTTTGTCTGTTGTTGCTTGGGCAACTGTTTGATCTTGGACCTTACGAACATTCGATCTGATATAAGCAGAGGGCAGACTAGCGATAATAGCAATATCTAATTTGCTATCAAGCAGGTCTCTGTCTGCAATAGCCATTGCAGTCTTATCAAACTCACTCACATAATCATCAGTCAATAACTTAAAGGTCATTGCTTGATAATGCTGACGTACTTTGACGCCTTCGTTTTTATCAGCAACAGTTAAATGCTTTGAACCTTCCTCTAAAAGACGATACATGATTTCACGGTTAGTTTCTTTTTTAGACCCTTCAGGAACAAATTTAATGTACTCTTTGTTTAGACGTTGAGCCTTACATGCTACTGCCCAAACATCATTTGCTGAGTAAGTCACAGTATTTTTTGCTGATTTTCTGGCAAACATTCCTTATGCACTCCAATATGATTCTGAAAGAGTTGACATGTAGTGAGGAGTATTGATTCCCTCAGTTACAGTGATTTTTTTACCAGTACCTGGGCAGATGCCAGTCTTAGTAATCATTGGTTCGACATAATCTTCAACAGCAACAATCGTATAAGATGATGCAAATTGCTTATGAGTAAGACCAAAATGTGCTTCAGTAGCATCTCTATATGCATTATGCATATTAGCCATGTACTCTTTTTGACCATTTGCTACGCATTCAGCAACTTGATCGTATGCTTTTTGGTAGTACTTAACAGTTCTAGTGATACCTGCTTTAGCGGCACCTACTGTTTTATACTGAGTAGAAGCATAACTTCTTTTGTTAGGCTCTCTGTGAACTGATTGATCTGTGTTGTCGATGATTAAGTACATAATTTGTTTCCCTGTCTGTGTCATAATATAAGTATATTATACTGCCTTTCTTACCCAAAGTCAAGCCTTTTTTCACATTTTTTTACGAAAACCACACATTTATTGTCATTCTTGTGCCTTGTGTGACCTTTTTCACATGGTGAGGGTACATAAAATTCGATGGAAACACTACTGCTTCTCCTGCCTTCAGTTTCACTTGATAATCGTCAAGTAAGATCAACTCGCCACCTTCATAATCATCATTTAACATTACGATAGATGTCAGTATAGGGTGTTCATTATCATGGGAATGATCATCGTGTTTCTTCATTCCTACCCCTTCTTTGTATCGATTGATACGTAAAGACTTAATGCCTGAGACTAAGTTGCTAGGTCTATTGTCAATTTGAGGACCTATTTGAAGACTATACTTTCCTATAGATTTAATCAGTTCATGTGTAATCATAGATTCTAGCAAAACATCTGTATCACAATACTCTACGCCTTCAGAGTATCTTGGATTATCTTCTTCTAGCCGATTTCTTTTCTCTGTATCCTTCTGATTAACAGTGAAGTTTCTATAGGAATTATGCCATTGATGATCATGCCATGTCAAATTATCAGTTGCTGTTATGATCTTTTGACACCACTCAGGAGTAAGTGTTTGATACACTTTAATGTAGTCAGTAAGATTCATTCCTTGCTTAATCATAAATTGGCTCGTATTGTTCAAATAATCCTGTGTACCAGTATTTAAGTATTTTTTCTGCAGGTTTGCCTCTGATAGATTGTGAGGTACTTGGGAATGCTTCAGTGTGTCCATCATGCATCAATGTATCTGATAACCAATACCCAGTGCTAGTTGTAGTCCCAATAAGATCAAACCATGTTTGTCTATCGATTGCTCTCAACACTCCTTCATACCAAAGAGCCTGTGCTGAAAAGTCTGGCTGTACTTCTCGTTGAATACAATCATATATTACATTGTTTAATGTGCCTTGGACACAAAAGCCATCTTCTATCCATCCCCTAGATAAGAATCCCATATGACTTTGTGCAAACAAGTCAAACATGAATTTATGATTGTTTTCTTCATAACTAGTATAGTCACCACAAACATGTCCTTGCCATTGACCATCATAACAGTAAAATGCATTGTAAGCCCGTTCTATGTAATCATAGGCTCTGTTATCTATCATATCGACAGTTGTATCTTCAAGTTCATCATCACCAACAAACATTGGAAATCCTAACTTAATAATATCAACATTATCCCATACTCGTCTATCATTCCAAGTTATGCCTTCGCCAATAAT
>Ga0233414_10000617_pt1 | contig 14447 bp, 18 predicted proteins | sample Na_anoxic_10_MG_FD_189020 | JGI IMG/M metagenome (GOLD analysis project Ga0233414, IMG submission 189020) | Seawater microbial communities from Saanich Inlet, British Columbia, Canada - Na_anoxic_10_MG | ecosystem: Environmental > Aquatic > Marine > Inlet | place: Canada: British Columbia...
GTGGTGCATAAAAGCCTCCGCTTTGGGCTAAGGGTTCTTTTGATAAAATCCCCTCCATTATAGAGGCTTTTTCTTATTTAAGCAACTGTTTTTACAGGATATTTATACAATTGTTGCAACACCTTTTCCTAGTCTCTTCCAGCACCTCTATTTCCTCTTTTATTGTCTCCTTCAATTTTAATTCGCGGTGAGAGTTAGGCAAAATAGTGTGATTTAATCTTTTTTCACTTATTTTTTTATCAAGAATAGTTGCCATAAGATAGCGATACATATCTATCTTTTGATGGAGTTCTTCAGTGCTTTTATCAATAATTTCTATAAGATCTCTTTTTTTGTACATTCCACCTTAGATTAACCTAATTTAATTAGAAGATTCTAATAATAAGATTAAAAAAATTTATTTTACCATTATCTTTCGTGCCATTCCAAAACCAAGGGCAAGCCGGGTATCATTTATTGCAATCATAATGGGGCCTCCTCCATTACCCACTATTGTAAGCTTTACTCCTGGAATAAGGCCCATACTGTAAAGCTTTGATCTGAGTCCTCTTCCTCCATGTATGTCTATAAGAGTAACCTCTTGCCCTGGATTCACAGTAGTCAATGGGATCATCTTTCTCCCTCTATTTATATTTTTTCCATTTCCTTTATCTTTGCGTTGTATTCTTGCGCAAACTCTTTCATTCGCTCCAGACATTTATCCTTTGGTTGTCCATGTTCCCTGTATTCGTTAAAATAGTCAAGCCAACTTGCTCCGCCCCTGGGACAATTATCTATAAATTCCATAAAGTCTACAAATGCCTCAAGTGTAGCAGGACTTACAGCATGTTCCATTTTACAGGCATCTTCATCTGCCTTATTATAGTCTACCTTTAATATATCGGTTAAAAATTTCCTGAAGATTTGATGTCTTTGATCTATTTCTTGCCCAACATCACTGCCTTTTGCTGTGAGCTCAAGGTATTCATATTTTTCATAGTCAATCAGGCCTTTTTCGCTAAGGGTTTTGAGCATATGGGTTACTGTGGGCATTTTAACATCAAGCTTCTTAGCAATATCTCTCACCCGGATAGCCCTTTTTTCCTTGGAAAGATTATAGATTGCCTCTAAATAATCTTCCATAGTTGGTGTAATGGCATTTTTGGCGGTATTATTCATATACGTATATACAATTTTAAGTTTGTTAGTATTTGCTAAGTAAGTTTTATACTTCTAATTTATATATAATAAATTAATTGTCAAGTTTTTTTTAGCCCAATTTTAAATTTTTCTATCTCAACATCTAACAACTTGGAATTAGAGAAAAAATAAGAGATATATCAAGATTGTTATAAATAATCTCTAAATTATATTTTCAGTCTGGCTAAAATTTCCACGCAAGGGTGTTCTTGACTTTAAGGTTTTTAAAAGGTACTTTACTAATAATTTTTATATGAGCATTATTTCATCACTTTGGAAGCATATACACCGGGAGGAAAAGATTGATTGAGCTTGTTGTTAAAGGTGGCCCATTCATGTATCCAATAATTTTTTGTTCTGTTGTTGCCCTTACTATCTTTATGGAGAGATTGTGGGTATTGAGAAGAAAATTGATTATCCCACAGGATTTTATTGTGACAGTAGAAGACCTTGTGCAGCGTAATAAGATTGCAGATGCAATCTTTCTTTGCCAAGGAAATAGCTCTTCAATCGCTCGAACCTTTCTGGCTGGTCTTAAGAATGCAGGAAGAGGGATGTGGCTGGTTAAAGAGGCCATTGAGGAGAAGGGAAGAAGAGAGGGTGTTATATTAGAGAGAAATACAGGAGTCTTATTAACTATTGCTAATCTTTCCCCATTGCTCGGCTTACTTGGTACAGTTTCTGGTATAATAAAAACCTTTAATGCTATCTCCATTTATGGTGTAGGTGGCCCTGCACCTCTTGCAGGAGGCATTGCTGAGGCTTTAATCACAACAGCTACAGGCCTTATAGTGGCTATACCCACATTGGTTGCCTATCGTTTTGTTTTCGATAAAGCCCAGACTCTTATTTTTGAAATGGAGGAAAACTCTATTAGGCTTGTGGACACTATGGAGGGTAGTAAAAATAATGCGGTTTAATCAGCCAAAAAGAGGGGAAATTAGTCTTGGTGTAAATATTGCTCCTTTGATTGATATTGTGTTTTTGCTGCTTATATTTTTTATGTTGACGTCTCACTTTGATATCATATCAGGGATTGATATTACGTTGCCTGATATTTCTGAAAGAGGGTCAGATGAATCAGTAGATACCATGACAGTATCGTTAGATAAAACAGGAATTTGTTACCTGCAAAATAAAAAAGTAACTTTAAAGGACCTTTATCTTAGACTTAAAGAGCTCGCTAAAGAGAAAAAGATCAATCTTATCCTGAATGCCGATCGAGATGTGAAACATGGCCATGTTATCAGGATTATGGATTTAGCCAAGAAAGCAGGGATTAACTCCATTGTGATAGCTGCCAAGTGGAGGGAAGAGAAGGTTTTGTAAATTTGGCGTTTATAAAAAATAATGTTGTTACCTATATTATACTTTTTTCTTCTGTTGCAATCCTTTTGTCAGCCTGGTTAAGCTTTGGGCGGTATGGATTTATTAGCCTATATAAAATGCAAAAAGGAAAAGAGAGATGTTTAGCTATTGTAAAGAATCTTAAAGAAAAGAATAGGCTGCTCGCTACTGAAATCAGAAGACTCAAGGAAAACAATAAATATTTTGAATCAGTAGCGCGAGAACAGTTGGGAATGGTAAAGGAGAATGAAATCGTATACCGCTTTAAAAACGAATCAAAAGGTGCTAAAAAGGAGATAGAAAAAAACATAGAGGTAAATAATAAAAGGGGCAATAAATGAGTGGATTAAATGGAATCTATGATGAAATTGTAGATAAAATTGCAACACCAAAGGCACAACTCATACTTCTTGAAATCTTAAAAAGGGGAGGAAAACCGGAGAGAGTAATAAAAGCTTGCCGTAATGCACTGGAATTTCTCCCAGACGATATTAATATAAGGAAGATTTTAGCGGAAACATATTGTGAACAAGGATCTATTGAATTTGCGGAGATAGAATTAGAGACAATATCCAAACAAATCGATGAGTTGTCTTTCATTTTTAAACTTAAATCTGAGTTTTTTAGGAAAGAGGATAGGTTACAAGAGGCAATAAAATCCTTAAAGCTCTATTTAGCACACCATAGTAATGATCAGGAGGCGGCTCAACTTTTATCTGAATTTAGTGCTCCTCCGGAAGGAAAAGAACCAAATCTTCCAACCCCTACATTGGCAGAGATTTATTATAAGCAGGGAGCGTTAGAAGAGGCCATAAATATGTACAAACAGGTCGTTAAGGATTTTCCTGATGATGAAAAATATAAAAATAGGCTCAAAGAATTGAAGGCAATAATGAAAACTAAAGAGACTGAGAGATCTCACGAGGCGATACTAAAAGAAAAAAAATTAAAAATAATCGGAATCTTAGAAAGGTGGCTTACTAATATAGAGAAGATAAGGGTTATCAGCCTTTCAAGTCAGACTTAAATCTTTTGCTTGTGGCACACCAAATTTGTTTAACGGTTCAGTGGTTTTCTTACTACCAATCAACTACTTGACAAAGAAAAAGGAAAAAAGAAATCAATGTACTCAACAGCAGATTTTAGAACAGGACTAAAGATAGAATTAGATGGGAAACCATTTACCGTGATAGAGTTTTTGCATGTAAAACCAGGCAAAGGTGGTGCATTTGTGAGGACAAAACTAAAGAATATGATCACCGGACAGGTTTTGGAGAAAACATTTAGAGCTGTAGAAAAGTTTATTACTCCAAATATACAGGAAAAGGAGATGCAATATCTTTACCAGGATAAAGGTGAGTTTTGTTTTATGGATACCAAAAACTTTGAACAGATTTTTTTATCAACTGAACAGTTAAAAGAGAATAGACTTTTTTTAAAAGAAAACACAAATGTCAAGGTGCTTATATATAACGACAGGATAATGGATGTTGAGCTCCCCAATTTTGTTGATTTAGGGGTTACACAAACTGAGCCGGGAATTAAGGGAAATACAGTAACAGGAGGTGGTAAACCCGCCACCCTTGAATCAGGAGGCGTTATCCAGGTGCCACTTTTTGTTAATATCGGAGACACAGTGAGGATTGACACACGCTCAAAAGAGTACATTGAGAGGGTGGGGCAGGGAGTCAATTGAAAAAAAGCTTTGCCTTCAATTTTATGGCTACAGGTGTAGGTAGCGTACCTTTCTTGGATGTAGATGCAACCTGCCAGCACATCCTTAAGTTTTTTCCGGACATACCTTTTTGGCCTCAGTTCGTTAAACGGAGCCCTTTTGAAGATATGACTATCCAGGCAAGTCAAAAATTTCCACTGATTGAAATGGATCGAAAGAAAAACTCCCTGTACATCAACCCTGCAGGTACACAGGATAATGAGCTTATCTCTTTTTATGAGCATTTTATGGCCGAGGATACAGATTATTTTGCTGTCAGTCATGAATATGCAGCTGGTCTATATAAACTTTTAGAATTGATTGAAAAAAACCCACAGAGTTATGGGCCTTTTATCAAGGGTCAAATAGTAGGTCCCATTACTTTTGCGGGAAGCCTGATAGATGCAAAAGGGAAATCTGCCCTTTACAATAACGAAATTATGGACACTATCGTAAAGGGAATAGCTATTAAGGCTCTATGGATCGTTAATAAGATGTCTTTATCGGATAAGAGGGTTATAATCTTTATAGATGAACCATACCTTTCCGGTTTTGGCTCAGCCTTTACACCTATCCAGAGAGAAGAGGTTATCAGGATTTTACAAGAGGTTATAGACTACCTAAGATCACAAAGTGATGCATTAGTTGGAATCCATTGCTGTGGAAATACAGATTGGTCAATGATAATTGAAACAGGTGTTGATATAGTAAATTTTGATGCATTTGATTATATGGATTATTTTTTACTCTATAGAGAGGAAATTCTAAAATTTCTTGAAAATGGTGGTACAGTTGCATGGGGAGTAGTCCCTACCACTTCCTTTACCGGTGAGGAAACACTTGATGGTTTGAAAATGCAGTTAGAAAAAGGGCTTAATAAATTTTCTGAGTGGGGCATCGATAGAAATAAAGCGGCTGAAAGGTCAATTATCACACCCGCATGCGGTGTAGGGACAATAGATCCAGATAAGGCAGAGAGGATCTTGGAATTGCTATCCGGCCTATCAAATATAATGTCTGAAACAAAAAATGACTAACATAAACCCAAAAAACACGGTTACAATTTTTAAAGCATAAGTACAGAATTTTCTTTGGCTGCCTCTATTTCCAAATCTGCACTTTTCCCCTTAATTAAGTCCTGACAATGAATCGTTAATTTAATCATATCACTATCTTTTCTCTCTGGAGCATGGTGGAAAAGGACAAGCTTTTTCACATTAGCTTTCAGAGCGAGATCAATAGCTGATTGATAATCTGAATGACCCCATCCTCTATGTTTCGTTATTTCTACAGGTGTATAATGGCTATCATGGATAAGTATGTCTGCTTCTTTGCAAAAGGTGACATAATCACTGAATGATTTGTCAGTAACATCAAGCTCATTATCAGTCAAAAAGACAAGGGTTTTCTTTCCTTCACGAAACCGAAACCCTAATCCTCCTTGGGGGTGACGTAAGGGAACAGTATCTATGATAGCGCCATCAATTTCAAGGTAGTCATTTTTCAATTTGTCAATAAATTGTATGTCTGCGCTGAGTTCCTCAAACCTGATTGGCCAAAAACCATCTCCCATTTTATTGTCAAAACTGTATCTGAGGCCCTTCATGCATAAATTGTACCCATCAACCTTTATTTTGGTCGAGGATTGATGTATTGGCGAAAAAAAGGGGAAACCAAAAATATGATCCCAGTGGATATGGGTAATAAGAAGATATATATCTACGTTTTCTTTGTGAGATTCCAATTCATTACCAAGAGACCGGATTCCTGTACCAGCATCTATTATTATCTTTTTTCCACTCATAAGATCCATCTCCAGACACGTTGTATTTCCTCCATAGATAATGGTATCTTTTCCTGGTACTGGTGTAGATCCTCTAGTTCCCCAAAATTTGATTTTCATCTCTTTGTCCTTAGAGAGCAAAGATTGAAGATTTTTTAAAATTTCCTTTGAGATTAAAAGCTTGTTATTGTAAAGCCTTTAAAACAAGAAAGTTTTTTCCTAATTTCACATGACATTACAAAATCACTTTATGTCTGTCAATGCAAAAAAGGGATCAAAAAATACGTCTCATTAAAAATGCCATAGATGAGCTTTCTGATAACAGATCTAATTGCCATCTCTGCCCAAGAATGTGCCATGTTAATAGGGATAAAGGCGAAATCGGTTTCTGCGGAGTTGGTAATCGTGCTCTTGTGGCTCACTATTGCCTTCATTTCGGAGAAGAACCATGCCTGAGCGGCTATTATGATTACAAAAAAAATTTACAAACAGGGTCTCCACTTTCCGGATCAGGGGCAGTATTTTTTGCCGGTTGTAATCTGAAATGCATTTACTGCCAGAATTACCAGATTAGCTGGCAGGTCCACGGACCTGGTGTTTCATCTGATAAATTAGCCTCTATTTTTCTGGTTTTGCAAGAAAAAAAGGCATTAAATATAAATTTGGTTACCCCTACCCATGTTATTCTGCCTATTCTTGAGGCATTGAAAAGGGCTTATGCTCTCGGGCTAAACATCCCCATTGTTTATAATACAAGCGCATATGATTCATATGAAACGATTTTAAATCTTGATGGGATTATTGATATTTATTTGCCTGATTTTAAATATCTCAGGAACGATTCAGCACTGAGATACTCTAATGCCCCGGACTATCCAGATAAGGCTATTACGTCAATAAAAGAGATGTACAGACAGGTAGGAAACTTAGAAATTGATAATGAGGGAAATGCAAAGAGAGGGCTGATTATAAGACACTTGATTTTACCGGGGCATATGGAAGAATCATGCACAATATTGGAATGGATTGCTGCTAATATTTCTACCAAAGTTTATTTAAGTCTGATGAGCCAGTTTTATCCATGCAATAATGTTCCAGATGAAATAAATAGGGAAATTTCAAAAGATGAATATGATGGGGTTCTGGCCAAGGCAGAGGAATTGGGCTTTGAAAATATCTACATACAAACATACCCATTAGCTCCCAAAGAACATTTAGTTCCTGATTTTAGCAAAGAAAATCCCTTTTCTTGGGAGGAGAATTGATAAGAAGACATGCCAAAATTAGAATTACTAAATGAGGACAGAAAAGTTGTGATACAAGTATTTTTAAAGTATAATCGAGAACAATTCTAAACATTATTATTGGCAGCTCAAAAAAACTGAATCCTGAAATAGGGCTTTTCAATTTTACGAAAGGAGAAGGAAAAATGGCAAATGACGTAGCAAATCAATTGAAAGAGGTCGACAGCATTGAGGTAACTACCCTTATGGATAACTATGTTGACGTTCTTCTGAGAAATTCCTCTGGGGTTACGCGACCTCCACTCGCAATAAAAGGAAATATACCCACTGATGCTCTCTTGGCCGAGCATGGTCTCTCTCTTATGATTACAGTAAAAAGAGATAAGGAATCTCATTGTATTCTCTTTGATTGTGGATATACAAAGATAGGTGTACCCCATAACATGGAGATCTTGGGAGTAGATCCACGACAAATAGAGGCCATTGTCCTCAGTCATGGTCACATGGATCATACTGGTGCACTTTATCCTATAACTAAGAGTCTGGATAAATCTATTCCCTTGATACTTCATCCTGATGCCTTTATTTCTCCCCGTTTCTTTGGTCTCGACGATGGAAGAAGTCTCTTATTCCCCCAAACCCTCATAAGAGATGATATAGAGAAAAATACTGTTCTTAAAATAGTTGAAAATAAATCCCCATCTTTACTGACAGATAGCATGATAGCGGTAACAGGAGAGGTTGAAAGGGTAACTGAATTTGAAAAGGGATTACCTAATGCATCTATGGAAAGAAATGGAAAAATAGAACCAGACATGATACTCGATGATCAGTCCCTGGTAATAAAGGTAAAAGATAAAGGCTTAGTGATAATCTCTGGATGCGGTCATGCTGGCATCATCAATACTGTTTTTTATGCCAGAAAGATAACAGGCATTGAAAACATTCATGCTGTTTTGGGTGGTTTTCATCTGTCAGGACCCATTTTTGAGCCAATAATAGAAAAGACAATTATTGAGTTTAAGAAAATTAATCCCGCGGTTATCGTCCCGATGCATTGTACAGGATGGGAGGCAATTAAGAAATTTTCAGAGGAGTTCCCTTCATCCTTTGCGCTTAACAGTGTAGGAACAAGGTTCACCTTTGCATAGGAATTTTTTGCTATGAGAATTTTCATATATTTGATTCCAATTCTATACGCAATTTGTCCTTATGACCTCTTGCCTGATTTTTTCCCAGGTATTGGGTGGATTGATGATTTAATATTATTAGGAGCTCTTTACTGGTATCACTTTTACTATCGGCCTGCAAAGGCTAAGGCAAAATATGAGAGTACTTATCGCCAAGAAGGGCAGGGGAGGCAAAGCAAAACTTACAATGAAAACCAAAAAGATGCTCAAAAAGATGAAAGGTTTTCAAGTCGTGACCCATACACTATTTTAGGAGTGAATAGGGGTGCCTCAACGGGTGAGATTAAAAATGCCTACAGAAAATTGGCTAACAAATACCATCCTGACAAGGTAGATCACCTGGGAGAGGAGTTCAAGGAATTAGCGGAGAAGAAGTTTAAGGATATTCAGGAGGCATATCAGAAGTTAACGGCAAAATAGTGGAACAAGGAAATTTAACATATTGATCGAGTTAGAGAACGATTTTTCAAGCAAAGCTCTGCCTTTTTATGAAAGAAGGACTTACTGAGAAAGGAGAATGATTATGAAATCCTATGATATTGCAGTTATTCCAGGGGATGGCGTTGGAAAAGAGTTGGCTAGAGAAGGAATCAAGATTTTGAAAGCCGTAGCTGAGAAATACTTATTTGAGGTACAAATAGAGGATTTTAATTGGGGTTGCGACTACTATCTAAAACATGGCAAGATGATGCCTGATAACATGCTCGAACTCTTAAAGAATTTTGATGCTATCTTCTTGGGCTGTATTGGAGATGTCAATAAGGTACCCGATCACATTTCTTTAACTCTTCTACTCACAATTCGAAAGGGATTTGACCAATATGTTAACCTACGACCTATAAAACTCTATCCTGGTGTTGACACTCCTGTTAAAACTGCTACCCCTAAAAATATCGATATGGCGGTTGTAAGAGAAAACACCGAAGGAGAATATTCAGGGATAGGCGGCTTTTTCAGGCTCGGATTACCTGATGCCTTTGCCTTACAGACTGGCATTTTCACTCAGAAGGGATGTGAGAGGACTATACGATACGCTTTTGAGCTGGCTCGCGAGAGAAATAAATTTGGAGACAAGGCTCCAGTGGGTATGGTGACTAATTGCACAAAATCCAATGCTCTCAACTACTCTATGGTCTTTTGGGATTCGGTATATGACAAGGTATCAAAAAACTACCCTGATATAAAAACAGATAAGACCTTAGTGGACGCCATGACCATGTGGTTGATAAAAAAGCCTGAGTATTTCGATGTTATTGTGGCTTCTAATCTTTTTGGGGATATCATTACGGATTTAGGGGCCATGCTTCAAGGAGGACTGGGATTTGCTGCTGGTGGCAATATTAATCCAGAAAAAAGCTATCCATCTATGTTTGAACCGATTCATGGATCAGCTCCCAAATATGAGGGAAAGGCTGTTGTTAATCCCATTGCCACTATTGAGTCAATTCGGATGATGTTGGAGCATTTGGGAGAAAAACAAGGAGCTAAAAATATACAGGAAGCCATCCAAAAAATCCTTGCCTCGGGAGAGGTGAGAACTGCTGACATGGGGGGTATGAATAAGACTCACGAAGTTGGGGATGCAATCAGAAAGGCTATTTTTCAGTTGAGTGGCTGATGATTTGTTGAGGAAATTGCACTCTTCAAGCTTTGCCTTATCAACTACTTAACGTATGCGAAATTGACTATATGCTTTATAAACCAAATTCAACATTAAACAAAGATTCCACAAATAAACAGCTTTATAAATGTATTGTTGTGCCAGAGGCATTTAGGACAAATGCTTTTGGAAATACTTTTTCAAATTCCTGTGCGGCCTTCAAGCCTGTACAATGACAGGGAACAATCACCTCAGGATTTATTTTTTCCATCTCTTCGATGGTCCTCTTTATGACTGTTTCGCCTATATTGCCAATGAGATGGAATCCTCCCATGACACAGTATATTTTATCCACACCAGTTATGCTTTGAGCATGCCGGATCGTATTGATAATCCCCGAGTGACCGCAGCCGCTAATTACGACGAGACCCTTGCCTTTCACGTCTAGAACAATGCCTTTGTCATCCATGATATAATCTTTATAAATTTCCCCATCTTTCTCATAATAGGCTGAAGGCATGCCCTTTTCGAAGTTATTAACACGAGGAATTTCTCCTAAGGCAAGTAGATAGTCGGAGGCAAGCAAAACAGGAGACCGCCCGTCAATCACCTTGTTTCCTGTTTCTTCAATGATGCCTTTCTTAAGGCCGGGAATGGGGATTTTCTTTCCATCAGGCAACTTACGAAAACGAGTACTTATTAATACGTCCGGGTGAACTACCACAGGACGAGGTTTTATTGAGAGTCCGCCTAATACCTCAGCAATAGCCCCTACGTGATCATGGTGCCCATGGGAAATGACAAAGGCTTCTATTGTATCTATATCTATATCAAGGACATTTAGGTTGTGGGGGACCCCTATATTGGAAATTCCAAAGTCCATAAGGACTCTATGGGAGATATCATCACCTATCACCTCTACGAGGATGCTGAAGCCATGTTCTGCCAGAAGAGGGGGTCTTCGAACATTTCCCTTGACAAGAGGAGACCTTTCTACCCTGTCACTTGAAGGTAAAAAGACATCAATATAGTTATCAATGATTGTAGTAACTGCTGCCCCGGTTGCCTTTTTGAGGTTTATATTTTTTTGAGTTTTATCAGTCATGCTTTTCTCTCCATGATATTTTTAAATCACCTATAAAACCCTTGTTTTACTAATATATCGATAAACAGTTAATGTCAAATTTTGTATATGAGGAAATTGGGAAGCATTCCGAATTTCCTCGACTCCATTCACAAATTTTATTCTCTAATAACTTGGTAGCATAGAAAAAAGGAGACCTTAAGAATATCATAGCCTTCTTTACGATGTAAAATGGAAAATGAGTAAAGGAGGGTGAAATGGGAATCATGGCTTCTGAGTCAGGGGGATGGAGTATAGAATTCGAATGCAAGTTTGGGGTCAAAATAAAGGAATGTTCTTTGGGTAGTATTATATCGGTATTTATGAGATTTCTGCCGGATCTCTTAACGGATTTTGGGATGAAAATTCTTCTCGGCTATGCAGGGTATGTTATGAGCCTGGCAGAGAAGCCCTTTTGTTGTGAAACATGCGGAAATAGCAGGAATTTCACATGGAAGACCAGGCATGGAAAAACGACAAGGATTCTCACAATATTTCAATGGGTATCGTTGAATCAACTTCAGGTTAAGTGTTCGGATTGTGGGCACAAATTTTATATTTCCAGGAAGCTTCTTATGCTTGAACCAATGAAGAGGATACCGGAAGATACCCGAAAAAGCTTGGTCTTATTGGAGCTCTTTACAGTTTTCGAGTTGCCAAGAAGATCATAGGGATGTTTGGTTGGACGATAGACAAGATGACCATATGGAGAGCAGTGCAAGAGACGGCAAAAAAGATAGCGTTTAACTTAGACCCTCATGAACTTGCCCATGGCGAGGCAGATGGAACCGGCATTCCTATTCAAGGGATAAAGAAGCGAGGGAGGGAATTGAAGGTCTTTGTGTAGATCAAGAAGGCTGGCGGCATAAGGATTGCTGGCCTGGATATAGACAATTACCATGGCGGGTGGAAAAGGCTTTTCAAACCAAGCATAGATGTCATGAAGGGATTTAAGGATTTTCTCCTCTTAACTGACAGGGATACAAGCATTCTTGAGGGTCTTAGGGGAAAGGTCAAGATCCTTTTTCAGCGATGCCTCTGGCATATCCCGCATCAGATGAAATACACCTTATGGCAAGATAAGGTAAAGAGAAAAACAGATGACTGGTTGTACCTGTTAGGGGAGATCATGGAGATATGCGCCATACGTTCCCTGGTAGATGAGGCGGAAGTTATAGGGGAGATGATAAGATCAAAAAAAGAAAGGTTGGAAAAATTGGTCTTATACTGCAAAGACAGGGGTTATGAAAACACTGCCGTCTGTCTTCAGGGTGCAAGGCCTGACATGTTCACAGCCATATCTAATAGGTTGAATGGTAAAACGACAAGCAAGGTCGAGCGGGTAATGAGTACGGTCAACCTGAGGATAAATGTGGATAAATGGAGTCCTCACGGAGCCCTTAATGCCACAAAAATTCGCCTTGCCTACTATTACAACGGATTTGATGTATAAATATCCAGGATTGCCATAGGTGATTTTCTAATATTCCAATATATTGGTGATAGAAACGATTAATGAGCCATAGGTTCATTAAAAGAAAATAGCATAATAACGATACGAAAAAAATGACAAGCTACAACAAAAATACTACAAAAAAAATACTTGACAGAACTTTTTGGGGGTATTAGCAATCAAAAAATATACATCGAATAAGATGGCTTCTACTTTAGGTCTCTTATTTAGAACGCCAACATATGGGTGGTGACGAAACCTATGATAGACAAGACACGGCTTCGTAACGGGCGGTTATTTGACCTGATTATGTCGGGTGATGAAGCAGCCAAGATGATTACTAACGGTATGACTGTGGCATGCGGCGGGTTTACGTCGACAGGCTGCCCTAAGGTTGTACCACTTGCCTTGGCTAGGGCTGCAGAGAATGCGAGCTGTCCTAAAATTACTCTGCTATCAGGTGGATCAGTTGGACCTGAAGTTGAGGATGAACTGGCGCGCGTGGGAGTAATCGTGCGCCGAGCCCCTGGTACGAGGGCAGCTTACAGACACATGATAGAAGCAATAAACTCCGGCGATATTGCATACTACGATTACCATTTCAGCCATATGGCACAAATGGTCGATTATGGATTCTTAGGCCCTATTGACATGTTGATTATAGAAGCAACCGCTATTACTCCTGATGGACATGTTATTCCAACGACTTCGATCGGGGCTGCACCGATTTATGCGCGTCACGCTAAAAAAGTCATTATAGAGGTTAATACCACCCAACCCCTTGAGCTAGAGGGAATACATGACATCTATATTCCCGAGAGACCTCCTCGAAGAAACCCGATTCCTATTTATCGCACTGGTGATCGTATAGGCACTTCTCACATAGAAGTCGGTATGGAACGTATCAATGCGATAGTCGAATCAGAGCCTGTTGAACCCCTCTCCAAGTTCGCTGAACCAAACGAAGAAAGCAAGAGGATTGCCAAACATCTTATCGATTTTTTTCGAAGTGAAATACGAGCAGGGCGACTTCCCCAAAAACTTCTTCCACTACAATCAGGGGTTGGCAATATCAGTAACGCTGTACTGACAGGTTTAGTCAATTCCGACTTCAAACGACTGGAATTTTTTACTGAACTCATGCAACCTGCGGTGACCGATTTGATTGAAGACGGCAAAGTTAAGGTGGTTTCGTGTAGTGCTCTTCCCCCAGATCCTCGTGTCACCGAGCGACTGCGCAAGGACCCAGAACGGTATCGCGATTCCATTGTTTTGAGACCGTTGGATATCAGCAACCATCCTGAAGTAATTCGCCGGCTAGGAGTTATTGCCCTTAATGCTGCCCTTGAAGTTGATATCTACGGTCATGCCAACTGCACCCACATAATGGGAACCAGAATGGTGAATACAATTGGGGGTTCGGGAGATTTTATGCGGAATGGATACCTGTCCATTTTTACGATGCCGTCTACTACCAAGAATGATGCGATATCGCGAATCGTGTCAATGGTCAGTCATGTTGATCATACTGAACATGATTGGCACGTCCTGATAACTGAACAGGGTGTGGCTGATCTTCGGGGACTTTCCCATAGAGAGCGTGCCTAAAGCATCATCAACAATTGTGCTCATCCCAAATATAGGCCTTTGCTGAGGGATTACTTCGAGAGAGCTAAGCGGCAAAAGGGACACTCCCCCCATATCTTGAAAGAAGCCCTCTCCTGGCACGTCCGATACCTTGAGAGGAATACAATGTTGGCTTGAAATTCAGTCAAGTTTTAGCTGAGAGGTGAATTATGGAAGTCAAAGAGGCA
>Ga0233414_10000618_pt1 | contig 14441 bp, 34 predicted proteins | sample Na_anoxic_10_MG_FD_189020 | JGI IMG/M metagenome (GOLD analysis project Ga0233414, IMG submission 189020) | Seawater microbial communities from Saanich Inlet, British Columbia, Canada - Na_anoxic_10_MG | ecosystem: Environmental > Aquatic > Marine > Inlet | place: Canada: British Columbia...
AAATCAGGCAAATCCTAGAGTCAATGTGCGGGGAAGAAGATGAATAAATACGAAGCTATGATGTGCAGAATGTTCCGAATAACAAGATAAGGTCTACTTTTTAGGGTGTCACAACCTTCAAACTTCAACTTAGGAGAAAACAATGCCTTGCAAGGTATATGCACCGCCAACAGGTATCGAGCCAATTCCACTTGGCGACTGGCAGAATTGGCAAAAGCACGAAAAGCGATACACCGATGACTTGAATAAATGGTGCAAAAGGGAGAACCCATCTGGAAAACTGGTGGGCGAAATTGTGCGTTTCCCCGTCGCAGATGGTTTTGCCGCTTACATGGTGCTTCGACTTAGACCACTAGAGTTGATCCATATGGAGATTGGCGATGCTTGGAACTTTCAGTACATCGAAAGATTGACTGTCAAAGATATTCGGAAACAAGTCCAACACAATCAATTCCTAGCCAGTAGGTAACGATCAAGCGTACTGGCGGGTCGATGCCGGATTGGCCGTGAAGCTCCAGTTCCTCACAACCCCTAAAGTTAGAACAAAACAATGCACGATCAAATCAAACAGGCCATCGCACGAAGCATCAGCCACAATGAGATCGTCCACTTGACGATCAACGGCAACATCGACGACGCACTTACAGTGATCGAGTCGCTGATTGACTCCGACACGACCGAAACCGATCACGTTTGGGACAACTCAGGGGTCACCCGTTTTATCGACGTATGGGCTGCGGAAATTGACGCACCAGACGGCGAGATGATTTGGCGGCTAGGAATATCCTAACTCCATCAGGTCTACTTAGATAAGGTTTACTTTTAAGGGTGCAACGACTCAACGTCACACTAACTTTACTCAATTACGAAAGGTGGGCAGTAGCCATCGGGTACACGCATTATTTTCAGAAAACAGAAGAACTCCCTCAAGATGTTTGGGAGATTGATTTTATTCCAAAAGCATCACAAATTATGAAAGACTCTGGTGTTGAACTGGGAGATAACTTTGGGAAAGTTGATTCTAAGCCAGTTATTAACTCGGAGGTTCTATCTTTTAACGGAATTGCCCCGGATGATTACGAAACTTTCAGTTTGAATCGAATGAAAGAAGATTTTAACTGCTGCAAGACTCAGCATCGTCCATATGACAAGGTGATTGTTGCAATTTTGATGCTTGCAGAACAATGCTTCTGTGGTTTCTCATGGTCGAGCGATGGAGATGCCGAAGATCATAAAGAAGGAAAGGAACTTTGGTATCACCTACAGATGCGTGCTACCGAATAGTTAAGGTCTACTTTAGAGGATGTCAGTCAAATTAAACTTTAGAAAGGAAACTACTATGACAAAGATTGTCGCTTGTGTTTTTTTGGCCATTGGTGGAGCAGCGTTGGGATATGTTGGTCTAGTCAACTTTATGTTGCATGATTATGTATCTCAAGGTGCAGAAATAGCTAACCCTAGCAGGTTCTTCAATGAACAAATTATGCTACTGACGTTGGGATACACAACAGGTGTTCCTGCATATGTTTACCTAATGAAGTGCAGGAAGGAAACTTGAGAACAACCCCCTCCCGCAAAGCGGGAGGGGGTTTAACATTCAAAGGAAACCTAATGGGAAAATCTGGTAAAGTGTGGAAAAACGAGCAAAAGAATAGGCAAGATAAGAGGACTTCCAAAAGAGAAATTTCTTTTGTTCTTCATCCTAAGAAGAAGAAAGCAGCTTAATGTTAAGAAGATTAAAGAAAATCATTTGCAAATTGCTTCCAAAGAAAGCGGTTGATCCATATTACGAGAAATATCCAAACCATTTACCCAGACTGATGAAAGAACTCAAAGAAGATAGATAAGGTCTACTTATCAGGTCGCAACAATTTCACACTTGGAGAAATAACTATGGGAATGGGAAGTATCCCCTGCCATGCAGATGTAATTAGTCTTGAGAATCTTCGCAAACTTTGTCCTGAAACCATGCAAGACATTGAGAAACTTCTTGAATGGGAAGCATTTGGTGGCTGGGAATCAGCAGCAAGACATCTTGATGAATGTGGTCCTGATTATGAGGAGGTGACTCCGTTGTTTCTCAAGCCACTCTACAGAGAATTGCGAGAAGCCTTTAACAAAGTCACCGGGCTAACACTTTTTCTTAACTATTATGACCCGGAAGCAGGCGATAGGTATGATGAATTGCCTGATGGCAGCGATGGTTTGTACTTCTCTGTAGATGGAGTCTGGCAAAGGACTGAAAGTGGAGAGAAGTTCAAAGATTATATTGATACAGGGACTTGGACTGTGTTTGGATAGGAGAGAAATATGAGCAGAATTACACAAACTTTGGAGAGAACAAATGGAAATTCTACATGTTGATTGCGTACTGGGTGATCAGCTAGAAGAATGGTGCGAAAAGCCGCCAACAGATGTGGGAAGATCCGAAGTGCTTTTTGATGAAGAAGTAGTCTTTGAGGATGGAACTCGAATGGCTATTCAAGCAATTTGTAGTGAAAATCCAACATCCGAACCAATTTGGACACAAGGTATTCTCTTTTGTCCAGAAGGGACAGAATTGGGATTTACAGACGTTTGTGGATCATTTTATGGCAAGTTTCAAGTTGATGAATACGTTTGCTTAGTAAAGCCGTTTGAAAGATAAGGTGTACTTATGAAACTGATTGCAGGATTACTCTTAGGATTGCTTTTGACAGCGACTTCACAAGGTCAAGAGATTGAAGCAGAGCCTACTGTGAAAAAGGTCACGCTTCACGGTGAAAGCAATGAAGAAATCTTGAAAAGGCTTGGCGTTCCATTGTCTCAATTTGGCATTGAACCAAAAGAAGTCAAAGAAGAAGTCAAAGAACCTAAGAAAAAACGCAAACGCAAACGAAAACGAAAGGCAAAAAAAATGTCATCAGAAGTAACGTGGGATTTTGAGCTAGACAACATTATCAACATCCCTGCGATTAAGGGAGTTGATCCTGAAAACATGACAGATAAACAATGGGAACAATGTCACGAGTTACTCTTGCAAAAATTAAAGGATTTGTATGAGGAGGGCGACATTAGCTTTAAGTTTGAGAAAGTGTTTACGTTTCAAGAGTTTACGTTTCAAGATGAAGAAGAAAAAATAGAAAGATAAGGTTTACTTATTGGGATGTATCCCACTCAGGAGAAAACAAAATGGCTGCAACTTTCTATAACATCACCGAATCTGAAATGACGGAATTCCTTTCAGCAAAAGGATTTAGAAAAATTGAGTTGCCGAATACGGTAGAGTTGGTCTACGGCAAACGAGTAGATCAGAATGGCAACCCGTTGAGCCTGCGAGTCTACACGGGTATCAATCCGAATGGACACAGCCGTGGAGTTGGCGAGGATGCCATGCGAGTAGTCTTGTTTGGCCGAAAGTCTGACGGTTCTATCGTTAAACTGGGGGGTTCCAAGCGAGTCAATCGAGTCCAGACATGGAAGCGGAACTTGGGCAAACGCATTGATTCTTGGTTGGACTACCTTCCGAAAGATAGCTGCACCAAGTGCGGCTCCCCCATGATTCCCCGCAAGGGCAAAAATGGTGATTTTCTCGGATGCACTGGATATCCAGAGTGCAAGCACACAGCTAGGATTGAAAACTGACAAGTTATCCAGGTCCTGGTAGAAAACCTTTAATTTTTCCAGGCTCCCGGCAAGAACCTTTAAATTTTCTTAAACCCTTTGTCTGAAAGGACTTAGGATTGTTGCCAATTGGACAAAACTGTAAACCCTTGCAATAAAACAACTTAGGAAAATGATGAGAGAAATTAAAGAGCGATTTTTGAACCCCGGGGTAAACGAGTTTAAGATAAGGTTTACTTATCAGGGTGTCACTAACTTTAAAAAAGGAAATGAATGATGAGTTGGCTACAAATTAAAGACGCCTGGCGGGATATTGAATTTTCGAATCAGGGTTCTGAATATACCGAAAATCAACTAATTACTGTTCGCTTAAAAGCGACTCCTGATGGGGGTGCAGTGAGTATTAGTCATTGCGAGAAAAAAAGCCGTGACAAGTCAGGGCTTTTTATATCTGCCGAACTTTCTAAGGATGATTTAATAGCATTAGGCAGATTCCTTAAACCTTTTGTCGATGAGGCGGAACGAGTTTAAGATAAGGCTTACTTATCAGGGTGTCACTAACTTTAAAAAAGGAAATGAATGATGAAAACACAAAATGTTTACATTACGATTCGTTGCACTGTGGATGTCAGCGATGAAACTTCAGCGGACGATATTGTTTCAAGGGTCGCAGAATGTTGTGACTATTCGGTTGAGCATGAAGATGATATCTGTGTTATCACACGTACTGAACTTATTTCAGCGGAGCCTGGTGCTTGTATATAAAAGATAAGGTCTACTTATCAAGGCGTCACAACAACTCACTCAGGAGAAAACAATGAAAGAAGCACAATTCAAAGTCGCAGTTGCAGTGGCAGGGTTTATCATGGCTTGCTTCGTCTCCTTTCTAGCTGGATGTCTCTTATGCTTGTAATTAAAACTCTCGTGTTTTTGTATATTGCGTCTGCAATTATTGTATTTTTCTTGATTAAAAACGCACCAATAATTGAAGATATGGATTGAAGATAAGGTCTACTTATCAAGGCGTCACAACAACTCACTCAGGAGAAAACGATGAGATACTTTGTTAAAAGAGCAATCGACGACGCCATTTTAGGCAAAAATAATAAATGGTATAAGATGTTTTCAGACGTTCACGATATTAAATTATTCAAACGTCTGTCAAATGCTCAAAAATATGGCTTGGGAAAAATTCCAGAGTCAATGTATAAGCCAGAATTAGGCAACATGGCAAGCATTGGAACGGTTGTCTCTGTCAGAGACGGGGAAACTGTCAACATTTGCGGGCAAGTAACGAAATAAGATAAGGTCTACTTATGAGGTTGTAACGATCACTCACTCACTCACTCAGGAACAGAATAATGCAACTTCCAGTCATCGACCAAACTATCCAACTCACAAGTCTTTACACTGGCAATGTCGATGATGATCTTGCCATGATCAAGACGCTCAAACTTGCGAAATCAATTGTAGGCGGTTTGTCAGAACCGTCAAAAATGCCTTGCCATAGCTATAACATTCCAGCTAATAAGTGCAAGACGGGTGGCAAGCTGAAAAAGATTAAGGGTAGCGTATGTTTCGGATGCTATGCTGCCGATGATATTGAATGGGTTAAGGCCAAGTGTAAAGAAAATGGCAAATGGGCATTAACCCGATACACAATGAACAACATTAAGGACGCACTGCAACGACGTTTTGAGTCATTAAACGACGTTCATTGGGTTCCGGCGATGGTGAAACTTATTAACCACTACTCAAAGAATAACGGTCATTTTAGGTGGCACGATAGCGGCGACGTTCAAGACGAAAATCACTATCAAAATATCATGACAGTGGTGCGATATACGCCAACCGTCAAACATTGGTTGCCTACTAGGGAGTATGGAATCGTTACCAAATTCGATGCACCGGATAACCTTGTTGTGAGGTTATCTGCCCACATGGTGGACGGTAAAGCACCTAGCCATGACGGGTTCGAAACGTCAACCGTATCAACCGGCGATGAACCTAAAAATGGTGGTCATCGTTGTGAGGCAGCTAAAAATGACAATCAGTGTCTCGATTGTCGCAAGTGTTGGGACAAGTCAGTCGAAAATATCGACTACCACCATCACAACTAATTAAATAATATCAATCTCCCCGGTGGGGGAGATTGATTTTTTTACTATTAAGATAAGGTTTACTTATCAGGGTGTCACAACCAACCACTCAGGAGAAAGCGATGAAGTTTTCAAAAACGATCAATCTTTGGGACGCTCAAACTCAAGAAGATTTACTGTCAGGAAAATTGAAGTTGAAGCCAGGACAATGGGTATATTGTGGACAAAAACAGAAGTCTCGATTCTGTGGAGTCACAAAAGGGGGTAGCATTGTTGCTACACACCCAGAGAACAAAAATGGCAAGTTGGTAGTCGATCCAAAACGGTTCCATGACCACTTGATGTATTGGAAAGGCAATCGGGCTGATCCACAACTTTCACTATTCAACAAATATGCAGGGTGAACGATCTAAGATAAGGTCTACTTATCAGGGTGTCACTTACTCAGGAGAGAACTATGAGCGAAGATCAAGAAGATGCAATTCGTAATGCTTGGTTGGATTTGTCCGCAATGGTCGAACATATTTCAAGGATTGGGAATGCACTGACGAAGGTAGCCCCAGTTCAATGGGATGCGTTCACGGTTGACTCAAAAGCTTGTGAAGAATTAGTCAAAGCTGGTTCGGATTCAATCAAAGAACTGGAAGAAAACTTTGAGTTTTTGAAACAAAGATAAGGTTTACTTATCAGGGTGTCACAACCAACCACTCAGGAGAAAACAAATGAAGAACTCATGGTCAAACGTGTCGGGCGAACTCGCTATCGAACTTTACGGTAACGACGGGGAAGCCGTGGACACTATCTTCGATGCAGACGACGATCAACCCGTCCCTGCAATCACTCCCGATATGGTTCCTAAAATTAAAGAGGACTCATACGACCTTGTGATTGAGTTTCTGTCAAGCGGATACTATGACGAAGGCAAAACCTACGGACCACCCGAAAATTGCTATCCACCCGAAGGGGATGAAGAGCGTGTGCCTTCAAGAGCATATCTGATTCACTATGTCAGAGTATCTGACAACGTCCCTCCCTTCCTGAGTGAGAGTCAGGAAATCGAACTAAGTCCTGAAAAGATGAACGAATTGTTCGACCACTTCCAAACTCGAATCGAAGAAGTCGAGTTGGAACAACCGTGGTATGAAGATTGAGTAATCCTGAGTGACTTCCTGCCCATAGGGCAGGGAGTTTTTTATAACTCAATAAGATAAGGTTTACTTATCAGGGTGTCACAACCAACTCAGGAGAAAACGATGTTAGTAAAAATTGGCGATACTGTAAAATGGCGTGGTGGTTTTGGAATGGACGCACCCAGAAGTGCTGTAGTCTCAGGACTCACAATCACTGACTATCCACGGGACAAGTACGGTATTGAGGCTGATGAAGTCGATTCATCCCTGATTGAACAGAATCGTGTTTGCTTTGACTTGGAAAACGGACATTGGGCATACTCAGACCAGATTGAATTATGCCCTAAAGGGTGAAGATGAAAAGTATTCAATCGACAAGATAAGGTCTACTTATTGGGGTGTCACAACCACTTAGGAGAAAATGATGGAAACTTGTTTACTGACTCCTCACATTGAGAAAAATGTGAGAGAACAAATCCGCCGACTGAGGAAAGATGGAATTGTTGCTATGGGAATGAGGAACCTGTTTCAGGTAACTCCTACCCCTCCTCAACATCTTGCGATGACTGATGAATCAAACATCATCAACTATCGTCCTACATTTGAACGAGTAGCAGCAGAAGTAGCAGCAGAACTTAACTTCCCCATTTTAGCGGAGTGAAAAATGAACGATAGAGAAAAGTTTATCATTCGGGCGGCACTAATTTATCTTCAGTCAAACCGTGATGATGTGAATGATGCGTTTTACAATTCTTGCCCTTACTGTGGGGCAGATTGTCGCCACGGACACAACAGTCAAAATCAGGCTGAAGATGACGATGGATGCGATGGATGGCTTGGCGATATTGATGGATTGGCAAAAGACTATCAAGCATTGAGTGTCAACGGTGATGAAGGAGAACTTATCCAAGAAGATGAAGTCGGAAATCTGCTGATGACATTGCAGTAGATAAGGTTTACTTATCAGGGTGTAAGCAACTCAACTCAGGAGAAAACGATGAAAGTCATGAACCACTCAGCTTATATTCGCAAAACCAAGAAAATGAGCCTGCATAGCCTCAAATTCGTTATCGAAGATTGCAAAGAGGTTATCCGCCTTCAAAGTGATTTTAATCCCAACGTAGGATATTATGAGGACGAAATCCATTATTGCTGCATGGAATTGCGTCGAAGGGAAAAAGCGACGATCTAAGATAAGGTTTACTTATCAGGGTGTAAGCAACTCAACTCAACTCAGGAGAAAACGATGGAACTTTACAAAAACTTTACAGGAATCACCTACACACCAGGCGTAAAACATTTAGCGGAGGAAAAGGGAGCATACTGGCTGATTGATGCGATTGGTTCGCACGTCGCAGGCAATCCTGATTTTAGAAAGCAATGCCGGAAAGATGAATCTTTTGAGCGTATGCAACTCTGGATTCTGAAAGAGAACGGAGGAAACGTGCAACTAATCGCAGTGAGTGATATCGGAGATGAAGAAAAGAATCCACCAGTATCGCAGGAAATCGGATACTCTGATTTTGATTTCGACGAAACTGGTGAATATAAACTCTACTGTGCTGCGAATTGGGATGGGGAAAGAATGTTCTACACCATCCTGAAACCCAGCGAATACTAAATCCATCCTGAGTGACTCCCTGCCCTTCGGGGCAGGGAGTTTTTAACCAAAAGGAAAACAATGATTGATAGTTTCACTGTTGCCATGCCCTATATTGTTGGAACTGGAATTTTCATTCTTTTGATGAATTGGCTGGAATCGAAAAAGATGCTCTAAGATAAGGTTTACTTATCAGGGTGTCACAACCTACTACTCAGGAGATCAGAAATGAAACACATCGAAGCACTGCGAGACGAACAGGTAGAGCGACAGAATCCCGGCCAACATATCGGCACGTTCTTGATTCAGGCGTCTAATTCCCCGGAGTATCTGGTCAGCCAACTAACGGCATATCTAGAGGCCGCAAAAGCGGACCTTGATGATCAGAACGCCATGATGTCGCTGATGATTAAGACGATGACCCAGCCCGTTCTGTGAACCCGAATGTAAATCGGACATGGCAGAACGAGCAATGTCGCTGAACTACAATGTAAGCGATGTGTTTGTGCCAGATGACGAAGAGTGGAAATTGCCGAGTGGTGCTTTCCGAAAATGCGGTGGTCCGATATAATCGGACACCGGGAACAAGGGCATACAACGGTGCGTTGAAGGATAGTTTAGTCAGCTATCGCAAAACAGGGATAAGGTGGACTTAAAAACAAACCCCCTGCACGTTGTTCGTTTTTGACAACCCCCTGCAATATACATCCTGAGTGACTCCCTCGCCCGAAAGGGTGAGGGAGTTTTTAACAAACAAGATAAGGTTTACTTATTAGGGTGTAAGCGTAACAAACTTTACTCAGGAAAACACAATGGACAACTACTACTCAGACGCCCGTGTCGTCGCTGCAAACTCTGGCAGCATGTTCAAGTCACTTGATCTCAGCCGCATGGTCGGCATGGTGGAATATACCGAATGGGATGAAGATGAAAATGAGATTCTTCACTTGATCGACATGCCAATCCGCTGGGAAGTGTGCAGTTTGTGCAACGGAAAGGGTTCTCATGTGAATCCTAGCATCGACTGCAACGGGTTGAGTCGTGAGGACTTCGACCAAGACCCAGACTTCGCAGAAGCCTACTGGAGAGGTGATTACGATCAAACCTGCAACTGTTGTGGTGGTCGCACTACAGAGGCTGTACTGGACTCTGGTCGCCTCAACAACGAACAGAAACAGCATCTAGCCAACCTAGAGCGACAATGGCAGGAAGAAGCCGAATATCAGCGAGAATGTGCCGCTGAACGTCGGATGGGTTGCTAACCATAGGAGAGAAAAATGAAAGTTTTAGAAGTTGCCCGTCATAGAAACGGCATTTGTGGCGAACCATTTTATGTGATTCGCTTCATAGACAATCCAGACGGTCATGAAGAAAACTTCATCGCCACTCTGTTTGATGAATCAGGTCAGTGCGCAGTCATTGGCTTGGATCGAATTGAGAAAATGGGTGTCACAATGTCAAGAGGAAACTCATGGCGTGGCGACCATTTTGAAACTGAATTGCGTGAATACTGCAAAAAGTATGAAGAAAGAGCAATGAAAGCCTTTAACGATGGCGATTTTGATGCCGTTGGAAAAAAGGTTTACTTATCAGGGTGTCACAACCTTCCTCGCCCGAAAGGGTGAGGGAGTTTTTAACAAACAAGATAAGGTTTACTTATTAGGGTGTCACAACTCAACTCAGGAGAAAACAATGAAACTTACACTTGTTCGAGGTCTACCCGGCGCAGGAAAGTCAACTTTTGCTGGATCTGAGGCAATCGAAGCAGATTGGTGGTTCTGTCAGGGAGTTTCTTCATACAAATTAGGTGAGTACGAGTTTGATCCTTCTGAATTGAAGAACGCTCACGCTTGGTGTCAACAACGAACTAGGGAACAACTGGAATCTGGCTTAGATGCTACGGTTGCCAACACGTTCACCCAGCGTTGGGAAATGCAGAGCTACATCGACATGGCTAAAGAGTTAGGTGCTGAATTGGTTGTCCATGATGTTTACGATGGTGAACAAACTGATGAAGTTTTGGCCGAAAGAAACGTCCACGGAGTACCGCTAGAAGCTATTCAGCGTATGCGAGCAAGATACGAGAAGGATTGGGAAAACGGAAACCCTATGCCGCCGTGGGCAAGATAAGGTCTACTTATTAGGGTGTCACAACCAACTACACTCAGGAGAAAACAATGAACAGCTTTGACACTCAAATCCACGTTGAAGAGTCCGCTGAATACGAAGCATACCAAGCTATGCAAGAAGAACATTATCATTACAACGATGTTGGGTACGGAGTTATCCTAAGCGAACCAGGAAACGTGAACGATGTACTTCTGCAAGGGGATGACGCTGAACAATTCCTAGAGGAAATTAACCAACTGGACACAATTTGGCTCGAAGGAGGGAATCCAAACCCTTCAATTTTCCGATGCCAAGAAGATCACATTGATCTACTGATTGACCCGTATTTTAATTGATCCTGAGTGACTCCCTGCCCGAAGGGCAGGGAGTTTTTAACAAAGAAGATAAGGTTTACTTATCAGGGTGTCACAACCACTTACTCAGGAATAAACGATGAAAGTTAAACCAAACCAAGCCTTTCGCCACGCAAATTACCCTGCCAGCACTGCTGTCAGCACCGAACCGCAAACATGCGTTTTGGCAACTAACCAACCCGAATGGGAAGCCGAATGTAAGATTTTCGTTGAATCGAACAATGCCCCGGAAATGCTCTTAACCAAGGATGATTATAGAGTGATTGTCACAGAAGAATCTGAAGAGGGACACTATAACCAGCCTTATGAGAAAAAAGCTTGTCTCTTGAAAGTAGGGCAACAACTGATTCCATGCAAAATCGTTGGCGATAAGATGATTTGCCATACTCTGATGAAAGATGATCCAGAAGTAAGCGAACACCAATATGCTTGGAACCAGTACGATACGCCCGTGGAAATCTACTTGGATGACCTTGGACTCAGACCAACTTCAGACCTAGCACCTAAAGGCTGGACTTCAGTGGAAGCATAATCCTGAGTGACTCCCTGCCCTTCGGGGCAGGGAGTTTTTCTTACAAGAAGAAGATAAGGTTTACTTATTGGGGTGTAAGTCACTCACTCAGGAGAAAACGATGGTAGTTAGCAAATTTGATGGAAAGACTATCTATGGGAAGTCAATGACTCTGGAGACATTGGATCAGTTTCTTGGGTGGTTCGATGAACTGGAATATCTGACAGCCACCAACATGTACGACATTGTTAGTCGTCCAGAAGCGTATGCTAGAAAGTTTGATCTAGCTATGCTTTACGATCACTTGAATGAAGCAATCAAGCCAGAGTATCACGATAACTGCATCAAGCAAATCCAAGAGGCTCTGGCAGATGATACAACAGCCGACCAACTACTAAAATGGTGGGAGCCATTGTACTGTGAGGATTGGTCGGATTGTAGAGCGATACTGCTAGATCCATCCTGAGTGACTAGTCGTAGTTAAGGTCGTTTTCTAACAAGAAGAAGATAAGGTTTACTTATTAGGGTGTAAGCAACAAATCACTCAGGAGAAAACGATGAATTGGGATGAATTTGAAGAGCAGCAAACACGAGTTGAAAAATCTGCAAACATAGCAAGAGTTGAGCAGATACTTGAATATTCAGACATTGTTTGGTCCAAATACGGCTCTGACACCATTGAAGAATTGGCTGAAAAAATCGTATCTGCTCTCATGGGGCAAGAAAAATAGGTTTTTCTGCCAGGACAACCGGACAAACTCAGAAAACGCTCGTTAGTTAGACACAGAGATAAGGTTTACTTATCAGGGTGTCACAACAACTCAACTCAGGAAACAAACAAATGAAGATTCATCTCAACACTTTTTGCTCGGATCGACAAACTGCCGATAGCCCACTGACTCATTGGGAAATCAGTAACACCCGTCTGGTTGAATTGGCTGAAGCCGAACTAGAAGCAGGGCGAACCAAGGCTGGATACCGTGATGGTGTCGTTCTGGTGTCTGTTGACCCTGCTGGATTCAAAACGGGCGTTGTCGAATTGAATGATGGCGATCAGCTTGTGGGCGAATACTCAAGCCGTAGAGAAGGTGAAACGCCTAGAATCAGCATCTATGTCGCTGGTGATAAGGGCAAACAAAATGCCAAAATGGTTGAGGTTGTTTTATACCGCCATGATGTACTCGCTGAAAACAACGAGAATGAAACCGATGCAGAATGGGAAATCGTGTCTGTTAATGGTCATCCAACACCTGAACCAGCACCAATCGCACCCAACACGCTGATGCATAACCATTTTGGGAGCGATGGTGGAAGTAACACCAATATGACTGCACAAGAATTTGAAGCAGCCATGAAAGAATCGTTCGAGTATTGGAAAAACAAAGGGATGATGCAGTAGGAATATCCTGAGTGACTCCCTGCCTCTGAGTGAGGGGTAGGGAGTTTTTTAATACAAAGATAAGGTCTACTTATTAAGATGTAAGCAACACTCACTCAGGAGAAAACAAAATGCCGTGGAGTCATGAACAAGAGCGTGAAAACGCAATGTGGAATGAAAGCCTAAATCAAGGACAGCGTATGCAAGGGGCTTGTAGAGAGTACGCCTACAACGTAGGTACTCTTAAGCCAGATGTTGAATGGCTGCTGACTGATTTTGATACTTGGGAGAGAAATCCTCATTATCAAGGCAAACCTGGCCCACATCCTGAAGATTATTAGTAAAGATAAGGTCTACTTATTAAGATGTAAGCAACTCACTCAACTCAGGAACGAAACATGGACAAACAAATGCTCAAGATTCTCAACGACCAGATCAACCCACTAGGGTTCTACTTGGAATATAAAGAACCCGATGGAGAAGGCGGTGGAAACGAGTTTGAGATATTCTCTAACCAACACAGTCCAGGAATTACTGGAGTTTACGAAAACATTGAAGAAGCAATGGCCGATTGCACCGCAATTATTCAAGGCGAAAACCCACTGTAATACATCCTGAGTGACTCCCTCACCCGAAAGGGTGAGGGAGTTTTTAACAAACAAGATAAGGTTTACTTATTAGGGTGTAAGCAACTCACTCACTCAGGAGAAAATAATGGAAACCTTTCGATTCAGAGCGAAGCAAGGCAGCGATCAGATCAACAGAATCTGCAAGATTATGACCCATGTCCTGCGAATCAAGCCAAAAGTTCGTAGAATGGACGATCATTGTCTTATCACCGCTGATCTACCAGAGAGTGTCAGCAAACGGAGTATTGATCGTGTTCTCTATGCTCACAAGATTCCTGGTGCCGTTTCAAAGCGGAACAAGTATCCTGTCATCAAGGGCGATAAATACGATGTGATGTACCACGACAAAGCCGAGAATTGGTTCTCTTGGGTTTGCGATGGTAAATTCATGGGAGTGTATCGGCAAACATATTTCGACTATGGTTGTGAGTGTTGCGGGGGATACACAACACTAGAATCCAAAAAGGGCGAAATACTTTGATCCTGAGTGAGATCCCTGCCTCTGAGTGAGAGGCAGGGATCTTTTTAATACAACATAAGATAAGGTTTACTTATTAGGGTGTAAGCAACTCACCCAACTCAGGAACAATTGACTATATGTGAGGAACAAAATGTTCTGGCAACACTTCAACAGAAATGGCCAAGACTATTGGCGAGAAGTCGACTACGAATATGACGTAGACGGCAAGCCGATTATCGGAACTTGTGTCTATACCGGAAGAGTCACAGACGTAAATCCAATGCACGTTGAGTGATGCTGGATTGGAAGTGAGAATTGATGGAAGGACTGTCAATTTTAACTAGATAAGGTCTACTTATCAGGGTGTAAGCAACACAACTACTCAGGAACGAAACATGAATTACGATCAAATCGGAACAAAAACTGGACTGGAACTGTTTTTATGGTCACTTCCAGCGTGTGCTAGGAAAGATTGGGGACCCATTGAATGGATTGATGGAGATAAATACGGAATAAAGAGGCGACAAGTAAGATAAGGTAACCGGACA
>Ga0233414_10000619_pt1 | contig 14431 bp, 28 predicted proteins | sample Na_anoxic_10_MG_FD_189020 | JGI IMG/M metagenome (GOLD analysis project Ga0233414, IMG submission 189020) | Seawater microbial communities from Saanich Inlet, British Columbia, Canada - Na_anoxic_10_MG | ecosystem: Environmental > Aquatic > Marine > Inlet | place: Canada: British Columbia...
ACTCATCTGTACCATTAAACTTTAACGCATAGTCATTGCTTATCAGTTCTAGTGGGACATCTGCTGTCGCACCGATAAAACCAAAGGGGAAAGGAAACATATATTATGTTTTAATTTATGCTAAATCTAAAGTTGCGGAACCATAGTATAAGCCAGCTCCTGTGGCATCATAGCATATTAGGGTTACTACATCTGTTTTTGTGTTACCACTTAGTGTTGGGGCTGTACCACCGGGCCAACTAACACCAGTCCAAGTTGCAGTTACCGCACCGGTTTGTGCTAATGTTAAAATATAAGTTGCACCAGCTTTTGGATTTGATGCTGTAAAAGTGTGTGGACCTGTAAGACCAGTTAGTTCTTGGATGTTACTATTATTCCAATCAACTGTTAATGTTGTATTTGCTGTATCATAAAACTCTGTATAACCTTGGCCAGTTATTTTTAGACTACTATTTAATGTAGATTCTGCACCAGCTCCTCCTACTACTTCAAAGTCCGGAGTAACAGTACTAGTCATATAAATACTAAAAGAGTATGGTGTAGTATTATTTGAAGCAAATCCTGGTGCTGTTCTTAACATTATAGAAGCAGTACCACTACCTTGAGCATATGAACCTATATTTATATTTCTACCAGTTGCTGAGTTGAAACCAGCTTCATATCCTATACAAATACCTTCTATACCAGAAGTAACACTTCTACCTATGGAAACTCCTCTTTGATTCGCTACAGAATCTTGACCTATTATTACAGCTCCTACACCTCCAGGTGTGGTTCCTAATCCTAAAGCGAAAGCTCCATTAGTGTTTAAACTAAAAATATCTGAAGTATCTCCAGCATTTCTAAATTGTATTGTATCTGTAATTAAAGCTTTTCTAGTTGTACCTATTGTACCGTCTGCAGTGTAAAAAGTACTAATAGATGGAGATAAAGCTGTAGCTAACTGTGCTATACTATATCTATAGTTTGCTGTTGCGTCTCCGACTTTATAACCTACCAACTGAGTATCTGCCGCATCTACTGCTTCATTTGTAAAGCCTGAAAATTTTATTGTTGCCATTTGTTTTTATTTTTTAATGTGGGGCTATTTCTTGCTCCATTATGTATAAACCATCCTCAGTTTGTAATTCTGTAGGAAATCCTATTTCTGCTAGAATATCAAATACTGGTGGTATAGGAGAACCTCCACCAGATAAATCACCTTTTTGAGGTATGGTATATCCAATACTTAACCACATATCTTAATATAATGCTAACATGTTAGTAGCTGTAGTATTTGTAGATATCACTTGCTTTGCTAATATTGGTAAAAAAGCTCCAGTTGCAACTCCTACAAAAATAACTGTATTTCCACCTTCTAGCAATACTTCTACATCACCACTATTACCTACGTAAATACAAGCTCCTCTTTCGTCTGATCCTTGAAATGTTGTTCTAATATTAATTTCACCACCAGTTCCACCAGCTATAATTGCTGTACTTCCATCTGTTCCTGCGGTTCCGTTTGTATTTATAACAACTCCAGTTATTTCACCATCTGCATTTGCTGTAACATCTACTGTTAATGCTGCGGGTACACCAGTTCCACTCGTTGCTACACCAGCAGTTGTACCAGGAGTATAACCTGATCCTCTTTTTAATGTATTATTGTCTAACCACATTACTCGTGCATCAGTATAAACTATTTCAGCATCATGAGCGAAAACTCTAGGTTGCGCTTGCATATTTCCTGCTAATCCATTCATTTTTTATTTTTTTATTTTTGTAATTTTTTCTGCGCCTCTAGATCCAAAGTACGCTACATATACTGTTATAAGTAAAGCTTCTAATAATGAAACCCACCCGTCGTTTATTTCTAATAGTACACTAGAATCTAGTACTATAAATATTGTCATTGCTAAAGTTAGATAGATGAGTGTCATTGGTCTAGTATTTTTACTAAGCCATGAATCAGATTTCATATCACTACTCCATCTATCAGAGATGTTGTTCATCTCAGCTATATCTTGGTCTAAAAGTTTTAATGCGGTTTCTTTGTCTTTAGGATTAATAGTACTATCACCTGATATAAGGTTTTTTACTATCCCTATCCCGCCTTGGTCTGGTAAGAATTCACCTACGGTATTAAGAATAGTAGGGGCTTTCTCTTTTAAGAAAATCCCTACTTTTGTTTCTCTAAACTTTTTCTTTGGTTTGGTAGCACTCATTTTATAGGAATTTCTTTCACCCACTTAGCATTAGGAAAGTGATAATCATATCCTGGATACATTACTTTAGCAGATCCATTATTATCTATTCCTAACACTTTAAAGTCAACGCCCTTCATGGTTATATGAGATCCTTCTATAATGTTAAACTCATTGTTAACATCAGGAGAATTTCTTTTATAACCTTTTTTAGATTTTAACATTATCCACGCTTTTTCGCTCCTTTGTTTACATTTTCAAAATTCCCCATACGCCCTTTAGCTTTTTGAGCTGTATAAGCTTGTTCAGCGCTTTTTGATTTAACTGTTTTATATTTACCAAGAACTTTACCTAATCCTTTTCTAGGTACATAAGCACCAGCATATTGCTTGCTTTCACTTGGCTTTTCTTTTTCTTTTACTTCTCTTTTCTTAGGAGTAGTATCTAATGACATCACAGTACTTCTACCACCAGGTTGTGATGTTTGAGACTCTATTTCATATCCTTCCGCTTGGTGTTCTTTTATTTTTCCTTTCACGGATGGAGAGTGTTCAGTTGGGGTTTCAGTTGATATTTTATATGTAGGATCATCTCCTTCAACTTGATTTAAAGGAGTTAATCCTCTTTTAGTTAAATTGTTAAAAGGACTTTCTTTTCCGGCCCCATCTCTTAGTTTAAATGCCATTTTTTTTTGTTTTTTTGTTTGGTTATATATTTCTTTTTCCCAGGGAAGATCATGATTACCTTCTTCCATTTCTTTTCTTGAATGTTCTTTTCCTTTCCAAATTACTTTGTCATCATCATACGCTAGATCTCCTCTAACCATTTGATCTATATGGTGACTTTCATGTTCCACTACAGATTTTAAAGCAGATGTATCATTTACGTTTTGATTAATATGAATGCTAAAACCTGAATTAGAACTTTTATCATTATTAGCTTTACCTAATACTCCATCTTCCATGGGAACTTTAAATACTGGTACCTTATCACCTACATAAGGTGGTTGCATTTTAAAGCTCACTATCAGGGTTTAAATGCTAATAAAAATTCTCTTACTCCAACTCCAAATGCTATACCAGCATACATAGGGTGTGATTCTATTAATAATCCTGATCCAATTAAAGCAAGTACAATTGCTTTTGACATTGGATGGTTTACGTATTGTTTTATTTTTTCCATAATTAATTATTTCATATGTTTTAAAATCTTGTGAGTTCCAGGATGCATGTGGCGTTTTTTAGCCATATCCTCTTTGTGGATATCGGTTTTAGCATCGTAGATCAACTCTCTATCGTGAATCATTTCTTGTTTAGCTCCTTTGTCTCCTTCATGGTATCTTTCATCAGCTCCATGTAATTGCCCTTTTGCATCGTAGATTAATTCTCTTTCATGCATCATATCTTTATCATCCTTATTCATTATTCTTTATCTTTATTTAGTTCTGGGTATTTTGATAATACACAATCTTTAATTTCATTTATTTTTCTTTTTATGTAACTCTCCATCTATTTCTTTACACCAATAAAGAATTTCATCTACTTTCTCCTCTAACTCATCTATATGTTCAGTAACCCATTGTTGTTTTAAATCGTATTCCATACGCTTTATCTCCGCAGGTGGAAGTGTTTTCGCTTCACTTATATCAGACTGTAAAGTATAATACATACCTACAAACATAGATGTTATAACTATTAAACTAACTACGGTTTTAATATCTATTTTAAACTCCGTACCTTCCCCTATTTTCATAAATATTTATATTCTTCTGTAGCATCAAAACATGGACATGCTTTATTAGAGAAATCTCTATGACCATGAACCACTGCTTCTGGATACATTGCTTTTAACGTTCTTATCACTGCTGTCAAAGCTTCTTTTTGACAATCATATCTAGTATCTTTCGGGGTCTTACCATCTGCTTCCACGCCTCCACAATAGCAAATCCCTATGGAATTTCTATTCATTCCTTTTACGTGAGCCCCGATTTTGGCTATATCTCTACCTTTGTGTATTTCTCCATATAAGTCAATATAGAAATGATAGCCTATATCGCTCCAGCCTCTACCATCAACATGCCAACTACGTATTGTATCCACTGTGTAGTTCTCACCTTCTCTAGTAGCAGAGCAATGTATAATAATTTTATTTATTTGTCTCATGACTGTTGAAACAAAGAATTTTGGGTATTTTGATTAGGATCTGCTACAGCCATCATTTGTCTTGCGATATCATCCTGGAATGTTGGTTGTTTTCCTCCTGTGTTATTACTATAAGGAGATTGCTGTGGAGTGGCTTTAAATGATTCAGGTGTAGTTTGACCTGGGACCGGTGGATTAACAGCTGAAGGATTAATAGAAATAGGAGCTCCTGTCGTTTGAGTAGGATCTAATCTTGGGTCTTGTTTTACTCCCCCAACCGTTACACCTTGTTCTATTTCCATTTTAGCATTAGGATCAACTACTTCAGGTTTTTCTTCATTCTTGTAAAGACCTAACATTTCTGAAGCACTACCTTCTTCTCCCCTAATTATATCTCCTCCTAATCCAGTATGTATTTTATCTGTTACTCCTTGGATTGAGTCTCCTACTCCGTCCATTCCTATAATATCAAAAAACTTTGACCCAGTACTACTAGAGTAATCATAAAACTGATCAAGCGCAGTGTGTTTTTTCCATGCTTTCTTCTCTTTGGCCATTATTTTTGTTTTTTAAGTTTCCACCATTTATGAGCGGTATAACCAATAGTCACTGCTAATAAAGTAATTTTTAAAGTCGGTTCTAACCAATCAAAACTTGCAATGGTGAACGAAGTTATATTTAAGCAATATAACTTGATATCATCTAAACCCATTAGTTCTGAGCGTTAAGAACAGGGTTACCCTTATATGGGATATTATCTATTTGTCTTAGCGTAGGTGTAATAGTGCTATTGTTACTTTTCATAACTCTTGTACCTACTACAGGTTTACCTACATTTAATGGTACTCCTGCTGGTTTTTGTGATTGTCCTTTACTTGGCATAATTTATTATTTTGTTTTTTTTTTAATCTTCAAATGAAAGTTCTGATTCCATACCTTCAGAGTTATAAGCTTTTCTTTCAGCTTCATATCTTCCCTGTGCTTTGTCCTTAGCCATAGCTTCTTTTGTATAAAGTTCTGGGTGAGCTTTCTTAAATCCAGCTGCTCGTGCTTTCTCTTCTGCTGCAGTTGGAGGTTCACTATATTGAATTGATTGAAATAACGGCGTTTGCGCTATATTTTGCATTTTCATTTTAGCTACAGCGTCTTTATTAGAATGCTTACCTGTTTTAATAACTGGGCTAGTCATTAATACCCCTGATTCTTTTGATCTACCTGCTCTATTAACTGTCATTTTAGTTGGGGATTCTTTAAGTTTTCTATTTAATTTTGCTTCTTGTTCTATTAAAGCAGCTTCTTTGTCAAAACTAGCAGCTTCTCTATCCGCTATTTCCATCTCGCTTAAACCTTGTTTGTTTCCAAAGTTTCGCACGTTTATAGCTTCAGCTCTTTTGGTTTGTTTTTTTAATCTCTCTTCTTGTCTTCCTTCTCTTCTGGCTATTCTTCCTTTTAATTTTGCTTGTTGAGCTGGATTTGTTGATTGCGCAATTCTATCTTTTAAAAACTTATTTGGATCTCTTGGTCCTTCTTCTACTTCATTCTCATCAATAAACTTGTCAATGTTAGATTTTTCTTCTTTATCTTCTGGAACAGCAGGTTCATTTGTTTTTACTCCTCCAGCGTCTAAATCTTCAATTCCGCTATACGGAATATCAGCATCTTGTCTTAACTCTGGTGAATCACCAAAGTTCATAGTATTACTAACAAATTTACTTTTGCTATTTTCTTGATGTAATGGTGATCTTAATTTAAAAGCCATATTATCTTTCTTTATCTTTGTTTGCAAATCTTACAGCTTGTGCTGTAACTTTATAAATATATCTATTATTTTTATCTAGTTTTTTTGTTGGCATATCTTCTTCACCTAACATAATACGGTACATACGGGAGATTAGCTGTTTGCACTTTACGGATACTTTATAAATGTTATATTTTTGAGTGGTGCGGTTTCTTTCTCTCCACACGTATATCCACCCTTCTTTTAACAATCTGTTCCAGCGCCTGTTATCCCAGCTATACGAGTACGTACCTTTTTTAAAATCATCTTTTGTGAAAAAATCTAATGAATCTAAATATATCAATAACTCAAGATCTGCATCTTTAAGATCACAGATTTTGCATGCCCATTTACGTATTATTCGATAATGTTTTAAAAGTTTTAATTCTCTTAAATCTTCAGAGCTTAAACGTTTCATAAAACAACTACAACGTCTATCTCTTTTATAACTTTAAATACGTCACTTTTTATCTCAATATTAAACCCTGCGGCTTTATCATAATAAATGTTATCTCCCTTTTTTATGTAACTTACCTCGTTTCCTACATTTACTATTTCAGCTTGTCTATATCTAACATCGTCACGTTGACTATCTGCTAATATTAATCCACCTTTAGTTTTAACATCTGTTTCTCTTAAAGGATTTATCACTATATATTTACCAATTGCTTTCATACCCTAATATTATTTATGACACAATCCGTAGATAATATAGTAGTGGCTACTGAAGCCGCGTTAGTTAAAGCGCTTTTTGTTACAAGTAGTGGATCTATAATTCCGGCCTTAACCATGTCAACCGTATTTCCTGTAACCACATCTAATCCTTCTCCCTGCTTCGTAGGTGTTTTATATTCTTTTACACCAGCGTTTTCTAAAATTAACTCAAAAGGTTTACGTATAGCACAATATAGAACTTCTTCTCCTATGGATTTAGGTTCTAAAGCTAAGGATGCATTTAACAATGCAATACCTCCACCTGGTACTATACCTTCTTTTATCGCGGCTTTTGTAGCACAAATAGCATCTTCTACCCTATCGCTTTTTTCTTTTAACTCAACTTCTGAATTAGCACCTACTTTTACTACTGCTACTTTAGCTTTTAGTTTAGCTAGTCTTTTCTCTAGTCTTATTATTAAATTAGGGTTTTTAGTATTTTTAATTTGATCTTCTAATAATGATATAGTTTTATTTACTTGTTCATTATCTGTAAGATCTACTTGTAATATAGTATCTTCATGTGTTGTAGTAGATTTAAGACATTTACCTAAATGTTCTATATCTATTAAATCCATATCGTCACCTAAATCTTCATTGACTAAAGTAGCTCCAGTAACATCACATAAATCTTGTAATGTTTCTTTTCTACTTATACCGTACGTAGGCGCATCTATAGCATTAACTTTTATATTACCTTTAATCTTATTCATAGCTAAAGCATTAGCTACTTGAGGATCCACATCCGCTATAATCAATAAACTCTTATTGTTTTTAATTATATACTCTAAAACACTTTGAATCTTTCTAATGTTATCTATAGGAGATTCTACTATTAAAACTAGAGGGTTTTCTAATTCAGCTGTCCCTTTTTCTTTATTAGTTATAAAGTGGTTATTCTTTAAAGCTTGGTCGTATTGCACTCCCTCTATCAATTCAACAGTTGTTTCTGGATCTTCATTTATTTCCATCATAACTACACCTGTCTCATCCACCATTTTAAAGGCTTCCCCTATAATCTTTCCAAGTTCATAATCATTATTAGCAGATATAGTGGCAACTTGATTTATTTTATTTCCTTTTACCTTTTTACTTCTTTTTTCTAGATGAGTTATTACTTTTTTAACTCCACTATGAATACCGTCTTTTATACTTCTTAATGTATCTAATTCATCGTGTTTATTAGCTTCGTCTAGAATCGCTTTAGCTAATACTGTGGCAGTAGTAGTACCATCTCCAGCATCTTGTACTGTTCTTTGGGCTGCTTCCTTAATAAGGGTAGCCCCAATATTTTCTAGTGGACTCTGAAGAATTATAGCGTTAGCTACTGTTACTCCATCTTTTGTTATTATAGGTTTACCGTTTTTATCTTCTAAAATAACACATTTACCACTTGCTCCTAAGGTTGACGCTACTGCATGAGTTAACTTGTCAACCCCAGTTAGGATCTGGCTTCTAGCATCATCGCCAAAAGCCAGATTTTTAACTAGTTTTAGTTCTTCCATTTGATTTAATTTGATTTGATTGGTTTTTAATTTTATTTAAATGTCTTTACGACTTTGGGTCCTTTAAGGAATTCTAGTTTTTTAGAGTAATGTTCCACTGATCCATCTATAGCAGATTCTGCACCTTCTATAGTTTCTCTTCTTGTAACATCCACCCACATATCTTCTTCATCTGGGTTCTTATACTCTGTTTGGTAAAATCCATTGGGTAGTTGTACTATTCTCCAGTTGGCTTTATCGGCAACATGGTTCCAAAGGTTAATCATATCTTGATTAGGGTGTTGTTGTTGTGGTGTACTACTCCACGAATTAGTACGGGTGTATAAAAACGTCATTGTTTGGTTTTTAGTTAAACGTTTGGTTATTTATACTATCACATGATAGTGTGGTTATCTACTGGTGTAGAAATATTTTTATGGTACTATAGCTATTACTTCCCAACCTCCATTTATGTAAGCCTCTAGATTGCTATCAGTAGTATTGTATCTTATTAAACCATTAGTTGCTGGACTTGGTCGGTCAATTGAAGGTCCAGCGGGTAATTGTATTGCAGTAGTGCTACTACTAGAAGTGGTGGCTATACCACTAGAACCTACCAACACGTCGTTCTTAGCTACTGTAACAGCTGTGGCTACTCCACTTGCGTTTCCACTCCAAACGTTACTAACAGCTATATTTGGTAAGGCATTTACTCTACCTACAGCGTTTACTTGCAAACTTCCATTAGCGCCTGTCTTAGTTATTATACCTACATTTTGTATTAAATCAGTTCCAGTTGGGGCAACACTTGTTAAGTTTTGATCTAATCCAGAGTTGTCTACATATACTGCTTTACCGATAACGGGACTTACCACAGCTGTAGTGTTAAAATCACTTAGTACACCCGTGACAATCATTTTACCTTCTCCAGCTACATAATCGTTAAGTGCTACACCAACCACTGGCATTTTAGTACTATCTGTAGCGTCTGCTATATCTACTGTTGGTCTACCAGAACCATGTGCTGGACCGGATATATATAAAGCAGTACCTTTACTTACTGCCGATGCTAATTGTACATCCTCAACAACAGAAACATCTGGAATATTTACTGTAACATCATTTCCTGCTGCAGAAGCAGTGACGCCAACACCTGTAAAGTTAATTTTATCTGCTGCGGCTGCAATTTGTACTCCTTCATCTTCTACTATTAAAGCTGTTCCACTAGGAGCAACCCAAGTACCATCTCCTCTTAAAAAAGTTGTATTGTTACCTCCATCCGGGACATACCCAACGCTAGAAGCGCCTGCATATTTATTAGTTGTAACAGTAACAGCACCAGTTGGGGAATTAACTTCTAATGCGTCTGCTATACCTGTTGATGTTCCATGCGCGATTGTGATACTAGATACTCCAGCACCACTTACCCCTGGTAAATCACCCACTTTTACTTGTTTAGTACTATTGCTATCTGCAGAATCTGATATTAAAATCAAATCATCATTAACCGGTGTACCTTTTGTAGGATATGAATATATTACTGCCATTTTTTTATTTTTTATATCTTTTCTTTAATGTTTTTGAGCTTTGACTATAATCAAATGTACCTTCTCTTTTAGTTGACTTAGGTTTACTAGATGAACCACCTGATATTGCTCTACTAGCGTCAATTGCAGCAGACACCCCAGCTTGTGAAACACGTAATTTTGGATCAGAAGGAGTTTGCTTTATAGTTTGAGCTCCTCTAGGAGTGGCTTTTGCAGCGTTTGGATTGATTGTATTACCTAATTCTGCTGTAAATTTAGCAGTTCTTTTGTCTCTACCTCTTAATTTAGGTTCTTTTTCTACTTTTACTCCTTTTGCTGTTCTTTTGTTAGTGATTGTTTTACCTGGTTGGCTTCCTTCTCTTCCTCCAGTAGCATCTTTTGGTATTGGATCGTCCATTAGTAAATCTTTACGCTCTTGAGACGCTGATTCTCTCTTTTCATCGCGTTTTCCTTGCTCAGTACTACGACTATCTCGTATTTGTTGCTTACCTTGCATTCTACCTATACGATTATCTACTCTATCAGCTACCCTAGCTGTTCTACGCTCTTGTCTACGTTTAACTCTACCTACTCTACCGCCATAAGAACTGTTTTGGTTTATAATATCATGTCCAGGATCTGTTGCTGTTTTCACTGTTTTATCAAATTTAGTGTCAACACCTAATGTAATATCTCCTTGTTTAATAGCGTTTTCTAAATATCCACCTATTTGTCCTTCATTTTGCTTTTTACTTGAACCACCACCTTTACTTGAACCACCACCACCTATAGTAGGGTTGAAAGGCTTGATTTCAAAACCTTCAGAAGGTAAACCATGTCCTTTAAGTGCATCTCCTGCATTTGTATTAGCTACACCAGTTGTTCTCTTTTTAGGTAAATCTATTTTCATATTGGGATCGTAACCTCCAGTAATAGCTCCTGGTTTCTGAGATTTAGAACCTCCACCTAGTAAAGCTAAATCCGACCTACTCCCGGATTCCATAGCTGTGTTTTGATCTTTAACCTGTACGTTCTCACTAACTAATTTAGAGTTAACATCTACTGGCTTGCCTTTATTAGACTCTTTTCCACTTATCGTTTCTGGTACCCCTCCAAGAGAATTTAACATATTAACTTTCCCTTTACTATCTTTACCAGTTTTATAACCTTTACCTGAATGACCTGCTGGAGTAGCATGTTTAGTATCACCTGCTTCATTAGACATTCCTTTATAATCTCTATTATGTACACCTCCAATAGCAACATCCACTTTTTTAGGATCAGTGGATAAATTTGGTTTAGCATTAGGATTAGCTTTGTCTTTTACAACACCACCGGTTAGTTGACTTACTACTTGAGTTGCCTCAGTAGATTGAACTAAATTACCCTTGGAACCTTCAAACATAGCACCAGGAACCACAGCAGTTCCTTCTTCTCTTATACCAGATTTTGTTGGGGCTTTAGGTCCTTTTCCAATATCAGTATATCCTGAACTTAAAGCTTCTTTTGTAATCAAATTCTCTGGATCGGTTGGATCAACCACTAGATTAGATCCTTTAGGAACTGGAGTGTTATATAAAGGACTTCCTTTCATTAAGTTAGCCGCGTTACCATGTCTTAGTTTAAATGCCATAATTTTTAATTTTTTTTATCAACGTTGTTATCTTATATACTTACATATAATACTTATTTTTTACAATCACACAGTGTGACATAAGCCCCTTACTGGTTACCTTAACAGGCTATTGTCACTATTCTGAAAAACACGTTAGAAATAGAGGAGTATAGTGCTTTACCCCTAACCTGCTGATACCCAGTCTTTTACGAAATTCGTTTTGAGATTGCGGGCCCCCTTTGTTTTATTTGATTTTTGAATAATATATACGCATTTTCGTTTATATATCGTAAATATGATTCACCTTTTACATACTAACTACGATGTATGTAAGATAATATATATAACTAATCTTTAATAACTTAACTATGAAATACTTAAACTACATCAACCTTATTATTCTTACATCGATTGCATCATTGATTACCTATAACATAATCATTAATGGTATTGTTAACTACATATCATTCAATGGTATATAATAAACCTCATCACATCCTGTCTAATAGTCAAGTGACTACATACAGGGTAAATACGATCAGCCTAAGATAATATATATAACTAAACTAAATTAATAATCTAATAACTATGAAAACTAATAAACTAACAACTAAAAGGTTTGTAATCAGAAAGTCTCTGATAGGAACTAACTCAGTAATCACTTTCACTAATAAGAAAGATATCACTTACTCTTATGATCATGATGAGATCTATTCAACTTACCAAGAAAAGTTTGAATCAATGAAGTGTTTCCAGGAATACAAATCTTATACTAATAGTAATATTGTACCTAAATTCTGCAGAGAATTAAGTGAAGTAATATAAAAAGTATGACAATAGGTGGTTACTTAGTAGTATTTAACTACCTAATGTCACACTACACTTAAATATTATTATATTTAATATCTATGTAAGATATTGAGATATCAAGTGTAAAACCTCTAATTAACTATTAACTAATAAACTAACTAACACCTTTTCACTATGAACAAATTTAATAACAATCAAGATCAAAAAGTAGCAAATGAAGCATTCTTAATCATGCTAGTAATCTTTTGTGTAACAATTGTAGTAAACTATGTTACAATGTAAATACTGTAGTGATTGGATAATATAATAAACAAAACATGTAGTTGATGATCATACTTTAGCATGTATAAATAAAATGAATACTTGATCCCACCAAAACTTAAACTAATAACTATGAAACAACTTGATACACTAGCACAAAACCTCTTTGGAGAATTTGGTTTTGCAACTTGCACTGAAGAACAAATGGAATATATAATTAAAAACTACTATAAATTAAAGTAATGAAAGAACTAATAATAACTATTGGAGTATTGGTGGGAATGGCATCAAACCAAGTAGAAAATATGGAATTAAATCAAACTATTGATAATATCCAAGACATGAAAGAGTGGATGATAGAAGATCAAAAACAAGGGGTGATAGATTCTGTTTATGCAGACTACTACATACAATACTTAGAAGAATCAGAGCAAATACTAATAAGTATCACAGACTAAATACAATTAGTATTAGATAATATAATTAAATAACAACAATGCAAAGAGAATATATAGTAACGAGACATGTGGAAATAATGAAGGCGAAAGATAATGAGAGATCTTACTATAAACTTTTTATCTATGGCAAACCAGTGAGTTTTGGTCCATATGAATTAAAAGGTGATCTGAAGTATTCTCCAAAAGGTGTTGAAGAACTCACAAAAGAATTTATAGAGGAAAAGATAGGAAGTGTCTACACTACTTTCCCTGACAATGAAGTAGACGAGTTATTAACCAAATTAAACAATAAAAAATGGTTAAAGCAAAAATAATAAAGTTTTGCATAGCAGCAACAGAGAAAAAACTGTTGAAAGTGTATGCAATAGTGATGACAGGTGTTTTCCTATCCGTATGGATACCTGCAATGGTAAACGTAGTAATAGAATTATTTAAAATTTATTTCTAATGAAGAATATAACAAAACAACTTCAAAACTTGTATTCTTGGACACAATTCTATCAAGAAAGAGGTGATAAAACTAAAATAAGAAAGTGTCAAACTGAAATCGCACAGTTGAAACAAGCGTTTAATGAACTTAAAAACAAGAAAAAGAAATGAATAAAGTTCAAGCAATAGAGGCTATAACAAAAGATATTCTAGCCGGATATTACGGAACCACTCAGAATTGTGGTACAGAAACTCAGAAATATACTTATGCTTATTTACAAGCTCAAAAAGTATATGAAGGTGAACTAATTATTGACCCTAAATATACCCCAGTAATATGAGTAATTGGAAAACAGTGATAGACTTTGTAAGTCAAGACGAAAACACTACATTAGCTGCTTTAAGGTGGTTACAAGTAACAGAACTAGCATTAAAATATGGTAATGACCAAGATTTAGGTGCAGAAATAAGAAAATTAACTAATAAATGAATTATGGATTTTAAAAATACAGTAGCAAACGAGGAGTTTGGAATGGATTATGATAAATTAGGTCATAATGAGCAAGAATGGGTGATTGATCACATAGATATGTGTCTATCATGAAAAAGTTATTAACAATAGCAAGTGCAGCTTTAGTAATTAGCTGTACTCCTAAAGGATATACTACTATTCATTACTCTAAAAGAATAAGTAAATGTATAGAAAACTTGGAAACTATGGAAAGATGGTTGCAAGAAGATTATAAAAACGGTGATATTCCACAGCATATGGCACAGAACTACATGTATATTATAGTAAATACTAAATGTGGTTTAAAGAAAAAGATAAAAGCTAATGATGATGATTGCACAAACTAAATACGAACACTAATAGATAATATAAATATATGAAAACAATTAAATTTTATTCTAGTAACAGATCAGTGATCAAGCTAGACGGCAAAAAAGTAAAAGGTTATACAATTAGTAATATACCAGACGAGTGTAACTCATGGTTTAACTATAAAGGATTAACTTATATAATAAATTA
>Ga0233414_10000621_pt1 | contig 14394 bp, 16 predicted proteins | sample Na_anoxic_10_MG_FD_189020 | JGI IMG/M metagenome (GOLD analysis project Ga0233414, IMG submission 189020) | Seawater microbial communities from Saanich Inlet, British Columbia, Canada - Na_anoxic_10_MG | ecosystem: Environmental > Aquatic > Marine > Inlet | place: Canada: British Columbia...
CGAGCACGAGAGAGAATGGAAACCCCCTCCTTCCACTCTCCTATGAGGAATTTCCTAGTTATTTTATTGAAATCCACGTTTATTCTTCTTCTTTAGCTTCTGTCACGGCAGTGGTAGTTGTCGCGGTCGATGCAGCTTTTTTTCGCATTCTGCTATTGCTTCTTTTTGTGCTTGCGTCAGTTGCTGTGGTTGGTGCAGTAGGTTGCGCAGCTTGAGCAGCGGCTGCTGCTTCTCTCGCTTCTCTTATCTTCTTCGCTGCTGCTGCTTTCTTTGCAGCCTCTTCTAGCTTGAGAAGTCTAAGTTTTTCGGCCTCTTGTGCCAACTTTGCCAATCTTTCTTCTTCTTTCTTCTTGGCTAATAGAGCCTTTTGACTAGTCAATTTCTGTCTTTGTGCTCTTCTGATTTTTCTTTTCCAACTCATTTTGTGAATCTCCTTCAAATACTAAAAGTGTTGTATTTTAAATATAAATAGTTTTGATAAAGGGATAAATAAAATTTTTATTCAAAATCAGAATCAGAGCCGCGGCGCCGAGCGATATTTGTTTTTGTACCAAGAGTAAGCGGAATCTGTCCGACCCTCCTGGATCTCTGGCCAGAAGCTTTTGTTATATTTTGAAATACGCGGTCAGAGGCCACGAGCGGATCCGAAGCCCAAGGGTCACTATTTATAATTGGGCCAGGACCAGGTGGGTTCAATATATCATAGAGACACTTCTGGGATATCTCTTGGATTTCAACAATATCCAGTGCCCTATTCCAAAATATAATATCTGTTAATCTTTCAAATGCTTTTAGATACCCTCCACCGGTGGATTCATTATTTATTTCCCCGATGCCGGCGGGGCCGCCGGTAGCGGAGAATGGATTACATCCGGCATGTAGAGTTATCGTTGCCACCAGGGTTCCATCTAAATAATATTTAGCAGTCGGCGTCACTGGTGGGCCCCAGGACCGGCCGGATATGACCATCGTAAGATGGTGCCAAGTGTTTGGCGTAATATTGCTTCTCAAATCATAACCACTATCGTATGTTGACGCACCAAAACAATTTTGTATAAATGCTATATTGCCACTACTAAGGATATAAAACGGGACATGGAAGCCGTTGCATCGCAATAGCCACCCTATGTCGGATGACGTTGTTATATTATAGACCCAAGTAGAGAAAGTAAGACCCTGATCACTATTAATATCGATGGCCCCGGCAGAACTTACATCCAAATAGGATCCGCCCCCAGGACCTTCTTTCGGGAAAGTGAAATAAGAACCACACTTATTATCGCCCGCGTTGTCAGTGGAGGCATCATTTTGCAATATTAAATCATAGCTTCCGGTAGAATCGGTGTTATCAAATCCACGATACCACGCAGTTATATTATCGGTTAACGCCATCTATTTAATTCCATCCAACAACTTCTTAAATAATCTTTCTCTTCTCTCCGTCAGGGACCCTCTATAAGTTGTGCCATGCTTTTTGCGATCTTCATAATCCCTAAGACACATATTGCCTCTAAGGTTTGCATCCTCTTCCATTTTTCTTAAATGTGGATTTGTTTGAGCATATCCCTCTCCTGCGTGTTGGGATATATCTAAATCTCCGCTACAGTTTTGAGCATGATGGACTAATTCGTGAGAGACTGATCTCATAATATCTTTCGGATGTCTCTTATCTACATAAATCGTGATACTCATATCTGCCGGGTTATAATAAGCAGTCTTACCCAGCGCGTCATTGGCATTTTCTTTGTCTGATATCAATTCTAGTATTGGATCTTTGTCGAATCCGAATCTTTCTTTAGCAAATGGATAGAAATCCTTGAGTATTTCTTCTATAGGCCCTGAATCTATAGACGATCTATTTATCACTCTCATTGACCCCATTGACCTATCTATAGCTTCGATTTTAACGTTCGCACTATCCAAGCCTTGCTTTAAATTATTGAGATTACTCATGAAACTCTTCCTGTTTGCCGAGTTTGGATTTTGTTTAAATTTTAAATAATTTGATCTCAGTCCTGGGTCAGAAAGGTTATTAAGAGCAATATTGATCAAACTCTCTGGAGATCCAGGCTCATATTCTTTTGGTTTGAAACCCTTTGACCTATTCTCGGGGTCTACGGGATCCAGTAACAGGTTTGTCAGAGATTTTGGAGCATCTCCGGCTGTTTCTTTCTCTTCTACGTCTGCACTTACTGGCGCTTCTTCTGCGTCCGCACTTACTGGCGTGTCTTCTTCACTGGAATATTTTTTGTTGGTGGCCTTTAAATTTCTAGCTACCTCTCCGTCGATTTTCGTGATCATATCGGATAAGTATTTATGATCTTTGGATGGCAGCTTATCTTTCAGGTTATATGCTTTCGTAAGTGCATCGAGCGCCTTCTTTGCATTCGCTCTATTTGCCTCTCGTTTTTGATCAAGCATCTGGTTGGTTTCGTTTGGGTCATCAGGGTTCTTCTCTATAATATCATTTAATTTTGCCTCTAATGTCTTTTTCGCTTTATCGATATTTCCTAGATCTTTTTCGCTTTCTGTATCGGGCGGAGCCGTGCTGGTTTCCGGCGTCTTACCATCTCCTTTAAAAAGGCGATCCATAAAACCGCGCGCGCTGCTTGCTGCAGAGCCGGCTGCTGCACCTATCTCTGCCTCACTTTTTATACCTTTCCTGTGTTCTATGGACTCTCTGAGCACCTTTTTAAAATCAAACTCTGACATGTCTTTGCACTCCTATACAACCAGTAATTAGTCTCATTTATTAGAAATAATCGTTAATATCGCCAAGAGCACTTCTTCATGTCTATCTTCACCCATGACATAGACTTTAGCGTGAGGAAACAGACGATTAGCCATTCTTTGAGTATATATTTCCAAAATAATACCAATTTTTTCGTGCCTCAAGTCATGGACCCACCGAACTATTGACCCAATGTCAAACTCTTCCATGAGGTTTTCTCCTATGATCGGCAATCGATCTGGATCTATATCGGAAAAACTCATTTTGAATGTTTATCTGCCACTGAATTCGATGCCCAGGCCTCCGGCTTTATTTTACACCTAAATCCAGCGCCTCTAGCATATCCAATCAGCATATCTGCTATCTTGCTGCTTTTTTCACCCTCTTTGGAGCTAGCATCAATATGAATTTCTATATCCATATCCCCACCAAGCTCAGATATGACCGAAGCCATTTCTATGGATTTTTCAACTTCTTTGGTGAGTCGAAGTAGGACAGTCGGGAATTCCTTGGACGTGAGTTTTTCTCTATTAAAAAAGTAATATCCTCCGCGTTGTTCTTTCGCCCCATGCAGACAAATTACTGTCGAGAATATACACTTATTCTTTATTATTTGACTGTCACAGCCAACAAATATTTTCCCATCATTAGAGGAGTGCTTTCTAACTTGAGCCAGGATTCGCTTGAAATTAATTTCGCGCCCACAGCCAGTATGCCACATAGCTTACTCCCGAGTCCTGCTCGGCGGTAGAGGTATGGGAGAGTCTTCTCCATCATTTTCATGACCTCCACCTATCATGTCAGACAAAGATTTGCTAAGGGTGCTAGCTATAAGCATGAGTCTCTCATTACACTCTTTTGATATCAAGTGTTCGACATCGCCCTTCGAGATAGCTCCATGATGATAATCTGCCTTCACCTGTTCTAACATATTGTCCAATAAAATAAATCTCACTTGAGAAATAAAATCAGCATACTTCTCATGAGAAGCGCGCTTGGCTACTCCAAGCTGATCAGCATATCCACTAAATTCATCCAAGATATCTTTATTCGATTCTTTAATGATCTGCATCAGTTCTTCTTTGGTTAGATCTTTCATTATAATCTCCTTTTCATCCATTACTCAGGGAGGATTTAATCCACTTAACGAGGCCTGGATATCCTTTGAATTTTTTAAATGCTAGGCCCACTGCGGTGACATAATCGCGCGCTTCAGGTACTGAATTCCCGCTAGTAACTCTATTTTGGATCCACCTTATAAGTTTTTCAGAGTCGCTGTTTATGAAAAGTTCTTTAATTTCAGGATCAACCTTAAGATTACCCTCATTTCCAGATTGAATGGCTTTCATTAATTCTACTAGTTTTTCTAAATCCCTCCACATGTCTAGTGAATAGTCGATGTCATCCATAGTATCTCCGTCGCCCTCTTCATAGGTTTTCTTCCATGAATCAAAAGTAGTGCGTTTTGTTTTGTTTAGAATTTTATAATCTTTTTCATCAATATAAAAGTGAACCGGAATATTATTTTTGCTGCCTACCTGATTCATAAATTCGGCAGCAGCGAGTTCGGATTCTTCTATCATATTTCCATAATCCTCATTTAATTCGATATATACATGCATGGCGGAAATATATTTCAGAGCCGGTTCAATATATGGTTTATCTGTAAGTATCCTGTCCTCCATCTCATCTACAGCAGCCTCATCTTTATAATAATCAACTGGCATTGATTTGAAGGACTGCCCAAGACTTCTACCGTCTAATTGAAAAGTTACACTGTTGCCGGCTGGCATATATGAACTTTGTGGAGATCTCATGGTCGAGAAATAATATAGTCTACCTTTGTTTACGTCCACGTCTTTGGTGTCCTGAAACGCCGGACTTGTCAGGAATTTGTTAGATTGTAAAATCTTGAGAGCAGCTTTCGGCTTTGTTTTATGAAAGACCACATCAGTGATTCCCTCTTCGAGGACACTCTGTTCCTTGATATACCTTCGCCAATTTTCAAGTAGGAGTTTCATATACAATAAATAGTTAGTTGAATCCAATATCGCAAACATAATTTGAAGGAACCTTAACAAACGTTCCCGCATATCGAACCAATATCTTGTCGTCTTTATCTGGGTCTGTGACTCTGACAACCTCTGCGTGATTAAACGCTCTTATCATGGTTCTTGTCATCGTGTCATACAGCCACGCTTCACCACCAATCTCCTCTGGGAAGCAGAAAACCTCGTAGGGGATTGAACTCTCCTTTTTTGGTGTTTTTTCTTTTTGTTTTTTGATGTCTCCCAAAAGCTCATCAAATAAATCTGATAACTCTAAATCCTTGTTTCTAAATGACATTTTCACCTCTATAATAAATAGATATTATTTTTCGTTTTTGGACAATAAAGACAATTCAAAGTTTGAAACAGTCATGAACTTTCCTTCCTCAAATACATATATCTGACACCCGTCGCAGGTTGAAACATCCCAGAATTTTATGAATAAGGCCACTTTTTTAGTTATATGTCTCTGAATATCTCCGGTCGACGTTGGGAAATATTCACTTCTCTCAAACTTTACGAGATCCCCGTGATTATAGAAGAAATTACTATACATGTTCTATCTCCATAAAATCAAAATGATCCGGGAAATACCACTCATAATCCTCAGAGAACATCGGAAACTCATCGATTATAACATTTGTATTTTCTATAAAATTTAACTTTATTGGATCGCCTTCTCTCCAATTTTTTGCTATTTGGTCGCGCGCTGGTGGCGGCTTTGAATCAGGTTCGTTGAGCCAAAAAACCCTGACTATGGTTTGTTCTATAAAAGTTCTATTTTGTGACCAACTTTTTCGAACATGAAATCCTTCTATGACATCAATGACAATTCCCAGAAACTCCATTCCAGACCAAGACTGGGTGTATCGCACTAAATCACCTTTCATTTTTATTAAAATTTTGCCAAACACCTATTGAACAATATAAGATCATAAAACCACTAAGGAGTGCTCCGAATATATCTCCCAACATTATGGAGTAAGCATAAGAAACAAAGTTTATGAATAACAAAACTATCCAAAATACAAGCCATCCGTTGATTTTATCTTCAATCACAAAAAAACTCCTCACATTATCCGTATATCGTGAAAATACTCACAATGTAGTACTTGGTCGTTTATTTAATCTAAACACCTTGTAGGTACTATTTTGGCGCTTGAGCGCCGGTATCCTGCTCTGGCAAGAGGTCCTCTACTGCAGTCTCGATACTAGCTGCGCTAAATCCGACTATTGTTGAGCGTAGAATCATTTTCTGATCGATTATAAAAAAAGTTGGCCACGCTTGCACATGCCAACTGCTTGTTTCGAGCCAGTCTCTACTTCCTGCTAATACTGGGTTAATGTTTATTCCATATGAGTTAGCCCAGTTTTCAAGATCGCGCAAGTCTGGGTCTTTCCCGAATGAATTTTCTATTAACACACTTATATAGACGACTTCACCTTCTTCATATTTCGCTGTAGTCGCGTCAACCTGCATCGCTGCCAATCTACAGGGCCCACACCACATGGTGCTAAAATCTAAGATGATCACTTTTCCATGGAAATCGTACAACCTTACTTGATTTCCGTGTTGATCCATCAAAGCAAAGTCACAAGGATGCTCGCCTTCTGCTGAGCTACAAACATTCCATGGTGGATTGTCTGGATTAAATTTGGGTGTACAACTGGAACATACAGCAGCGCACAAGATAAGGGCCAGTATAACCAATCTAATCCAGTATTCTTTTTTCATCGATAAGCACCCCCCACTATTAGTAACTATCATAGGAATTTTTAAAACTTAGATTTATTTAAAACTATTTATACACATGAGTATAAGAAAGCTATTAGAATCCTGGCAAAGAACGTTAGAACAAGATGAGTTTAGGCTGTCGGAGCCAAGGATTCTCAACGAAGTTAATGTTTTTGAGTTGGGATTACCTGCTGGAATTGCAGAATCTATAAATTCAGAGATGAAAGATTCTTCTAGGGAAGCGAAGGTCAAAGTTGGTCAAATGTGGAAGAACACTCGACTATCTCAGCAAGGCTCAGTTTGGAGACTTCCAGGACTCAGAGAGATGGTTGCAGGCTTTATAAGTGCCGTAACGACCACCTCACTGGAACACGGACGCAAACACGGGTTGTTGGACCAGGATGCCTTAGAGGACCCAGAGAGATCCAAAGCATACCAAGAACTATCCGACAAAGCGGGACTAATAGCATCAAATTATAAAAACACTTTTAACTATGCAACTGGCGCCGATTTTATGAAAGCTGAAAAGATAGCACAGAAATTTTTTAAGAAAGGGATTAATGACACACTTCCGCAAGCCAAATTTAAATCCGATCACGAAGATCTTTTTGAGAAATCTGTATTTTGGTTGGCAGACAACTTAGCGGAAAATTACGGTCCATTATTTGAATATCTCAATACCGATGAACATGGAAAGCACCTCGATAGGATAAAAGATAAAATATATCTTCAGAGTGCTCTCGAAACAGCGGTGCTGGAGCTAGCTGGAAGAGAAGACCCAGATAAGATTGTACACGAATATAGTGATGGATACTACTGGTACAATATTGGAGCCCCTTCTTGTGAGATTGAGGGCGAAAAGATGAAACACTGTGGTGTAGATTCTAACGCAACAACTCTATATTCTTTGAGGAGCCCAAACAATGACCCTGAAGTTAAGTTTGGTCGCGATCATTGGGTTACAATAGCATATGATGAAAAAAATAAAGTCGCATATCAGATCAAGGGAGTCGAAAATGGAATACCAGAAGAAAAACATTTTAAAAAAATCCTTGATCTTCTTAAATCTATCGGTGTCGAAAGATTAGAAGAACGCGGACAATATACAGATAACAAAGAGGGGTTTGCAAAGTTTATCGATTATTTGAACAAAGAACTGGATCTTAAGGCGGTCGCGTGGGATGAAATAAAAAAACAGTTGATGAGCTATGTTAATAGGTGGTCAGAAAAGCCCTTCAGGGGCGTTTCAATAGGATTTAAGATGGTAGAAGACGAAGACGGTGTTATTCGATATTTCCCACTAGCATTGTTTTCCGCCGAATTTCCAGCAGATATTTTAAATGAGAAAGGTTTAAAGACAGTCCAGAAGGATGGTGCAAGATTTGGAGAGAATGTTACGATTCGATTGGTTGGTGCCGATTTATATAAATATGCACCAGATACCGCTAGTAAAATACACAATTTCTACCACAAAGAACAAGACGAGGCTGATGATGACTCTATTGGTGGCAACGGCGCATATCGTGGAAGGGGCAATGCGGCATGGGTCAGGACGGGGAGCAGCGGCGGTTCAACCGCCGATAAAAAACTTATTATTTTCACCCCCCTCGATGTTGTAAAAATAGTGGGACCATGGGCTCTTGATGGCAGTGCAGCGATTCCTGACGATAAAAACGACAAGGAGAGCTACGCAAACTTTTACAATATAATGTTGGGAGTCGCTAAGCAGGAGAGTGATCACCTCAAAGAGGGAATTAGAGAATCTATGCTGAATTATGGCTACATCGAGGGCGCAGGATATAATGACATCGAACAGGGACTCTATCATAGAGAAATATACACTAGGGGAACTCTTCCTCCGGACACAGAACGAAGTACCTACCGTGATATACCAACGGATTGGGAAATTGAACTAGCAAAAGACGAAAATGAAATATCAGAATATCTCAGCGCGGCGTCGCCGACGCTTGTTTTGAATACCGCTGCCCTCCTAGATGAAGAAGGTTTGAAACTCCAAAGCCCAGAAGAAATTAAATCTATCCTTACATCGAATATTTTTGGAGTAGAATTTATGAAAGAGTTACTCAAAGAATCGGGCTCCCAAACTGAATGGTCATTCGATAGAAGTCCAACTCAATCATATTTAACTCAACCTGTAAAAAAACAGTATGAATCAAGACCTTATGTCTTTGCCATAGACTGGGCGATGGAAATCGAGCCAACTACGAAAGATTTCATCGCTAAAGATTTCTTGGATATTATATCGAAAATAGATACCAAAGATAAAATAATAGATGTAGCAGAAAGAGCTTTTATCAATACAGTGAAGAAAAGGTTCCCCGAAGATAAACTCGATGAATCGACAATCAGAATGTGGAAGAGAGCAATATTATGATCAATAGCAATTTTATATTACTTATCTTATCATTCGCGATTGCAGTTGTGCTCTATGCTTTCGTCCAACATGAAACAGAGCGACTGTTGCAACAGACGAATGTTATAATAGAGAAGTGTGGTACCCCTTAAAACTTATTGTTTTTTGTGCTATTCATTAAATTTCTCACGCTGTCTGCACAAAATCCCTGGGATTCCCTTTCTATAAATTCATATATGATACCAGACACTTCTAACGGCTTTGTAAATATCTGCACTAGACCTGGGCATCGAATAGGAGCCTCAGAGGCAAACTCTATAAACCCCTTACCTTTCCATTCGCTCACGACCCTTTCAACCGAATCAACTTGATATGCTATATGGTGAATCCCACCATTTCCGCCATTGTGAGATTTGACCCAGTCTGAAACGATTGACCCCTCACAGCCCGAAGATACGAATATCTCAACAGGCATATGATATTCTAATCCGAAAGCATCGAACATGGCCCATGATGCGGAATTATCCGATTTCTCTGGGGGCTCTAGGACCAAACACTTAGCCCAAGTCCCATCTTCAAACTGGATATCAAATCCCTCTTGAAGGTCTTTTGGTTTTTTATATCCAAAGAAATCAATGAAAAACTGCGCTGTCTTTTCTCTATCTTTTACGCGATAAGCGACATGATCAATTCTCAAAACATATATCCAAAAAAAATAAATGGTGGAGGTGACAGGAATCGAACCTGCGACCCATAGCTTGCAAAGCTATTGCTCTCCCGACTGAGCTACACCCCCCTATGGAGCTAAGTAGTCCCAAACATTTCAAAAAGAGAAGTACTGAATCTCTTTATGAAATTATCCTGTTTATCTGGATAAAAGGTCATCTTTTTCTTAAACTGTATGATCTTTACGATGGGTTTCCAGATGTTTTTACTGATCCCCATCTCTTGGGCGACTAACCTCAAACACTCCAACTGTTTTCTCTCTGCGAATTCGAAAGCCTCTAGAGGATCGATCCCCAAGACAATCAGATCTTTCTCTAAAAACTTAAGTCCAGATATTTCTGCGTTTATAAGCTTTGCTTGCCAAAATAGAAATTTAACTAACTCAACCCTGCTCATCTCTTTTAAAAGCCCAGGAAGGTGCTTTATGCCCAATGCTACGTGTCTAGATTCATCTATCTCGAAGTAGCCAAGCAAATTAGACAACACAGGATCTATATTTTCTCTTCTAATAAATCGAAAGATAGTCAAAGCTATGGGCTCTATCATGAGTTGCATCCCTAGCAACTTCCTAGCCAAATCTCTCGTTTCACACACTTCTCCTAAAATATAGGAGACATGCTTTGGCAATTCTTGCGGTTCATAATCGAGAAGTCTAAGGTAGTCCCTCATTACATAGAAGTGCCGGGCCTCATCGTGGGCTTGAGAAACAGCCGCCATCTTGGCGCCATAATCATCAAGCATAAAAGAAAGTTGTGACGAGACATTCCACGCTGCGTATTCGCCCCACAGAATTATGGAAAATATATTTTTTACTGAATCCATCTTGTCTGGGCTTATTTTCGGAGCACCGTACTCATCTATTAGCTCCTTCAATAATTCCTGGCCATTCCATATATTGTCTTGCCCTCGATGATATATTCCTTCGAGTATGGACTCATTTTTCTCTTTCTCGCGAGAGATTAAATTTCGAAATGTCTCATAAGAAATGGGCATATACTACAGCAATGCGTAGCCTGCAAGAACACCAGATGCCCACACTGCTGCTGTAAAGATATATACCTCGATAGGTGATTCGAGTGTTGCAAACTCTTTGCAAAGTTCATATGTTTCTTTAATAAGTTTCATGAGTGATTTTCCTTTTTTTCTTCTATGAATGTCCGCTTCGGTTTTATACGCTTGTTCTAATACGGATAGCGGCTTTTTAAGTTCTTTTTTAAATTCTTTTGGATCCTTCTTTAATCTTTTTTTCTTCTCTTTTAGTACTTCCTCTCTCGCCAAATCGCTTTGTTGATTAATGATTTTTCGAATATCTTCGTGTTTTAAGCTTAAGGTTTTCTTTACCGGCATATCAATACTCCCATTATCCCAATAGTTTTTTAGCTCTTAGAGAAACAACCCATTTAGAGTTTCTCGGGAGATCGGAGAATGTCTGCAAATTTTCGTTAAATGTAATGGGGCGGTTCTTTATTTTTGTCATGAACTCTGCTTCTTCCCCGGCTCTAAATTTTCCAACCATTTCTTTATTCCCCAATCCTGGCCATTCACTGTTGTTTGTACCAAGAAGATAAGCGCCCTCGCCTCCCTGCGGGATTAGAAGGACAGAATCTTGACAAAACATTTGTGCTAGCTTATCCATATTTGAGAAGAATTCTGGATCGTCGTTTAGGTTGACGACAAGAAAGCTATCTTCTTTTACTTCGACTTGCTTTTCTGGATCAAGATAATTTTCAATATAGGCACCATCAGCACGCGTCACTCCATATCTATTATAAAGTAAGGCGGCTTTAAGACCGTGATTACGCTCTTTATTGATCTGCAGTACTGTATTCCCTTCTTCTTCGCGATCAGAATCATAAGCACACTCAGAATTATCAAGAGGATCATTTCGAAATGCAGTAATGATGGCTGTATCATGATTCGATATATGATCCCAAGCACGACTTAGCCCAGATTCAGATAGAACATATTTTGGAGAGTCTTTGAACTCCTTCCATTTATTTATAGATTTTTTATCCATCATATCCTCCTGTAAATACTAATATAACATAATGTAAAGAATATGTCAAGTCTTATTTATTTTCCTAAAAAGCTAGACCAGTTTCTATGGATTCTTTCGTTCAATGCCTTTTTACCCTCAAAGGGAAGATCCTGTTGCTTTTTATATTTCTTATCGTGTTTAGCAAATTGTGCGTAAGCAATCATGGCTATCTCTGACGCCAGTTCTTTATCGATACTAACGATGGCACTCTTGATTGAATCAAATTGTTCATCTGGGTCGTCCGAGTCCATAGTAAAAGTGATACCATAATTTGAACCACCATGTCCCACCCATCCCCTTGTTAAGTCAGGATACATAGATTCGCCAGGTATAAATCCAGGCACTTTGTCAAATAATAACTTTCTCCATAACGTTCGAAAGTCTCTGCTCATCATGATTTCTTTTATGACTTCTTGGTCATAATATTTTTCTTCCAATCCCTCAATCTCATCGACCTTGATTGGTATATCGTCTAAATCAACATCCACCGTCTCTTCGTCGGGTCTATAATCAAACGTCCAGTCGCTTTCATGATAATCCGGATCATCTTGCGTCATTCTATAGAATCCGTCTACTTTATTTACTATTAAAACTCCCTCTCTTCTTAAAACATTCATAGCCATAGAAAGAATAAGGTCATCGACCATATCATCGATTTGATTTTCAAGAGCAGATCCCCAATCATTGAAAGAATCGATATCATAAATATATCCACCTAGGTCTTCGGATGGTACGATGAATCCTCTTAATTCAAAATTGTTCAAAACTCTATTTAGGATAATATGGGGCTGTGATATTGTTTCATCACCTGCCCAATCATACCCCATTCCTGAAAGTTCGTCGAAAATATATTTTCCATAATCATAACCGTTGTTCCGAAGCTCGTTCCACCCTGAATCAGAAAAGTCGTCTTCGCTCAATTCCAAATCAATAGATAAATTTGCATGTGCATCTATCTCTGGACCATCTCCCCAGTCTGTGACTTCTGCGTGTATTGTCATATGAGCCAGGCGTCTATTCCAGTCATCAGTCTCTTCCTCTAACTCTGCCTCAAGACGGTCAGTATTCCCGCGCGGGAGCGATATATCATCCTCATCAAATCCATGTCTAGATCTTCCAACAATCAAATCATTTTTTAATAAGTCGACCTGACCTCGTAATCCAGCGCCGGGAGTCAGTAGTGCTGCCAGATTTAATTCGAATGGATTATCTTCGTAGGATCCGCCTAGGCGCGCAATCTTCTTAGCATTTATTTTGCCGATGTCTTCATCTTCGATTTTGACACCGCTAAAACTCTGCTTAAAATCCCCAACGTCTTCTGGGGTTATTTTTGGGAGTAATTTTATCTCATCCTGTTGTGATTTGGCTAGCCAATCTTTGAGGGTCTCATAAAAATTAGATATTTTTTGCCCATATATTCTTCTGTCTGGGACGCCAATCGTACCAATTGTGTCATTGTCTTCTCCACCCATCATCCTGCCTACTCGGATTCTTATTCTCGATACGGGATCTATTGACCCAACGACCCTAACTTCATCTACTAAGACTTCTTCCGTGTTGTCCTCGATAGGACCATATTCACTCTCAAAATCTTTTATATCTTCCGTTGGTACAACATAGGCAATTGCGCCACCGTCTAGTGCCTCTGCATATGCACACTTAACATATGAACCATTCTCTCCTGATCTAGAAGCGAGCGTATGGCACGAAGTGATATCATCAAAGTCGGACATTCTGAGCACGTCAACAGGGTGCCTGCTTACTATAATAGAAAACCCAGAAAGAGCCTCTGGATCATTTTTGAAAAATCCTGCGTCTTCTTCCCAAGCCTTGATGTGTTTTTCAATATTCTTCTGAAGCATCCATCGGTCCAGTCCTTTGAATGCCTTTTTTCCAATTGCTGCTAGCTTTTCCCATTCTTCATTTTTTTTACTGTAATCTTCCGTATATTTTTCGTTTTCTTCTTCCGTATTGCCGCGTGTATATCTCTTTGTGCGTAGGTCAGCCATGGCCATGGCTACGACATTAGCCTTCTTCTTGTGAGCCAGTAATCCATTTAGAAGCTTATTAATCTTGAGGACTTTCTTGCCTTTATATACCTTTCCTTCATGCTCTCGTCTCGTCTCATAGGACACAGTACCGTCTTTGAGATTAACGGTGTATCCTGCCGATTCAAGGTCACTGACCATCTCACCAACTTTTCCACCGACGGCTTCGATGGGTATAACTTTTCTCAACTTTCCACCAAAAGCCCCATTCATTGGTAAACTTTCGGGGTCCAAATCGGCAAGTACGTCTTCAATTACCTCTATTTCTTCGTCAGAAGCTTCGTGTAATATTTTGTTTTCGTTGAGAACATTCCTCTTGACGGACGCTCTCCAATTTAAAATAAAGTCTTTCATCATAATACTATAAATAGTTTATAAACAGGAAAGAATCCCTAAAATGGTGGAGGTGGCGGGAGTCACAAATTTACCCCCACTTGGGTCCAAGTGATTACCTTTTGTATCTTTATTCATTCTTCGCTCTCCTTCAACTCACTATACCAACAAGGTTTTCTGTTGTGATGGTTTTCTTTTTTCTCCCACGGAAACATGTATTCCTGAACTGATAGGCTTGATATCCATATCCTCTCCTCATTCTCAAACTCTAAGAGGAATGATGCCGATCCCGTAATGAATGCCTTTGGAAATACTGATTTGATCACCTTTCCCTTCTGTCCGTGATACACCTCTGGAACCA
>Ga0233414_10000628_pt1 | contig 14308 bp, 23 predicted proteins | sample Na_anoxic_10_MG_FD_189020 | JGI IMG/M metagenome (GOLD analysis project Ga0233414, IMG submission 189020) | Seawater microbial communities from Saanich Inlet, British Columbia, Canada - Na_anoxic_10_MG | ecosystem: Environmental > Aquatic > Marine > Inlet | place: Canada: British Columbia...
TTACGAGTTCCTTGGTTAATTTTATATTGTGATCGTTCACCGACCGCTGTGTTGTACGTACAGGTTGTTGCATAATAACCTGATTCTGTTCCAATGAAAATGTTATCAGAACCTGTAGTCAGATAATAACCCGCATCGTCTCCTATTTTTACATTTCCATACCGATCAACAACTTCCAATCCACCTGCAATTGTGACGGATTGTGCATTGATCGATGCGACTTCTATGTCATATCCACCTTGGAAAAACCCATCAATTGATTTAACTCCATATGTAGACATATATTTGTTTTTATTACTTTAATAATATTTTTTTTTAAAAAAAAATCAATTAAAACACGTTTTATTTTTATCAAAATTGTACGGGTCTGTTTCACCATTATATAACCATTGTTTATCTTTAAAATTATTCGTTTCGCTTTGGTGAAATTGCATATATTTGAATAAAGGTAGTATCGCTTTTATATCATACACTGCTAAATTGATATGATCATTACTTACTTTTCTACCAGTATCACATTTATCATTTGCAAACCCACAATAACGATAGAATGTTTTAGGTTTCCAATAAAATGCATGTGAATGTTTTGCTATATATACATTTATCTTACCATTGTCATTTATGATAGTATCATCATATCGTTTCCATGTTCCATTAGAATGATGTGAAAAATATATGAAATTAGGCTCAACACCATTTAATTCGATTAATCGCCTAGGCGTGTGTTTAAATCGTAACGTAACATGCTCTATATCGACCCAATGTTCGCCTTTATTTACAATACCAATATTACCATTGTATGGGAAGAACACAGCGTATATAATGTCAGTAACTATGTTTGAGTTTTCATCCCTTTTAACAACTAAATTACTTGCGATTTGAAATTCACTTCTAACACCATGTTTAATATTCTCACTCTCTACCTTTCTAAACAATGGGTTATTACCCCACATACTAGTACAGTTAATATAACGATTCATATCACACGAGAAATAATTCTCGCGACTATGAAAATAAAAATTTGGTAGATATCGTCTAATTAACACATTCATGATTTCTTTTTTATTTATCGATAATACTTTATTTTTTACTAATGTATTATAAAACAAAAAGCATGAGTGATAATTATTGTGAAGCTCCGGCTTTAAATTTAAAATGTGTGGTATTTTCATTAATTACCGCTAGTTCGTATTGGTATTTACCACCGCGTAATAAATGGGTTTTATTATCAACGTTGTATTTTCCATACTTGTTAATGGCATGGTATGACCATAGGTATGGGTGTACCCATGATCAATTAAGACCTACATATTTATCATTATTTTACAAATGGTTCAAACCTAAAGACTCTAAACAAATAGAACAATTCGAAGAATGGTGCCCTGAAATAAAAAGAAAAGTATTATTGGTTGATTTGTTAGTTTTATTGGCATCTGTGTTTATTATTATGCGTATTTAAAAACCAGGACCTTTATGGTTTTTAAGTGCGCATTTATACATCAACGATTCTAAATACTCTATAGCGAGTAATCTATTCTCTGAAATAAAACCACGTGCTATTTGTCTACGTGCACATTTTTTAGCCCAATCTAAAGCAGTTCTACCATGAAAATCAACTTTAAAAACATCACACCCGTTATTTACACAGTATTCTATAAGTTCAATTAAATCGTCATCACATTCACTTGAAAAAAGAGTATGTAGAAAAACATTACGGTATGTATTAAATGGTGCTCCATTATCAATAAGCAACTTAATCATTGGTGTTCTTCTATATGAATCTAGTTTGACAGCACATGATAATACCAATCGATTCTCGTTGTATAATGGTATACCAGCATCGATAAGTTGTTTAACGTCTTGTAAATTACCACTTCCTATTGACTTTGAAATTATCTCGAAATCCATTTTTGGAATTGTGAAAAAAATATATGTGTAAACACCGATGAATAAAACCCCGAATGTGTGTTTAAAATCCCGGACCAAGTTCTTCGTGCATTCTAATAGCGCATTTATACATCATAGACTCTAAATATTCAATTGCACATAACTTATTTTCAGAATAATTTGATTGTCTACCCCTCTCAAAAGCATCTGCCTTTGCCCAATCAAGCGCTGTTCTACCATACCTATCAACTTCAAATACATTACAACCATGATCTATACAAAATTGTATAATTTCAAGCAAATCATTATCGTTACCACCTTGATGTCTAAAAAGGTTTGTAATAAAAGACGAACGATTATTACTAAACGGTGCTTCATTATCAACAAGTAATTTGATAGTCGGTAATCTTCTATACTTATTCAAATGAAGAGTTTGTGTTAAGGCCAAGCGACCACCATCATATAATGGCGCACCTGCGTTAATAAGTTGTTGAATATCGTTCAAGTTTCCAGTTCTTACAGTCGTTGCAAATGTTTCGAAATCCATCGTTTATTTTTTATTAGTCATCGTTACTTTTAGTATAACACCGAACACCGACAAATCACGTGATTCGGACTTCGGTCTAATCTGAAAACACCGTCTTGGAATAAATATCAAGATCATAATTTTTTCTCATCTTAAAATCAAAAAAGTTCTTATTTTACTGAAAAACGATGGCAGCTACAAACTACGACAATTCGATCTATGACTCTCTCAGCACTGATAACTTTGTTGCACCTCGAGTGTTATTGTATAACAAGCGTTTATACCCATTCGATCCAAAGAACATTGTGTATGGTGGTAAGAAACAAACACCATTTGGTTCATCTGTTGTTGAAATGAAGTATCACTTGGACGATGGAAATGATCGTGTAGCACCTATTAATCCAGTACCTATTGTTCTTCAAACACCGGTTATGAAATCACCATTTGGTGTTTCGACTAGTAATTTAGGTGGTAAAACAGGGTTTAATCTACAATTGGCATTTAATGGTATTGCTAACAATGAAGAACTTCGTAATTTTTACATCGCGATAAAATTGTGGGATGAACAGAATCTCGAAGCTACTAAATCTAACCGTGAACAATGGTTTAAGAATGGTGCTAAACTATCTGATGAAGTTTTGGCATATACACAACGTAAAATCTCTGCAATGTCTTCTGGTACCGATGATAAACAATACCCTCCACGTATTAATGCTAAACTTAATACTCGAGGAGGTGATGTCACAACAGCATTTTATGACAATGCGTGTAATGTCATTGATCATACACGTCTTGTTAGATTCTGTGAAGTTCGTGCTATTTTAAAATGTAATGGTATGTGGTTTAGAGATGGTGCGTATTCTGTTAGTTTCAAATGTGAACAGGCTCAATTATACAGTGTTCCAGAAGTTGAAGAATTCAATGAATTCTCTTTTGCCAATTAATGACACATAAATTTCAAAATAAAATATTGTGTTAAATATAAAAAAGACTTATTTATTTTTAAAAACAAATACTAAGAATGGGTTTATCACAAAGTACAATTAATATAGATGAAGAGAAAATAGTTGAAGAAACTATTAAACGTGAAGCTATGGGCCACCAACGCCAACAAATTGATGCATTACAACGCGAGGCAAGACAACGTGACGCTGGATTACTAACGGCTCATTTACCAAAAGTCAACCCGTTAACAAAATTTACAGTAGCTGAACGCACGGGTATTATATCACCACCTACACGTGGTATGGTATATGACCCACGTGGACTACCTCGATCGGTTATTGAAAATCGTATCTCACAAACACCAGCATTCCTACAACAAAGCGACCGTAGTGAATCATATCTTGATAATAATGTTATTAGTCAGATGCGCAATCCTCGTCAAGTCCAATTTGCATAAATATAATACTTATATTTTTTTTTGAAAAAAAAAGATTGTATATAAAGTAAAAAATATATGGATAATCAAAGAAATTTTTTATTTGGTACCATTAGTGTTTTAAGCGTTAGTTATTTGATTTATATATACAATAAAAAACGTGGTATTGAAATGATGTCGTCACAACGTGGTTATACAACTGGAAAACATCCACTACTCTTGTATAAAAACGAAACATGGCAAGGTGATATAAGACCAGTGCAAAAAGATGAGATTGTACAAATAATGCAACAAACTATTGATAAAGAAGGTAAAATTACACGAAGATGGTTTTTTAAATCATTTAAAACATTACCACATACACATTTACATTGGTCAGCGGATAAAAATGGTACTATTGCTACAGCTGATACAATGGTTGGATTCAACAATCCAGATCTACAACAGTTTATTTTTAGTAACCATAAAATTTTCGGTGTTAAAGGTTTAGATTTGAATAATAAGAAACACTCATTAGTTAATGTCTATGTGAAAGTTATGTAACTAATAAATCGTGAATATATTTCAAATATGTGTGATTTTTCAATTCATCATCTTCAAAATCATTTATATCGGTCATCACCAATACAAATTTATTCATGGTATTCTTTGTTAAAATCAAATTTCCATTCGATAAATGAAAAACAATATCCTTTGCAATTATTTCTTTTTTCGACCCAGACAATGTTAACGTATTGTAATCACATATATCGAGCCAATCATTCAAATTATCCCATTTAAATGCATCAATGTCGATTTCGATTGCCATTATAAAAAAACAAATGAATATCGAAAAGGCCGACGCAATAGTTATCGCGTAATCTATTTTGGATCTATTCATTTTTGAGTGTATAAAATATATGGTAAATGTCTAACGGATGTTAGCGGAAATAAATAATTTGTATGGACAAAAAACAATCTGAGAAAAAATATTGTTCATTTTATTTTTGCTCATTATGGAAATTGTAGTACCTGATTATATTCAATGTTCAATATGTTCCTTACATATTAACAAGTGTGTAACTTTTGATTGTCTGCATTCAATTTGCGACAAATGTATCGTTGGTAGTGTAGATGCATGTCCTATTTGTACACGCGAAACACAAAAACCTGATAACGTCACGATACATGCACATAAGAAGGGTTGTAAGAGAAAACAAATTGGTAGATCGTATAGTTGTCATCAATGCAAGAACAACAAACCAATAGAATCGTTATTTTTTTGTCAATTTTGTGGCGATAAATCAAAAATGATGAGACCGTGTCATAAGAAATACTGCCATGGGTGTTTAAGTAGAAATTATGATGGGTTTTTATCATCTTATAATACACAAAAGCAACCGTGGATTTGTCCGGCTTGTAGTGGTATGTGCTCATGTGCTTTGTGTAAACGAACTAAGACACGAAGATGTACTCCTAAAAAACAAAAAATACAATCATCCGAAGAAGAAGTAATACCAGAATTTTTTATTTTACCAAACCCGTTGGATTTTGTAGAACCAAACGAACATCAAATTCGAATACCAACTATTGACCAAGTTATGGGTACATGTGATATAGAAAATGATTCGGATCAAGCATATTTCGATGATGAAGAATTTGTTGTTCCGGGTAGTGTAGAATTGGATAATAATACAGATAGTGTAGAATTTGAAGATTTTTCGAGTTTATTCGAACCATTTGAATTATGTGATATCGATTGTATACCACAACAATTTGAATAATATTAATAAAAATGTATAATTTTATAATTTTGTTTTTAATGTGTTAATTACCACCTACTCGAACAAGACCATCACCACGATAACTTACATCATGAAATGTTTGGATACTATCTCTCTTTGTTTTTTTTTGTTATTATAACACTAATTTTTATTGGTGAATTTATACATACTTGAAACAAGTAGGCATTAACTCTTTTCTTAATCTACGTATACCTTGAGCAATTTCCTTATAATCTTTACCATTGTCGAATTGTAATGCCAGTACTTTAATTATATGTGGTTTACCTTTCAACATTGATTTAAATGAACTATATTTATCTAAACTTACCGCTTCTTCAAATAATCCTTCTATTGTTAAGAAATGTTTTCTAATACAATCTTTACAACGTTTACGAGGATCATTTAAGTGTTGTTCCAATAATGCCATTTCTTTACATGCTTCACGCACATTAAACATTGGATCTAGAACTGGGTGCATTTTTCCATCTGGGTATGTTTCAGTGGTGTTGCATGAAACACACCCATTGGTTTTATTTTGCCAGATGTAATAACCAAATATTATACCACTTCCTATGAGTAAATAGTTCAATTTATTATTATTATTCATAAATTTTTTTCTTTTATATTAATATAAATACAAGAAAAAATGCCTGAAATTCAAGAAATTCAAGATAACGATAGCGATAATCTTAAGATTAAATATTATACCGTGCGTCAAGGTAGAAGATGTGGTATTTTTAGTTCATTTGATGCATTAATCGATGCCACACATGGGTATCCTAATGTTGAATATGATATATTCGAATCGATTCAAGAAGCCGATCAATATCTATGCCCATACATTGAAGCTACTGGTCGTGCACATCCATGTATTCCACCAAACGCTGTAAACTTCGAACTATCATCTATCAACGTAAATAAGGAGTTGTACCATGGATTTTCATTTGTTTGGGGACCACGTGATAAAAACAACCATATTGAAGCTATGGATTTTACATCGTCTCGTGAAAAAGCGGAATTACTGGCGTTTGCGAAATTATTACACGGTACAAAAAAGTATAATGAATTGATGGTAATAACTGGATGTGTATATTTAATGAACCGACTTAAAGATGAAGAATGTAAGGACGAATTTGATGAATTAGTTACTAATATTAAAAAGGAGATGGTTGGTAGAAAGATCACATTTAAAAATAGCAATGCGTGTCTAGGTATTTGGTCAGTACGATTAGCATGTATGTATGCTCAACGTGCAAGTATTATGATCGCAAACCAATTAAATAAACAAAAATAAATTATATTTTTTTAATGTGTGTATTTTAAATAAGAAATAATGAATATTCCTTTATATAAAAGACATGTTTTGAGTGTTGATTCACGTAATAGAGAGGGGTATGGAACTCAAACAGCAGCTGGTGTACCACTAACAACACCTAATTCATATACAATAAAATTTCCACCTATTAGAAATGTTAAAGCTTTAAGATTGTTGACGTCATCAATACCAAACACCGCATATGTTATCAATTCAACAAATAATATAATAACGTTTGATTCTGATGCTGCGCCGGCCACTGCTGGTTTAATAGCAACACTAACAGAAGGCACGTATACTGCTGCTGAATTGGCAAATGAGATTAATCTACAAATGAATACTGCAATGGGTGTTGGTTTTGGTGTTAATCTAGTAGCTACGTATATCACATATACTCAGAAAATTGTTATAACACGTACCGATGGTAACAACTTCTTGATATACTGGACATCTGACAATTCACCATACCTCGAATTAGGCATGCATTATATTGATATGCCAGCGTTAACTACAACTGTGTCATCAAACGATGTTGTGAATTTATCAGGAGACTCCTTTATATATCTATGCATTAAAGACTTAGCAAGTGTTCGTGGATCAGAAATACTTGAGAATATTTTTGCTAAAGTGATATTCGTTAATCCACCTAGGTCATATTCATTTGATTCATTTGCAACAAACATGATTACATATCCAGAACCACTGAATCAAATAGCAAAATTTGAAATTGTGTGGAAAAAACACGATGGAACAACATATGATTTTAATCAAATTGATCATGAATTTACAGTTGAATTTTATACTACAGAATAAAAAAAAGAGTTTTAGTTTTAATTTTTGTTTTATTTATAATGCAAGACTAGCACCAATACCCATTCCTACACCGCGTCTAGCACCCATTGCAACGCCTGGTGCAAATTGATCTAAAATCATCAGTGTAGCTGCTGCTGATGCTGCTAACATTGCAATTTCTTGTACGTCTAGTTTTTGTTTAGGGATAATATATGCAGCGAATGCAATGGCCCCACCTTGAAGTGCATATTTCATAATATTTTGCATGGTAAACATATCCATTATTATTATTATTTTATAATGTTAAAGTGTTTATTTATATACAAACATTTTTTTTCTAACGTTACAATTGTATGAATAATATAGACAAAAATAAATAAAAATGTGTATATATAATAAACATGTCAAAATCTTCAACTAGTTTTAATTTAAATTTAAATGCCCCGCGTAATTTTAGACGTTTCAATCCATCAAATGCATTGCGTAATGTCGCTGGATATGGATTGTCACAACAATTATCACCTGCTAAACCAATTAGTTTGTTATGGGGTGTTATACCATTTTTTATTTTAACACCGTCGATGTTATATACTGGAATGGAAATTATGGATGATAAATATAAAACAAAAACCAATAAAGCAAAACTGGGTATTGGTGTTTTAATAGCTTCATTTGTAATATCGATTATGATACACCAATTGGTATTTAAAATAAACAATCCAGCAATATCAGCCGCTAGTGCTGGGTTGAATATGTTAATGCCTAAATTTTAAGTATACAACGTTAAAAAAAATAATGTAGTAATAGTAATAATGATATCAACACTAATTAATACAATTTTATTAACATTGTCATATATTGTTGTCAATGGTATACTCGAATTTCGTTTTGTTGCGAAAAAAAATGAATTGACTAAGAAAATGTCATTTACAGATTTTCTACTTTTTAAATTGTTTGGGTTATCAATGGTATTTACTAAAAATAAATATATAAAGGATAATTATTATCAAAAATCAAACCCTATAATAACGATCCTAACCATATTATTTAAACCATGGTTTATGGTTAAAAAATATGACCAAAAAATGTTACCGACAGTATATTAATATTAGTAACGACAAAATGAAAAAAAAAATGAAAATACTAAGAATATGTCATTTAAAGACTTTTTAATGTTAAAGGGCTTTATGTTAGCAATGGTTACAGAATCTAGATATCTAGAAACAAACCCTATAATATCGGTCCTAACCATATTATTTAAACCATGGTTTATGATGGTTTCATATTAAAACGAAAATAAATATTAAAACGAAAATATATTATCTATACAATTTTTAAATATGCTTAAATTTAAAAAATAACATCGGTGACAATTGGATAATGACTAAAAAAGTCGTCGTCGTTATATTGGTTTAAGATCAAAGAACGATCAAATATATCATAAAAATCATCAACCCCAACATTTGTATAAAAATTGTCAATGACACGTTTAGATTTAACTACAGTATATGCGTGGTCATCACCAGTATCATCATCAAAAAAATAATCAATACTTTTGTTTATCAATGGGTTGTATGTACCCATTGTATATTGTAATTGTTCAGGTGTTCTATTAAAATCACCACCGAATAAAACTTGTTCAGCACCCCATAAATTCATATACCTATTAGCACCATTGATCATATTGTATAAGTGGTTACCACGTCTACCTAACTTTGGCAAGTGTAAACACACGAATAAAATACGCTTATGACTAAATCTATCAACCAATAAAACAAATAAACACTTCCCATTTGGAAATGAATGTGTGTATTTACACTTAAACATATCATCATTGTATAAAAATTGAATAAAATCATACCCAATTTTACTATGGATACTTCTATAGCATTTTCCACTTTCAGAATTTAAAATTTCACATAACAATTTCATATTTTTTTGAGAACTAACCTCGGTTAAAATAATGACGTCGTTATTATTTTCTTCGTTTGAAATATCATATAATGTATTAGGCAATCTATCTCCATATAAGAATGGTTTATATTTCCTATTAGTCCAGTCAGTGTTTACGTGTAATATTGAAAATGATGTAGACATTATCAAAAAAAGGTTTATTGGAGCATAATGTAAAGAAACTAACGATGTTTAAATTTAAAAAATGATTTTTATTGAACAAATAATTCGGTGTTATAAAACCCGATCAAAAATAATATTATGCGATTTTATACCGGTTCAGAATTTTCTCAGCATCTTCTAAATCTACCATGGTTTTATACCTTACATAAAACGATGGACATTCACGAGAAACACATGTAACTTTAGCGTCACAATCAATATTTTGACACCCACGACAATGATTCAAAGTATCATTGTATTTATCCTTCAAAACTTGAACTTTATCGTGTTGTTCGTGTGATAGTGTTTGATGCAATGATTGGCATTTTTTACATAACGCCTTATTATGTTCAACGGCTACCATTTTACAATTTAAACACATTACCTTTTTCTTGAAAAACTTCATCAATCCAGTATTAGAGTTATTAGAGTTTGAACAATTTGATCTAATTATACGTGTATGATCACCATGTAACAAATCATTGATTTGTGACTCACTAATAATATGTTCCATTAATCTAGTCAATGGTTTAGATAATTGATTAGTTAGATACCATTGATAATCAATAGGTAGATTGTTTTGCAATGCATATAACGGATCTTCACCGCTGAAAGCACTTTTTGTACCTTTGGGTTGTTTAATCATAACATAAGGTACACGATCTCCGGTTTGAGGTGCATTTGCTGGATTTCTCTTTTGCATCTTTTTCGTAACTTCAACATGAACTTGAGGATTTGCATAAATAAGTTTAGCTAATGATTTACTAATAATCAACTCGCCCAAGTCAATACGATTTTGTAACAAATCACCAATACGTGTCTTAATATTAATAATCGCGGATTGTATATCTTCATCTACAAATATCTTTTGTAATGTTTGTGTCATCAATTCACGTAACAAGTGACAATTATCTCTACGACCAATTTCAATTCCAGAAGTCTTTAAAAACCCACAATCGGTTGATTTTTCATACAATACACCAGCATAACGTTTTTTAGCTATTAACAAATATGGTCTAAAAACCTTCTCATACTCTAAGTTAATAGGTGAGATAAACGTAGAAGTTATATACTTAGATGCTTTAACTCCACGTTGAATCGATTCTTCAATATTTGTTGTATTAAAATCAATCATCACAGAATCCGTGTCACCATACACTACCTTACCATTGAATTTCTTTTCGACCAAGTTTTTTGTCTTGTCGATCATTTTACGTCCAATTGCAGTTGTGCTAGCTGAAATAGCTAAACATGGCAAAATTCCAATAGTCGCTCCAGTAAATCCATAAACACTATTACATGATATTTTTAGAGCTAATTGTTTACCATTCAATACTTTCTTCTTCAATTCGTTTGTTTCAATAGCCATTTGTTGTTTTGCACGTTTACGAGCAGATAGTAGATTCTTTAAAATAATAGGTAGTAGGCCTTCTTTTACATGTTTCTTGACAAAACATCCAAATTCCGTTCGTGTGTAATCTTCAGAATTCATTGATAATGCTTGTTTCTTACTAATCAATGTTGTATAACAAAGATTATGCGCAATCATTATACTAGGATACAATGAACTAAAATCCAGAGTTGTGATTGTTTGCTTATAAAACCCTGGTATTGGTTGAATAACAGTAGCGCCTTGGTAACCAGTATCGTCATTCGAACCATTGTTCTTTTCAATTGTAGGTATCAATAAACCATGTCTTTTCGCATCGAATAATAATTGTGCAAACACCTTTATGGATTGACCACGTGTTAATAAGTATTTCAAATGAATACGTGTAACTCTACACATTTCAACATGATTAACAAGTAACATCAATTTATCGATCAATTCCAATGGCAGCACTGAATCTTTATAACAGTACTTAGCTAATTTACTTCTATCACTAGAATTACCTTGTTGTAAAACAGATATCATAGAATGATGTACGTCTTCCTTTTGATTTTTTAAAAAAACACTACTTACATTATTCAATGTATACGAAGTCAATTTTTGTTCTTTGCGCATAATTGGTAATAGATCAAATATAATACGACCAGTCATTGATGTGTCTTTATTAACCCTAGAACCAGCCGCTCTTGATGTGAAAGTTGATTCGGTTACAACACATGGTTTGTTTTTCAATCTACCTAGATATGCAAATAACGGTAATTCGAGCGCTTCTGCTCGTTCAATCAAATACGGGAAGTCGAACCCTACAATGTTATATCCAGTAAATAAATCAGGGTCGTTTTCAATGACAAAATTACGCCAACCCATTAACAATTCAACTTCAGTTTTAAACGAGTGTATCTTTACATTATCATCAAATAGATCACACGTACCCAATGCAAATACATTACGTTCGATATATTCATTATGTCCATACACTTGAATCACATTTGATATTTGAATTATTGGATCTTCACTTGCAATTGGAAATTTATCCGGTTTACCCATACATTCAATATCAAACGATAATATCTTCAATGGTGCAATATCATTAATATCCAATGGTACAATGGAAGACCAATGTGTATCTAATTCGATATAACAATTACTCGTAGAATTATTAACAATTGTAGAATTATTCAAACGACACCATTTACAACCAGTCAAATCCATATCAGTAAAGAATCGTAAAATATACGGTACATTAGCTTCATATATTTCAAACCCAATTCCCATCAATTGCTTCTTAACAAGTCCAATGAAATCGGGACATGCTAAGTATATCTTTAAAAATGTTTGTTTGTTATCATGACAACCATTAATCGTGTTTGCTTCAACGCTTTCAATGTTAGTAATCGCATTTTTACATTTCCACTTTAACTTACCACATAAGAATTCACGTAGTTCGTCACAATTGATATTATCATCTTGATACTTTTCATCAATCGGTAAGACAAAAAAATATGATTGGAAACCATGTACATTGACTAAAACACTTTTACCATCAGCATATATACCATACAATCTTAATTGGTTACTACCATCAACACTATCAATATCAATGATCATAAATTCATCGTTATCATTTATTTCACAATCCATATTTTTTTATAAAGAAAATAACAATGGTATTATTTAAAATTTTCAATAAATCCGAAAAAACTCCATCGGTGTTATTATAAAAATCCGAGAATAAACTAGAACTAAAAAAAATAATAATTATAAATGAATAAAAATGTTTGAAATTGTAATTATTGTATTATTTTTATTGTTAAGTGTATTAACTGTTGTATACACATGCTACAAACATCGTTATATATATCGTAAAGATTTTATACCTATACACACTATAATCGACGATGAAGAAAGTGATTTCGGAGATCTAGATGAAACTAAACTCTAGTAATCACCACACCCACAAGTTGATGCTTTGAATGTATTAGCTTTGTATTTACTCGATTTACGTGGTTTCAGCGCCTGGCTTGGTTTTACTATAGTGATAGCTTTCATACCAGCCATTTTACGTAACATATTAATAGATGTTAATGTTTGTTTACGTGTAGATGTTTTACGTTTAGTTTTAACTGAAGGTCTTTTACTTTTAGTAGATTTTTTAGGCATTGTATTGTTTTTTAAATAATAAACAATATTTTTTTTTATAATAGTGTTAAGTTTAATTTTTTTATATGTAAAATTAGTACATACAATCACACTGTGAAAACCCAAAATAACCACAATGATCACACTTGCCACTTTGACACATACACATTTTATCAGAGCCATCTATACAAAAATCACATCTAATAACTGGTTTTTCTTCTTTTAGTTCTACTCCATGATGAAATATTTTTTTGACACGCGAATCTACTATTATACTGAAAACACGTAATAAATCATCTTTTTGTAATTCGTGTAAATTCTTTAATATATTAACCTCACAAATCGTACACCCATTTGAAAAACATTCAACACTTCCATTACACGCATCGTGTCTTTTTAAGGCAGCCATTGTAAAAAAAATGTTAATTTATTCTTCATTAACGGGCTTTTTAGATTCAATCGGCTTTATTTTATATCTTCGTTTCGGTGCGGCATCTAACCTAGCAAAGACCGCATCATTTGCAGCTCGTAATTGATCTATAGTACCTTGTAAATCTTTAATCTTTGATTCACATTTACACACGTGACGGTTATCATTTATTTTTTTCAATTGTTCGATTTCACATTGTAATTTTTCAATTTTTGCTTCTAACCCACTACATTCACATACGTGTTTAACATCGGATACGTTTTCTAGTTTTGATTTGATTTCTTTAATTTCAGATAAACAAAAAGCAGTTGACATTTTTTATTGATTGGTAAATGTTTTTTATTTAGTTGACAATATTTTTTTATAACCCTAAATGTTTTTTTATTAACATAAGTTCATCTTTCAATTCTTTTATCTCTTGATTTTGTTTGGTATTTATACTGGTTAACTCCTTTACTGAATTTATTAAAGGCATTATAAAAGAGGTATAACTAATACTATATTTATCTATTTCTGAATCATAATTTACAAATCTTTTATCAGGTATATCTTGTGCTATTAAACCGAAAC